>Ga0335081_10008563_pt1 | contig 16413 bp, 16 predicted proteins | sample Lox_Sample_35_FD_206713 | JGI IMG/M metagenome (GOLD analysis project Ga0335081, IMG submission 206713) | Soil microbial communities from Loxahatchee National Wildlife Refuge, Florida, United States - Lox_Sample_3.5 | ecosystem: Environmental > Terrestrial > Soil > Wetlands | place: USA... | reverse complement strand
AAGGGCCAGCGCGCCCTCATCGTGTCGCCACCGCGCACCGGCAAGACGGTGCTCTTACAGAACATCGCGCACTCGATCACGCACAATCATCCGGAATGCTATCTGATCGTGCTCCTCATCGACGAGCGGCCGGAAGAAGTCACCGACATGCAGCGCTCGGTGAAGGGCGAGGTGGTATCCTCGACCTTCGACGAGCCGGCGGTGCGCCACGTGCAAGTCGCCGAGATGGTGATCGAGAAGGCCAAGCGCCTGGTCGAACACGGCCGCGACGTCGTCATCCTGCTCGATTCGATTACCCGGCTCGGCCGCGCCTACAACACCGTGGTGCCGTCATCCGGCAAGGTGCTCACCGGCGGCGTCGACGCCAATGCGTTGCAGCGACCGAAGCGCTTCTTCGGCGCCGCGCGCAATATCGAGGAAGGCGGCTCGCTCACCATCATCGCCACCGCGCTGATCGACACCGGCAGCCGCATGGACGAAGTGATCTTCGAAGAGTTCAAGGGCACCGGCAACTCCGAACTGATCCTCGACCGCAAGGTGGCCGACAAGCGCACCTTCCCGGCGATGGACATCACCCGCTCCGGCACCCGCAAGGAAGAGCTTCTGGTGCCTCCGGATCAGCTCAAGAAGATGTACGTCTTACGCCGCATCCTCAATCCGATGGGCACCATGGACGCCATCGACTTCCTGCTCGACAAGCTGCGCAACACCAAGAACAATTCTGAGTTCTTCGACTCGATGAATACGTAAGGGCGGCGCTAACCTCTGCGAGATCGGCGTAGTCGAGACGGGCGCGAGTGCTGGCCTAGGCCCATCGCATGGGCCAGCCAGCGGTCTGTCAATTCGTTTTCGAAGATGTGCTTCGCCGCTTCCGCTTTGCTTATGCGCCGTTCTTCTGCGTAGTCTCTCAATCGTTGGACCGCCTCAACGCCGCAATCGTGCGCCGTCAATTTCCCATCCTTGGATACGGATTTTTTACGCCGGATGGCCATCCCTCCGCCTTGTAAGGCCCTAAATAGAAGCAACCGCGCAAGCGACGATCCATTCAGACCGACGGACCTTGCATAGTCTTCGAAACGCCGCCGCGATCTTGGGGATAGGCGCGCCGTTATTTGGGGCATGGCTCTGACTCAGCTTGAGTCAAATGCGAAGCTACGCTATATATTGTGGGCTGTATAGCCTTGTCGCGCTAGGACGGGCGGAACGCTCGAAGGCATGAATGGAGAAGTTTATGCTGCCTCTCCATGACGCCCCTCTGGACCTCCCCAAAAAAGTTCGATCTCCGGCGCGCTCCGTCAAGCGGCCAAAACCGCTGGATCGCCGGATTGCCACTGCTTTGGCCGATCCGGCACAGGTCTTATTCCTCGATGTGGAGACCACCGGCCTTAGCTGGTTTTATGATGAGCTGACGATCGTGGGGTGGGCAATCGGGGATGAGTATCGCCTGCATATTGCAGGAACCGATCCCGAGCCGTTACTGGACGTGCTGAGAAAGGCGCGGACCCTCATCACGTTCAATGGGACTCTATTTGACCTGCGTTTTCTGAGGAAAACATTCGGGGATATCCAAATCCCCCCGGTTCATATCGATCTTCGCTATCTCGCTCGGCGTGCAGGCTTAGTGGGTGGGCAAAAGGCGATAGAGCGCGAGCTGAAGCTGCCGAGGCGCGCGGGTTTTGAGGAAATGGATGGTGCCGAAGCAGTGCTTCTGTGGCACCGCTACCTGCGGGGGGACCGCCGGGCACTGTCTCGCTTGATCGATTACAATCGTCATGACGTGTTGGGGATGTGCGGAATTCTCGATGAGGTTATGGATCGTTTAGACGATCACGACGATCTCTTGTTCCAGCGCCAAAAATTCGGAGCGAAATCCTATCGGTATGAAAAACTTCGGATAAAGAAGGCAACACTGCACCCCTCAAGGCGTGAGGCTGCTCCATCCTTTAAGACCCTATTCCGCGGGACCCCAGCCCAACACGCGACGATTGTCGGCATCGATCTGACCGGGTCCGAAGCGCGTCCGTCTGGCTGGTGCGTCCTTCGAGGATGCGAAGCCGAAACCGCAATGGTTAATACTGACGATGAATTGTTCAACCGCGCACTGGCCGCTCGTCCTGCCTTAGTCTCGGTAGATTCACCTCTCTCCCTTCCGTTTGGAAGAACGCGGGTCGAAGACGACGACCCGGGCCGCCAGGAATTTGGAATCATGCGGCGTTGTGAGCGGGAACTGAAACGCCGTGGCATCAATGTATATCCGTGCCTTCTGCCTAGCATGCAGAGGTTGACGGGCCGCGGCATTCGCTTGGCGCAGCGTTTCCGGGCGGCGGGGGTTCCCGTGATCGAAAGCTATCCGGGCGCGGCTCAGGATATCATGCGTATTCCCCGAAAGGGCCTGGGCATCGAGTTTCTGCGGCGGGGGCTTTCTGATTTTGGGATTCGTGGCGCATTTGGCGAAGGTGGTGCGAGCCACGATGAGCTTGACGCAATCACCTCTGCGATCGTGGGGTGCTTTTTCCTGTCACAGCGCTATGAGGCTTTGCGAGGGCCATTAGAAGACGCTCTAATCATTCCGGGCCCGAGGCCGAGCGGAGAGTCTGGAATGGTGATTGGGATATGATTCCCGGCGTGAAAGGGCGTGCCTGTAGTTCATCGGGACAGGATAGGCCAAGTCACAGCGCATTGCATGCGTCGATGCGGCCTAGGAGTGGGGCCGAATGAGAAAGCGAATTATCCGACCCAACACGGTCGTGGCTGGATTGAGTTAGCCGCGGGGAAGATTCTTCGTTGCGTTCGCCGGAGCGGCAGCTTTGGAGTCTAGCGCAATATCCGGATCGACGAAGCACATTCCGCCCTTGCCGACGGCGTCTTCGCAATCGGCTGAGGTCATATAGCCGCACTGGACCACGGCGTTCTTGTGCGTGGCATAGCCGCACCACTCGTCGGCGCGAGCGCCGGTGGCCGACAAGGCCGTCAGGGTCAAAGCCAAAATGATCCCATTTCGCATGAGTGGATTTCCTCTGCTGTGCTCCGGCATGCAGTAAGCCATCCACGGATGGATGGCAGGGTCAAGAATGTCGCACGGTATCGACCGCGGCTCGCAGGCCAGCCGGATCGGTGACCGGCAGCGAACAGGTTTCGCCGACGCACACGAAAGCCTGCTCCGCGGCCGCGGCGATCTTGCCTCGGGCGGGATGCGACGGCGGCAGCGTATCGGCAGCCGCGGCGTGCAACACGATGCGGTCGAGCGGCGGAAGCCGGCGGGCAAAGTCTAGCAAAGCTTGCGCGGCCGGCCCCTGCCCGGTCACGACGATCTGTGCGGCACGCAGCCGCAGATCGATGGCGTTCAGAAGCGCCATGTGCATGTAGAGATTTTCCGCTGCGGCCGGCGCGATGGCGGCGATCAAGCGATCGGCTTTGTCGCGCCAGCCATCATCGCCGGTCAGTACCGCAAGCCGGATCAGATTTTGCGCCGCGACCGCATTGTGATTGGGCGTCGCTTCGTCGGTGGTCGCGGCGGGCCGGATCACGAGGCCTTCCGCGTCGGCGGCGGTGAGATAATAGGTCCCGGTCGCCGCATCGGCATAGTCGCGGTCGAGCGCGCGCTGCCATTTGAGCGCCTGATCGAGATAGCTGTCCTCCCCGGTCGCTTCATAGAGCGCCAGCGCGGCGCGGATCATGGCGGCGAAATCCGACGCAAGGCCCGGAAACTTCAGCTTGCCGTCGCGATAGGAATGTCCAAGCCGCTCGCCGTGGGTCATGGCGCGAGCGATAAAATCGAATGCGCGGCGGGCGAGCGCGATCCAGGACGACTGCTCCAGCAGCAGTCCGCCATTGACGAGCGCGGCGATCATCAGCCCGTTCCAGTCGGCGAGCACCTTGTCGTCGAGGCCGGGGCGCACGCGGGTCGCGCGTGCCGCCAGGAGCTTGCCGCGTAATCCGGCGAGCCGCGTCTCGTCGGCCTCGCTGCGCGGCTGCGGCTGGAGACGATTGAGGATATTGTGACCCTCGAAATTGCCGGCCGGCGTCACATCGTAATGGTGAGCGAAAAATTCGCCGTCCTCGATGCCGAGCTGGCGGACAATCTCGTCGTAGGACCAGACGTAGAACTTGCCCTCCTCGCCTTCGGAGTCGGCATCGAGCGAGGCCGCGAAGGCGCCCTCGCCTGTCGTCATTTCGCGCTTGAGCCATGCGACGGTTTCCAAGGCGCGCTGGCGATAAAGCGCCTTGCCCGTGCGCTGGTGCGCGATCGCCAACAGTTCGAGAAGCTGCGCATTGTCGTAGAGCATTTTTTCGAAGTGCGGCACCAGCCAGCGCTCGTCGACCGAATAGCGCGAAAAGCCGCCGCCGAGATGGTCGTAGATGCCGCCCTCGCAGATGTGGTGCAGCGAAATGTCGACCGCCGCGAAGTAGCGTGCATCACCGGTACGCAGCCCGGCGCGCCACAGCAGTTCGAAGAGTGCTGCTTGGGGAAATTTCGGCGCGCCGCGGGTGCCGCCGTTGACCGGATCGATGATGCCGGCGAGCTGGCGCGCGGCATTGTTGAGGTCGGCGATGCCGACGGTTGCCGTGCCCGCCGGCCGTGCCGCTGCGGCCAAGCGTTCCATCAGTGCGGCGCGGTTCTGTTCGATTTTTTGCGGCTCGTCGCGGAACAGGCGCGCGATCTCGCGCAACACGTCGACGAAAGCCGGTTTGCCGTAGCGCGATGCGTTGGGAAAATAAGTGCCGCCCCAGATCGGCTCGCCGGCGGGCGTGAGGAACATGGTGAGCGGCCAGCCGCCGTGTTCCCCCAAGTGATGCAATGCCGCCATGTAGATCTGGTCGATATCCGGGCGCTCCTCGCGATCGACTTTGATGTTGACGAAGAGTTCGTTCATCACGCGCGCGGTGGCGTCATCCTCGAAGCTCTCGTGCGCCATCACGTGGCACCAGTGGCAGGCCGCGTAGCCGACCGAGAGCAGAATTGGTTTATTCGTCCGCTTGGCCTCGGCCAGCGCTTCGGGACTCCACGGCCACCAATCGACGGGATTGGCCTTGTGCTGGAGGAGGTACGGGCTCGTCTCATTGGCGAGGCGATTTTGATGCCCTGTTGCGGTGTGTTGCATGCTTGCCATGGTGGTCAACGCGACAGGCCGAGGAAGGTAGCAAGCGCTCGATCGAGCCGGATGGTATCTTGGTCGCTGAGACGGCCGATCCGGTAACCGAGCGTTTCTTTTCGGACAGTCAGAATTGTGTCCACCATAATGCGCGAAGGCGCGTGCAGCCCGTTGAGTTTGGACGGTTCAACGAGGACGCGAAAGAGTGGCAAGTCCGCGGGGTCGCTGGTGAAGCCACAAATCGTAACGGAATCCAGAGCATCGAAGCTTTCGTGTTGAACGATGATGACGGGCCGCGGCTTCCGCGCGTAGCCGGCGTCGCGGGACGCAGTCCAGATTTCGCCCCGCTTCAATTGTGGTTCCACTCCGTCATTGCATCGACCCACGCTTGGTCTTCGGCCGCGAATGCACTGCGGTTGGCAAAAAGCGACTGCCGCCTAGCCTCTTTTGCAAAGGTCGCGGTCCTCGTGTCGGGCAGCCAGAATTGGACGAGACGCATTCCCTTGGCGCGCATGCGTTGCCGAAAGTTTCGAACCTTATCCCGAGACGACTTTGGCCGCATGCGGGCCGGCTTAGCGTTACGGGCGGATGGACGACCTGCCATGACGCGCTCCGATGGTTACATGTAACCTAGCCTATCGCCTACTTGTAGGCAATGGCGGCATGGAGCCACTGTACGTCCGACCATGTCGTCGAGATCTACCATCTTCGCGCTCTCTTCCGGCCGGCCGCCGGCGGCGATTGCGGTCGTGCGGATATCGGGGCCGCAGGCCGGCGCGGCGCTGGGGAAATTGATTGGTCGCGTGCCCGAGCCGCGCAAGGCGGCGCTGGCACGGGTGCGCGATCCGGCGGACGGCCAGACCATCGATGAGGCGCTCGTACTGTGGTTTCCGGCGCCGCACAGTGAGACCGGCGAGGATGTTGCGGAGCTGCAGCTTCACGGCGGTCATGCGGTGGTTGCCGCGGTGCTTGACGTGCTGGGCCGCATCGATGGCTGCCGGATGGCGGAGCCGGGGGAGTTTACCCGGCGGGCCTTCGAAAACGGGCGGCTGGATCTCACGGCGGTCGAAGGGCTGGCCGACCTCATCGGCGCCGAGACGGAGGCGCAGCGCCGGCAGGCGTTCCGGCAGCTTAAGGGTTTGATCGGCGATCGGGCCGAGGCTTGGCGGCGGCGTTTGATCGAGGCGCTGGCGCTGGTCGAGGCGCGGATCGACTTCTCCGACGAGGCCGATGTGCCGGAGGATCTGATCGGTCCGGCTGTTCATGCTGCGCAGCAATTGCGCATCGAGATTGCCGCGGCGCTGACGGGTAGCGGGCGAGGGGAGCGATTGCGCGAAGGTCTGGTGGTTGCGATTGCCGGGCCGCCGAACGCCGGTAAGTCGACCTTGCTTAATCGCCTGGCGCGGCGTGACGTGGCGATCGTGTCGCCTTACGCCGGCACGACTCGGGATGTGATCGAGGTTCATCTCGATCTCGACGGATTTCCTGTGACGCTGCTCGACACGGCGGGGATTCGGGAGAGCGTTGAGCCGGTCGAGCAAGAGGGTGTGCGGCGTGCCCGCGCGCGCGCGGCCGAGGCCGATCTGGTGCTCTGGGTCATTGACGGATCAGCCGAAGGCCTAACCGGGGCTATTGATGCGGGGCCGCCAGCGCAGCCGAGGAGTTGGCTGGTCGTTAACAAGATCGATCTCGCAAGTCAGCGCAAAAGGAAGCCGAAGGAAAGGAGTGAATACGAGTTCACATATTTGATTTCTGCGGCGACGGGGGAGGGCGTCGATTTGCTGGTGGAGCGGTTAGCCGCTTTTGCCAAGGACTATTTTTCGACAGTGGAGACCGGAATCGTGACTCGCGCGCGGCACCGGCGGCTGTTCGAGGAGACGGTGGCGGCGCTGGATCGGGCATTGGCTGAGGCGGTCAAACCGGGTGAGCATGAGGAACTGGTTGCGGAGGAATTGCGCGCGGCAACGACGGCTTTGGGCCGCCTGACCGGGCGGGTCGATGTGGAAGATATTTTGGACGTGATCTTCCGCGATTTCTGTATTGGTAAATGAATCGTTAACGGCGGCGCCTTATCTGTTTCACGTGAAACGTCGCCCCCGTAGCGGCGGCGTTTTGACCGCCTATTTTCGCTTCGCTACAACCAGCCGGGTTTTGGAGATCTGTGATGGACGGCCGCTTCGATGTGATCGTTGTCGGCGGCGGTCATGCCGGCTGCGAGGCCGCAGCAGCCGCGGCGCGGCTGGGCGCGCGCACGGCGCTTGTCACGCAACGCTTCGCGACCGTCGGCGCGATGTCCTGCAATCCGTCGATCGGCGGGCTGGGGAAGGGCCATCTGGTCCGGGAAGTCGATGCGCTCGACGGGCTGATGGGCCGGGTGGCGGACGCCGCCGGCATCCAATTTCGCGTCCTCAATCGACGTAAGGGGCCCGCGGTGCGCGGTCCGCGCGCCCAGGCCGACCGCAAGCTTTACGCAGCCGCCATGCAGCGGGCGATCCAGGACACAGCGAATCTGACCGTCGTTGAAGGAGAGGTCGACGATCTTCTTGGTGGAGATCGGGTCGGGGGTGTGCGCCTGACCGACGGACGCGAGTTTGGCGCTGGCGCCGTTGTCCTGACGACCGGCACGTTTCTCCGGGGTCTCATCCATATCGGCGAGCGGCAAATTCCAGCAGGGCGGGTCGGGGAGGCGCCGGCGGCCGGCCTGTCGCGAACGCTCGAGCGGGCCGGGTTCACACTTGGGCGGCTTAAGACCGGCACGCCGCCACGGCTCGACGGCACGACGATCGACTGGGCTTCGGTGGAGATGCAGCCGGGCGATGATCCGCCGGAACCGTTCTCGGTTCTGACCGAGCGCATCGCCAATCCGCAGATCCAGTGCGGCATTACCCGCACCACGCCGGCGACCCATGAAATCATTCGGACGAACGTGCATCGCTCGCCGATGTATTCCGGGCAGATCAAGAGCCGCGGGCCGCGCTACTGCCCATCGATCGAGGACAAGATCGTGCGCTTCGGCGAGCGCGACGGACATCAGATCTTCCTCGAGCCCGAAGGGCTCGACGACACCACGGTCTATCCGAACGGGATATCGACCTCGCTTCCCGAGGATGTGCAAAGCGCCGTGGTTGCCAGCATTCCGGGGCTGGAGCACGCCCGCATTGTGCGGCCGGGCTATGCCATCGAATATGACCACGTCGATCCGCGGGAGCTAACACCGGCGCTGGAGACGAGGCGGCTGCCGGGACTTTTCCTGGCCGGCCAGATCAATGGCACGACGGGCTACGAGGAGGCCGCGGCGCAAGGCTTGGTCGCGGGACTCAATGCCGCGGCGCGTGCGGCCGGCGCCGCGCCGGTGACTTTCGATCGAGCCGAAGGCTATCTCGGCGTCATGATCGACGACCTGGTCACGCGCGGGGTCAGCGAACCGTATCGGATGTTTACGTCGCGCGCGGAATACCGGCTGACGCTGCGTGCCGACAACGCCGATCAGCGGCTGACGGGCAGGGGCATCGCGCTCGGCTGCGTCGGCGCCGAGCGGGCGCGCCATCACCGCGCGAAGCTGGCTGCGCTCGAGGGCGCACGCACGATGGCGTTGGCGGCAAACGTCACGCCAACCGAAGCGGCGCGGCATGGCCTTTCGCTGCGCAAGGACGGCCATCGGCGGTCCGCCTTCGAGCTCCTGTCCTATCCGGAGATTGGCATCGGCGATCTGGCGCGGATTTGGCCAAGCTTCGGCGATCTCGAACCGAAGATCGCCGAGCAGCTCGAGATCGACGCCAAATACGATGTGTATCTCAGCCGCCAGGCCGCCGACGTGGAGTCCTATCGGCGCGACGAAAGTCTCGTTCTCGCCGACGATATCGACTATGCCGCCCTGCCCGGCCTGTCGAACGAAGTTCGCGCCAAGTTGGAAGCGCATCGGCCGCGGACCATCGGCCACGCCGGGCGCATCGATGGGATTACGCCGGCGGCGTTGACCCTCCTTGCGGCGCACATGCGCCGGCAGCATCGCAAGCCGGTGCACAAGGCCGCCAGCCAGTCCTCCAGTGGCGCCGCCTGAACTCGCAGAAGACCGCGCGCGCGGTCTGGCGCTCACCCCTGTTTCACGTGAAACAGAAGCCCGCCTCGATCGCTTTGTTGCGCTGCTGCTGCAGTGGCAGCGGCACACCAATCTCATTGCTCCCTCGACCGAGGCAAAGATTTGGACCCGGCACATTGCCGATTCGCTGCAGCTTCTCGATCTCGCGCCAGACGCAAAAATCTGGGTGGATCTTGGCTCCGGCGCCGGCTTTCCCGGTCTGGTCATCGCCTGCGCGCTTGCGGACACGCCGGGCGCACAGGTCCATCTAATTGAAAGCACCCGGAAGAAGGCGGCGTTTCTGGGCGAGGCCGCGCGCCTCTGCGGCGCGCCGGCCATTGTGCACGCCGAGCGCATCGCGGATTTCGCCAAACACGCGCCCGGCCGCATCGACGTTGTCACCGCGCGCGCTTTGGCGCCGCTGAACAAATTGCTGGGGGAGGCGTCGCCGCTGTTGAAAAGGGACACCCTTGGACTGTTTCCCAAGGGACAAGATGTTGCCGCTGAATTGACCGAGGCCGCTAAATGTTGGAAGATTCAATTGAGTTTGGTGCCGAGTCGAACCGATCCTAAAGCCAGGATCGTGATCGCTCGCTCCTCATAGGCACAGCCCAAGATTGCAGTAATCAACTTATAGTTGCCACCGCCACGTTTTGGATCAACACCGATGACTGATACCCCCGAGGAGCCCCGCGTCATCCCGTTCGCCGCGCCCGAGCGCGCCGCGGCAAGGCCGCCGCGCGTGCTCGCCGTCGCCAACCAGAAGGGCGGCGTCGGCAAGACCACGACGGCGATCAATCTCGGTACCGCGCTCGCTGCGATCGGCGAAGACGTTCTGATCGTCGATCTCGATCCCCAAGGAAACGCTTCGACCGGGCTCGGCATCGACCGCCGTAACCGGCGCTACTCGACCTACGACGTGCTGACCGGTGAAGCGTCCTTGCGCGACGCCATCGTCGCGACGGCCGTGCCACGTCTTCACCTTGCGCCATCGACGCTCGATCTCTCCGGTCTGGAACTCGAGATCGGCCAGGCGCGCGACCGCGCGTTCCGGCTGCGCAGCGCGCTCAATCCTCTCAACGCGATGGACGGCACCAAATTCACCTACGTGCTGGTCGATTGCCCGCCGTCGCTCAACCTCCTGACCGTGAATGCGATGGCTGCGGCGGACGCAATTCTGGTCCCGCTGCAATGCGAGTTTTTCGCGCTCGAGGGATTGTCGCAGCTGCTCAAGACCGTGGAGTCGGTGCGCGAAACGCTCAATCCGAATCTCACGATTCACGGCATCGTGCTGACGATGTTCGATGCGCGCAACAATCTTTCGGGACAGGTCGTCGCCGATGTGCGCGAATTCATGGGCGCCAAGGTCTACGACACCATCATCCCGCGCAACGTCCGCGTCTCGGAGGCGCCGTCCTACGGCAAGCCCGTTCTGGTCTACGACCTCAAATGCAGCGGCAGCGAAGCCTATCTGCGGCTCGCGACCGAAATCATCCAACGAGAAAAGAAACTTTGTGCCGGATGAGGCTTGTGAATGACTGAGGGCCTGGGGAAAACGGCGATGGCGGACGAGCGATCGCGACTAGGGCGCGGCCTTGCGGCCCTGATCGGCGAAGTCTCAGCCGAAACCTCGGTCGAGCGGCCGCGCGGCCAGCGCCGCGTGCCGACCGAATCGTTGCGGCCCAATCCCCGCAATCCGCGGCGCGTGTTCTCCAACGCCGAGCTTGACGAACTGGCCGCTTCGCTTCGCGAGCGCGGCATCATCCAGCCGATCGTCGCCCGACCCGCGCGCGGCACTCACGATGCATACGAGATCATCGCCGGCGAGCGGCGCTGGCGCGCGGCGCAACGCGCGGGCCTGCATGAGGTGCCCGTCGTCATCATTGAGGCGAGCGACGACGAAGCGCTGCAACTCGCGATCATCGAGAACGTGCAGCGCGCGGACCTCAATCCCCTTGAAGAGGCGGAAGGCTATCGCGCGCTTATCCGAGATTTCAGTCACAGCCAGGACGACGTCGCCCGCCTGGTCGGCAAAAGTCGCAGCTATGTCGCCAATACGCTGCGGCTGCAGACGCTGCCCGATCGGGTCAAGGAGCACATCCATGCCGGTCGGCTGGACGCCGGCCACGCCCGCGCCCTGGTGGGCCATCACGATGCCGAGCGGCTGGCGGATGAAATCGTTTCGCAAGGCCTCAATGTGCGCCAGGTCGAAGCGTTGGCGCGCGAAGCCGGCGGCAAAACTGCCAAGGCCAACGGCCGCAAGGCGCTCGCCCGCGCCGAGAAAAACGCCAATCTCGTTGCATTGGAAAAACGCATCTCGGACGCGCTCGGCCTCGTCGTGCGCATCAATGATCGCGGCCGCGGCGGCGTGCTCTCGATCCGCTATCGCAATCTCGATCAGCTTGATGACGTGCTGCGCCGGCTGGAAAAAAAGCGCTGACTCCGGTCTATCCGGTCGGAAAAGAGGTGGATCGTCGTCGCCATTGCACCGCCGGCGAGAACCCGTCCTTCATTGCTGCCACGCAGCCTTGAATGCCTTGCGTTTCGCCGGATCGTAGAGGCTCGGATAATCGTAAGTAAGCGGCTTCGAAGGCTCCACATGCAGCGTGGCGAAAACCGGCCCGTCCTGTTCGAGCACGTGAGCGACCTGCTGCTCGAATACGCCGAGATCTGAAAAATCGTAGACCGCGGCGTAGCCTGCGGCGCGCGCCAGTCCGGCGAAATCGACGTTCGGCGCCGGAATGGGATGGCCGCCATTGGCCTCGTAGGTCTGGTTCTGGGCAACCAAGTGGACCAGGTTCTTCGGCGCCACTGCGGCGATGGTGACCAGGCTGCCGAGGTTCATCAGAAGCGAGCCGTCGCCTTGCAGGACGACGACGCGCCGGTCGGGCCGCCCGAGCGCCAAGCCGAGGCCATGCGACGAATCAAGGCCCATGGCGCCGATCGACGTATAATTCAGGACGCGCGGCGCGACGGCGACCCAATCCACCGCCGAACTATAGGTCGCGACTACCGCCTCATCGCTAATGTGGCGCGCCAGTACCCGGAAGCATTCATCGCGCTTCATCATGCCGGGCTCCGCCCGATCAGCAAGGTCACCGGCCCGGATTCGCGATACGCCTTTTCGATGGCCGGCTGAATCTTGGCGACATCGGCCTCGGCGCTGATGAGATGATGCGCGATCCCCATATCGTCCAGAATCGGCTCCATGATCCGCACGCCGTAACGCGACGAGGCGCGCGGCTCCCGCTCCGGTTCGTGCTGCAACAACCCAACCATCATGCAGATCGGCTGCTTGTACTCGACGGCGATGCCGCGGATGGCGTTGATCGAGTCCAGAAATCCGGTGTGCTGGATCAGGATCAGCGCACGCTTGTCGCAGTAGGACAAGCCAGAGGCGATGCCGATGCATTCGTCCTCTTTGCAGACACGGATGAGCCTGAAACCCTTATCCTGCGCGATCGGCGCAAGAAGGCCAGAGCTCGTAGTAATGTCCGGGACCGACAGCACGTACTCGATGCCGCTCGCTTTGATGGCGGCGATGATGGCGCTACCGCTGAGAGCGGGGGAGCCCGGGCTCGGGTCAGGGGCCGGCATGATGATGAACCTTACAGCTCATGATCGACCAGCGTAGCCCGAGACATTCAGGACAGCAAAAAGCCGGCGCGAGAGGCCGGCTTTTTCCGATCGTGATTGCGGCAATTTATTTATGATGCCGCGCGCGCGGCCGCGGCGGCGGTGTGCCGTCGATCCATGCGGTGTGCGGAAGCCAGGAATCGACGAGCCAGCCGCCAATGACGGGCACAACACAGTCGGCGACGCCGTCGTACATTTCCCGCGGCGTCAGCGGGCGATTGAGCACGATCGTGCCGACGATCGGATAGACCGCCGCGCAGGCAAACGCGGTGACGCCATAGGCTGTGCCGTAGCTGGCATGACGCACGGCCGGATTGCCGTGCTTTCTGGCCATCAGATAGGAGGCGACGCCGGCGCCGGCACCCACGCCGATCCCGACCGCGGTAAGGCGAGGGTCTTGGTTGTGCGAGAACCAGGTGAATGGATTCCAATTATTATTCTGCGCCCGCGCAGCCTGCGGCATGAGCCCCAGCGCCAAAACCAAGGCCAGCGTGGCAGTCGTCGTCCGTTTCATTATGATGGCTCCCCTCCATACCGGCGCCCAATATCCGCACAGTATGGTTAACAGCCACCGTGAATGCGTCGCGCACGGCTGTCGAGGGCGCGGAACTCCGGAACGCATAATTCCAGGCCGCTGTGCCTATTTGGCAACGAATTATCCCCAGGCCGCGCCGGTTTCTGCGCGCGGACTTCCGGCGCTATTCCGCCGCGGTGCGTCCCGCGCCGCTGGAGCCGAAGCGCCGCTCGATATAGTCGACGACGATTTTCTGGAAGTCGGCGGCGACGGTAGGACCGCGCAGGGTCATCGCCTTCTTGCCGTCGATGAAGACCGGCGCGGTCGGCTGCTCGCCGGTGCCGGGCAGTGAAATACCGATGTCGGCGTGCTTGGACTCGCCAGGGCCGTTGACGATGCAGCCCATCACCGCGACGTTGAGGCCTTCGACGCCGGGGTATCGCGTCTTCCACTCCGGCATCGAGTCGCGAATAAAGCCCTGGATGCTGGCGGCGAGCTCCTGGAAAGTGGTCGAGGTGGTCCGGCCGCAGCCGGGGCAGGCGGCGACCAGCGGCACAAAAGTGCGCAGCCCAACCGTCTGCAACAATTCCTGCGCGACCTTGACTTCCAAAGTGCGGTCGCCGTTCGGCTCCGGCGTGAGCGAGATGCGGACGGTGTCGCCGATGCCCTGCTGCAGCAACACACCCATGGCGGCCGATGAGGCGACGATGCCCTTCGAGCCCATGCCGGCCTCGGTGAGGCCGAGATGCAGCGCGTAATTCGACCGCCGCGCCAGCTCGCCGTAGACCCCGATCAAGTCCTGCACCGCCGAAACCTTGGCCGAGAGAATGATTTTGGAGCGTGGCAGGCCGATCTCCTCGGCGCGCTCCGCCGAGAGCAGCGCCGACTGCACCATCGCCTCGCGGGTTACATCACGGGCGTCGACCGGTTGATTTGAGCGCGAATTTTCATCCATCAGATGCGTGAGCAGCTCCTGATCAAGCGAGCCCCAATTGGCGCCGATGCGTACCGGCTTGTCGTGGCGGATCGCCGTTTCGACGATGGCGCCGAATTGCCGGTCCTTCTTTTCCTTGAAGCCGACATTGCCGGGGTTGATGCGGTATTTGTCGAGCGCCTCGGCGCAGGCGGGATGATCGGCGAGGAGCTTATGGCCGATGTAATGGAAGTCGCCGACGATCGGCACGTCGACATTCATCTTAAGGAGCCGCTCTTTGATGTGCGGCACGGCGGCGGCCGCCTCGTCGCGGTCGACGGTGATGCGCACGATCTCCGAGCCGGCGCGCGCCAGCGCCGCGACCTGTTTGGCCGTCGCCGCCGCGTCAGCGGTATCGGTATTGGTCATCGACTGCACCACGATCGGTGCGCCGCCGCCGACGGTCACATTGCCGACCTTCACGGCAACCGTCTGGTGCCTTTCGGCCGGGCCGGAAAACTCCATCATGGCCAAATCCTTAAAGAGACCAAGTTCTTACAGGGTCAATGCTGCAATTCCGTGACCCCCGGAATTCCCGCGAGAAACGAGGGTTGACCCCGCTCATATAGCGTCACCGGGGCTGGTTGACGAGGAGGATGCCCCCGGCAACCAGCGCCACCGCCAAGGCAAACGCCGGTGTCAGCGGCTCGTTCAGCACAATGTGACCGGCCGCCACGCCAAAAAGCGGGGCCAGGAAAGTAAAAGCGGAGAGCCGAGCCGCCGAATAGCGCACCACCAAGGCGAACCAGACCGCGAATGTGACGCTCACGACCCAGATCGTCTGGTAGGCGAAGGCGCCCAGCGCCAAGGGCGAGGGCAGGGCGTGGATGCGCTCGCCGAACATCAGCGCTCCGGCGGCCAGGAGCGGCGCCGAGACCACCAGTTGGTAGAGCAGGGTCTTCTCCGCGCTGATCCGATTGAGCGGCGTGACCTTGATGACCAGCGTCGTCGCCGCCCATGCCGCGGCAGCGCCGACCAACATCAAGTCGCCGAGTGCCTGGTGGGGACTGACCGCCGGTGTCGGCAGGCCAAAAGCGATAGCGATGCCGACAAACGACAACAGCAAACCGAGCCATTGCGACAGCCGGAACCGGTCCCCGGGAAGGAGCCAGCGCGATCCGATCACGACAAAAAACGGCGCCAGATAGAGAAACAGCGTGCCGCGCGTCACCGTCGTCCAAACCAGGCCGCGGTAGATCAGCAGGAATTCGAGCGCGAAGAGGACGCCTGCCAGAATGCCGGCGCGCAACGTGCCGTCGCGACGAAACAGCGGAATGCCGCGCACGAGTGTCCACAAACCGACCAGCAGGGCTGCGAGCGCGGACCGCGAAGCCGATTGGATCAGCGGCGGAATGTCGTGAATCGCGAGCTTGATCGCGACATTGTTAAAGCCCCAGCTCAGGCACAGCCCGATCGTCACCGCGACGGCGAAGGCATCGAGCGGACGAGACGAGGGAGAAACCGAAGAGGCTGGCACGGTCGAGCCGTTCAATACTGCGGCGTCATCGTTTGCGGCAATGCGAGCAGATGCCGGCAATTTCGATCAGCGGACTCTTGGGCGAGAACCCCGCGGCGCGGGAGGACGCTTTGAGCGCCTCGGCGGCTGCACCCCCCGGCGCCTCGCCGACGGCGCCACAGCTCTCGCAAATCAGAAAGACGACGAGGTCCTCGGCCTCGTGATTATGCACGCAAGCAACGTAAGCGTTCCGGCTCTCGATGCGATGAGCAAGACCATTCTCGCAAAGAAACTCGAGCGCGCGGTAGATCGTAATCGGCGCCGGACGGCTCTCTTCCGCCAAACGATCGATGATTTCATAGGCGCCGAGCGGCTTATGGCTCGTCAACAACGCCTGCAGGACCTGACGACGCATCGGCGTAAGCCGCTGCGCGCGTGCCGCGCATTGCGCCTCGGCATGGGAAATCGCCGCGCTGGCGCAGCGATCGTGATCATGGTCCGGCGCCGGAAAGATCGCCCGCAATGGATTAGTCATTGTTCAGTCACACTCGGCCGGGTCGGCCGGCCACTCTACAAGATCATGAGGGATCGCGAAAACGTGACGCGCCCCCCGATTTTTATGTTGCGCCGCAACAAGAAGCGCCTCACATTCCCCGCCGTTTT
>Ga0335081_10008561_pt1 | contig 16414 bp, 8 predicted proteins | sample Lox_Sample_35_FD_206713 | JGI IMG/M metagenome (GOLD analysis project Ga0335081, IMG submission 206713) | Soil microbial communities from Loxahatchee National Wildlife Refuge, Florida, United States - Lox_Sample_3.5 | ecosystem: Environmental > Terrestrial > Soil > Wetlands | place: USA: Florida... | reverse complement strand
TGGGCGACACCTCGTTCCTGCTGGAGCAGCAGGTCGACAAGTTCCGCTTCCGCGAAGAGAACGAGAAGGCGATCACCAACGGCGGCAAGCCGGCCACCGGCCGTCCGCTGCTGCTGGGCATCACCAAAGCCTCGCTCTCCACCGACTCGTTCATCTCGGCCGCATCGTTCCAGGAGACCACGCGCGTGCTGACCGAAGCGTCTATCCAGGGCGCCGTCGATCACCTGCGCGGCCTGAAGGAAAACGTCATCGTGGGTCGGCTCATCCCCGCCGGCACCGGCATGGAGTACTACCGCAATGTCCGGCTGTCGCAGGAGATGGAGCAGGCCGCCCAGAAGGTGCAGGAAGAGGTCACGCGCGAGTACGAAGAAGCCGAGCGCGCCCTGGAACTCCTCCGCCACGAAGGCGAGAACGAAGGCGAAGAGCTGGTCGCGGAGTAGTTGCGGTGGAAGCGCGGGGCTTCAGCCCTGCGTCGCGACTGTCGACGATAAAGACCGGTGCCCCATTCAAGGCTTTCGGTTGGCCTTGAGTGGGTCGGGATACAGCGGACCTTCAGGTCCGCGCCAGACACGATAAAACGAACCGAGCCGCTTTAGCGGCGGCAGAAGGCCCGAGCGCAAGCTCGGGCCTTTCTTGTGCTTCCCGCTGATACACAATATTTTTCAACAATGGTGTATGCTTTCCCCATGAGCAGGACCAACATCGACATCGACGACAGCCTCATCCGCCAGGCACGCAAGCTTACCCGCCTGAAGACCAAGCGCCAGATCGTGGACAAAGCCCTCGAATTGCTGGTTCGCTCCGAGAGCCGCAAAGGCATCCTTCGCTACTACGGCAGCGGGATTTGGAAGGGCGACCTTAAGGCCTCGCGGAGAAACCGCGTGTGATCCTGGTGGACAGCTCCGTCTGGGTTGACTTCTTCAGCTCATCTCCGGGGCGCGCCGGCGCCGAACTGCGCCGCATGATTGAAGACAGCGAGCCGTTTGCCCTGACCGGCGTGGTAGTCGCCGAAGTCTTACAAGGTCTCACCCGGGATGCCGCCCCGATTGAGCAGTTCCTGGCGCAGTGGGACATGCTGGAGCCGCGCGGGTTTGAGATCTATCGCAAGGCGGCTGCAATCTTCCGCACCGCGCGAGCCCAGGGCGTGTCGCTCACCACCATCGACACGCTCATCGCGGCCATCGCCCTCGAACATCGCGCCAGCCTTTTCACCCTCGACCGCGACTTCTCCAGAATCGCGGCCATAACAGGGCTGATGCTGTACCGGTTTTGAAACCCCAATCGACTTGCAGAAGCGCCTCACACCCCGCAGGCCACGATTGGTACGACATGAGTCAGGGCACGACTTCAGTCGTGCCGATTCGCGCTTTCCTTTCCGGGTGTCATCCTGAGCGGAGTGAGTGCGGTCGCGCAGCGACCGCACTCACGCAGTCGAAGGACCGCTATCGTGAAGCCGATATATGGGGCCCTTCGGCAAGCTCAGGGCAGGTTCACCTTTCACTGTCACGGCTTCTTAAACAGGTTGGCCCTGACTTGCTCCCAGGGAACCACGTCGGAAGGATTCTGCTGGTGCCAAGCGATGCGTTGGTCCAACTCCGCCCGCTGCTCATCCGTGAGCGAGACCGCATCCAGCAGTTCCGCCTTCTCGGCAGGCGAGAGATTATCTGATTGCGCAAGTCAGTCGTCATCGTTTCTAACGCTACCGCGCTTTGGGGAGCTACGCAAGGCCGCACCCGAGCAACCGGAGCTCGGATGCTGTACCCCGGCTTGATCTTCAATTGGCTTTGCGAGAACTTCTTCGACTTCGTTCTCCTCGGCGTGCCCGTTCTTGGAAAGAGAAATTACGCGCTTCGACTCGCCTCAGTTGCGGCGCGCTCGGCGGTGGCGCGGAGCAGTCTCGGATACCAGGTCAGTGGAACCGGAACTCAGACGAGAGCAAAAGAGCGCCACGGAGATACCAAACCGGGAATGTCGAGCTGGTGCGGAGCTTGGAGTACCTTGTTTTCTATGTCTTACGGGTTGCGAACCACGTGGGCCAACTCGCGATAAAGCCGCTGCAGAGATTCATCGAACTTACCGATAGCCTTCTCTTCGTGATTCCGTCATAACACCGAAGGCGCTCGAGGTTCGGTGGCGGCATAGGCGAGCTCCGTTTTATCGCTTCCCACGGGCCGTTGCACGCAAAAGGTATGGAAAAAAACTTTCGCCAACAACTTGCCAGTTTCTTGGGTAGAGGCTTGCACATGTCCTACGGTGTTCCGGATTCGTCTTTCATAAGCCTATATGCTGCAATAGCTTAGATGTTGCTGGATTTGGAATGGGAAGTGCTCTTTCCAAGAACGAGTTTTCGTGCGTTTTGTGTATCTGTTGAACAAGGACCCTCTACCCAGGGCACGGAGGTGACAGCAAGATGAACCGGAAATTGCAACTTCTTCTACCAGTCCTAGTCGCGGGAATGCTAATGGCAGCATCTACTGCGGCTTGGGCCGGCAGCAACTTGGGGCTTCAGTTAACCGCCGTAGCTCCTAACCCAGGTCAGGCGACGATTTGTGACAACAACACCAATTTCGCCGGTTGCACGGGTAACGCTTCTGACCTGAATCCAGGCAACGGTGCGATCACTTTCATCGGTGCCGTTGGCGGCTGGACCTCGAACGTTACCAGTGGCTTTGGACCGCCTCTTGAAATGCTTCCGAACCTGCTGGACATAAACACGGCTAACTTCTCGTCTGGGATGGGTACCGGTGCGCTGACGGTACTTCTTTCAGTGACCGGTCTAACATCGCCGACCGGCCTGCAGACCTTCTTGGCCAGTATCGGAGGGACGAATTCTGCCTCAGGGACAACGATTACCACCCAAGCCTTTTATTCGGCCGCTAACACGGCTTTTTGCGCCGCAGGCTGTGGAACTGCGATAGGGAATGCCATAGTGATGACCGGAGCGTCATTCAGCGGCGCGGCGAACGGCACTGTCCTGCTGAGCGGTGGACCGTACGCCCTAACGTTGGAGGTCACAATTGACTCGCATGGGCTGGCGGATAACACCAGCTTCGATGACTCTTTCGCCCTACCTGAGCCGGCAGCGCTCTCGCTGTTGGGTTCCGGGCTGCTGGGATTCGGCATGGCATTCAAGAAGAAGCTGCTACGCGGCTAATTCCAAGTCGTCGTAACAGTTTCAACTCGTCACCTCTTTGTCTATCAGAAAGACCCCGTCCCGGCCATAGGACGGGGTTTTCGTTTGTCTCGCAAGTTGTAGTCGCTTGCAGCAATGAGCGTCTTTCTACGAACGCGATATCGCAAATCCCTGACCGCTACGGCAGACCCTTTGGAAGACGAATCGCCAGCAGGAAGCATATTTGTCCGAAATAAATAATTTCTCGCAGCGTTGGCCAGTAATACTCACAAAAAACCAGTCCCAATCCGCAGATTCAGTGGGGCTTTCCGCTCCAGGGCAAGATTACAGGCCCCGTTACTTTGGTGTGCCTCGTGCTTATAGGCCGATGAAGGGCCGAGTACAGCACCGAGAGAGCATGCATCGCAAGTCAAAGTGTGAGCAGCCGGTTCTACCGCCGGAAGACATTATCTTCGGTCGTTCGCGGGTGATGCGCGAGCTCCGTCCCATGGTGGAGCAGATCGCGCAGGCCGACGTTCCGGTCCTGATTTACGGCGCCACAGGTACGGGCAAGGAGGTCATGGCCGGGTTTATCCACCGCCGCTCCCGCCGCTGCGATGGGCCAAACGTGAAGATCAGTTGCGGCGCCATTCCGACCCCACTGCTTGAGTCTGAGCTGTTCGGATGCGAGGAAGGCGCCTATACAGGGGCCTACTACAAACGCCGCGGCCTGGTGGAACTGGCGCATACCGGCTCGCTCCTGCTGGACAACATCTCGGACCTCGATATCAGCGTTCAGGCGAAGCTCCTGCAGTTGTTGCAAAGCGGCACATTCATGCGGATCGGCGGTGAGGAGGAACTGAAAGTCGACGTTCGTGCGATCTGCATCACCACCCGCGACCCAGCCGATGACGTGGCTGAGGGCAAACTGCGCCAGGACCTCTATCACCGTATTAACACCACCAGTTTCCGCGTCCCCAATCTCTGCGAGCGTGGCGACGACATCGCCATCATCGCCGACTACCTGATCAAGAGCTTCAACGCAATGTTTGGTACCCAGGCGGCGCCTTTGCCCGCGGAAGCTTACAGGCTCCTGCGGCGGTATTACTGGCCCGGGAACATTCGGGAACTGGAAAATGTGATCCGGCGCTACGTCGTGCTGGGGAAGGCCGAGCCCATCGCCCAGGAAATTGCCCGGCGCGCGCTGACCTTTACGCCGCCACAACGGCCCGGCACGGAGAATCTGTCGTTCAAGAGCCGCACTGAGCAACTGGTGCGCGAAGCGGAAGCTCAAGTCATTCTCCGAGTGCTCCACCTCAACAACTGGAACCGCAGGAAGACGGCGGAGGCGCTGAACATCAGCTACCGCGCGCTGTTATATAAGATCCGCAATGCCGGGCTCCGCGACTATGCTACGCCCAGAGCCGCAGATCGAGGCAACGGCTCGGCGCTGGTCAGCACGTCCCCCGAGGCGTGAGTTCTCTCATTTGGCATCCGCAGGCGAGTCCCTGATTAACCCGGCTCTCGGGAGGGCGGCCTTGCCGTTCAGGCGGAGCAGAGGCTGCTGACAGCAGCACTACTACCGCAGGCAGTCGGCCTCATCGTGGAAGCCAAAGTGGAACTTCCTCGCTGATAGGCGCGATATTGCGCTAGCTTTTGCTCCCAAACCTGAGGTACTCTCATCACAGATACGCCCCGCACGAGAAACATGGGCTGATTGTCCCCTACAGACCCAGCTTTCCCGGCACTTTGGTTCCGGAGTAAGTTGTGCGCCACTCGAATTCAATGCGAAATGGGGAAGAGACGGAAGAGTTGCTGTCTCCAGCGGACCTCTCGGACTCGCAGGAAGCCATTCGCGTGCTCGTTTTCGAGACGACGCGTATGGGTGCCGAGCTGCTGAAGCGCATGTTGGAAACGTCTAGGTATCCAGTGCGCGTGACTGCGATTTGCGAAGAAACGAACGGTTCGGAGCTGTATTTCCCTGAAGCCGATGTCGCCGTGGTCACGGCCAGCGCGGAAGACATTGCGGCGAAGTCCAAGCTGATCCGCAAGCTGCGCCACAGTAACGCCAATCTTCGTTGTGTTCTCTTGGTCGACCAGTGCAGTCGCGAACTGGTGGTCGAGGCGTTCAAGTCGGGAGCGATGGGAGTTTGTGGCCGCGACGAGAGCTGCGAAGTCCTGTGCAAATGTATCGACCGGGTACACCGGGGACAAGTGTGGGCCAATAGCGAGCAACTGCGCTACGTGCTGGACACCCTTACCCATGGACATCGCGGGCGGCTGACCGATGCCCGCGGACAGATTTTACTCACCCCACGGCAGGAGGAGATTGTCTCCCTGGTGGTGGAGGGCCTGCGCAACCGGGAGATCGCCAAGCGACTCAACATAAGCGAACACACCATACGAAATTATTTGTTTCGCATTTTTGAAAAACTCGGCGTCTCCAGTCGCGCCGAGCTCATTCTGTACACGATGGCCAATGCGAAGAAGTGACCGCGCCATCGCCGCGCAGCCTTACTCCAAGCCGACCCCAATATTGAAATCAGCCGTGCCGGTTGCGCTGCATCCATTCCCAGGTGAACCAGTACAGCCGACGCTCCAAGCTAAGCGCATCGCCGAGTGCGCGGATGGGTGGTGGGTACCATCTTGCTGCGGCGGCAACGATGTGCTTACCGGCTGACTTCGAGGTGAAAGTCGTAGCCGTATATCCATCCGTTACAACAAGCCCATAGCAGGGCTGGAATTCCGCTGCCAGTACTACAAGTTTTTCCAGCGCGCAGGGAAAAGAACTTCCTATTCTTCCAGAAGAAAAGCCCCGATTAACGGTTTCGACACGTTTGCAACCCGAAAATGGCTCCAGATGATGAAAATCGGGCCGCGATTTGCTGACATTGCTGCACTTACGCACCACCTGCCGAGGCTGCTGGTCCTTTGGACTATGACTTGCGACTGTTTTGTCCGGGAAGGCGGATAGCTCAGTTGGAGAGCACCCCGACTACACCGGGGAGGTCGCAGGTTCAATTCCTGCTCCGCCTACCAATTTGGAATTCATGAACATCGGCGGACAAAGGATCCCCGGCAAGACGCTGATTCTGGTGCTGTCGGAGGGCGCGCTTATCGGGTGTGCGTTGCTGTTCGCCACCGCGCTGCGGTTTCGCGATTTCACGGCCCTGCGCCAGCAATTAAGCGAGCCAGACACGCTCCTGCGTTATCTGCTCGTCATTGCGGCCTGCGATCTGTCGCTCTACTACTGCGACCTCTATGATCTGGGCACGGTGCGGCGGCGGACGATGCTGTTCGCGCGGCTACTGCAAGCGCTGGGCGCGGCCTGTCTGCTGCTGGCGGTGGTTTATTACGTCGATCCCGACCTCAGCCTGGGCCGCGGCGTGGCCGCAATTGCGGCACCTATCATCATCTCGTTTGTCGTCGGCTGGCGCCTGCTGGTCGATGCCGGACTGCCTTTTCTGCGGACCCCGCAAACCATCCTCATCATGGGAAGCGGCCAGCCAGGCAGGTTGTTGGCCTGGGAAATTGCGCAGCGTCCCGAACTCAACGTGAAGGTGCTTGGCTTCCTGGAAGAAGACGAGGCTGCCTCGAAACGCCCGGTCTCGGCGGTCATCACAGGAACCGGCGATCATGAGGCAGTGCTGGCACAGCACGGCACACGTCGCGAAAAGCACGCCGTCTTCGCCAGCCCCAAGCTGCTGCAACTGAGTTTTGCTTCCTCCGCGGGAGTGATGGCAACTGGTGCTGCCGTTGCCGCCGCGCTCGAGCCTCCCTCCGAGGCTGAAGAGATGGTGTTCCCGGTGCTCGGCCGCGTGCAGGAGGTTGAAGACCTTGCCCTATCGAAACAAGCCGATACCGTCGTGCTCTCACTGGCCGAACGCCGCACCAAGATGCCGCTGAAAGAGCTTCTGAACCTGAAGTTCCGCGGCGTCCAGGTGGAAGAAGTGCACAAGATCTACGAGCGTGTCACCGGCCGAATTTTGCTCGATGAGCTTGCACCAAGCTGGCTGATCCTCTCCGAGGGTTTTCGCAACTCACCGGCCCTGCTGACGGCAAAGCGCGCCGCCGATTTGGTCCTCGCAGTCATCGGACTCTTCATTCTGGCCCCTTTGGCGGCTCTGGTGGCCTTTGCCATCTTCGTTGAGAGCGGCTTTCCGGTCCTGTTTCACCAGGACCGCGTAGGGCTGAATGGCAAGGTTTTCAGGATTCTGAAGTTCCGCTCTATGTGGCATAACCCGCGTCCCTCGAAGCAGGCGTGGACCGCGGACGGCGATCCGCGAATCACCTACGTGGGGCGGTTCATTCGCAGATTCCGGCTCGACGAAATTCCGCAGCTCATCAACGTGTTGCTGGGCGACATGAGCCTGGTGGGGCCGCGTCCGGAGCAGCCTGCTCTTGCCCGCATGCTGGAAGAAGAGATTCCCTACTATCGCCAGCGACACTCGCTGCGACCGGGCATCACCGGTTGGGCGCAGGTGAAATGCGGATATGGAGCGAGCATCCAAGAGTCGCGGTTCAAGCTCGAGCACGACTTGTTTTATATCAAGCACCTCTCGGGCATGCTGGACTGGGTGATCCTGTTCGAGACCGGGAAGGTGATGTTATCGGGGAAGGGTGCAAAGTGAGACCTTCCGAGGTACTGCCATGCAAATTATGCAAGAACCCGCTGTAGCTCGTGATGCAACGCACAGATTCACCGTGATAAGAAAGCAAGTACTCCTGACGGCTTTATTTGCCGTAACGGCGCTGCTGCTGTTGACCACGCCAGGATGCATTCGCGACCCCAAGGTCAGGGCCGAGAAGGCGTACGAGCGCGCCGAGAAATACATTCACGATAACAAGCCCGATGCCGCGGCGATCGAGTTGCGGCGGGCGCTGCAGTTGAATCCGCAGCTTGCCAAGGCCCACTTCGCGCTCGGCAGTATCGAGTTGCAACGCGGCGACATCCTGCGATCCTTCCAGGAATTCATGGCCGCCTCGGTCGACGACCCCGACGATCATCAGGCGCAGATCATGGTCGCCGAATTATTGGCGCGTTCCCACAATTACACGCAATCGAAGCGTCAAGCGGAAGCAATTCTGAATCGCTGGATCGACGATAAGACGGGTACTTTGCTGCTGGCCGAAAGTGAAGTTGGGCTTCAGGACTTCAAGCGCGCCCAAACTCTGGTGGATGAGGTATTAAAGGCCGATCCGAACAACACGCGCGCGTTGCAGGACCTGGCCATCCTGCAGGTCCACGCGAACGACATTCCGGCAGCCCAAGCTACCTTGCGCCGCGCCTGGCAACTCGATCCAAACTCGCCGCTGGCGCCCGGTATGCTGAGCGCCAGTTACGAAATGCAAAAGAACCTGACCGAGGCCGAGGGGATACTCAAACAAGCCCTTAACCAGAACCCGGACAAGATCGATTTCATGACCATGCTAGCGGCATTCTACATGCGTTATCAGCGCTACGCCGATGCCGAGCCCATCTACAAGCAGATCACGGCGAAGTCAAAGTACGACTCGCAGTATCGCGACACATTGGCGCTGTTTTACCTGCACTCAGGGCGCACAAAGGACGCAGAAGCAGAATATGCCCGTTTAGTGAAAGAGGACGAGAAGGACTGGCGCAGTTGCCGCGGACTCGCCGTCACATATGCCATCGACAAACGCCCAGACGAGGCCCGTGCGGTCCTGGATCGGGTGATCAAGGACAATCCCCGGGATTGGGAAGCATTAGCGCTCAAGGGCCGTATTCTGCTGGACCAGGGGCAGGCGGCGCAGGCGGTGCCGGCGTTGCAAAAGAGCCATAGCCTTAATCCTGAATCGCCGGAGCCGCCCTTCGATTTGGGGCGCGCCTATATAGCAACAGGAAATCTCGCCGACGCCCAGACGGCCTTGCAGGACGTTGTCAAGATCAATTCGAAGTACCCCGGCGCCTTGTATCTGTTGGCGTCTTTGAACCTGCAGCAGGGACGCGTGGAGCAGGCAATCCAGGACCTTAATCAGGAGCAGGGACAGAACGCAAGTTCCGTCGACCACAGTTTCTTAATGGGCGAAGCTTTAGCCGCCAAGGGCGACTACGAATCTGCCGGTTCGCAACTCGAGCGCCTGCTGAGCAACCCCGGCTCACCGCAAAAAAAGGTGTTGATTCTGGAATCGCTGTCTTCCATCAAACTGGCGCAAAGAAAATATCCCGAAGCACGCACCCTGGCCATCAGTGCGCTGGACGAGTCACCGCAACTTCCCATTGCACTGTATTCACTGGGTATGAGCTATGTCGGCCAGAAGCAGCCCGACGACGGTATTAATGCGGTGCGAACCCGGATCGAGAAGATGCCGAACTGGGCGCTGGGATATCAGGTGCTGGGGCAGGTCGCGCAGGCCGCGGGAAAGATGCCGGCGGCGATGGATGCCTTGAATCAGGCGTTGCGCATCGACCCCAATCTCACCACGGCGCAGGTGTCCCTGGGCGACACATACTACGCCAGCAAACAGTACGAGCTGGCACGCCAGCAGTACGAAAAAACGGCACAGCAGAAATCCGTGCAATCCTACTCGATGACGCGCCTGGGCCAAATCGCGGAGCTCCAAGGGAACTATTCCGCTGCTGAGCACTCGTATGAAAAGGCGCTCTCCGCCGATCCTGACAATGCACTGGCCAAGAACAATCTCGCCTGGCTTTACGCCGAGCACGGTGGGAATCTCGATGCAGCTTTGAAGCTGGCCGAGGAAGCCAAGGAAAAGCGTCCCCAGGACCCCGCCATTACCGATACCCTGGGATGGATATATGTCAAGAAGGGGTCATACGCAGCGGCAGTGGAGAACCTGAAGAACTCGGTCGCGAAGAACCCGAACGATCCCAGTGGGCTCTACCACCTGGGCACCGCGTACTACAAACTCGGCAAGACTGCCGATGCGAAGCGCGAGCTGCAAGCAGCGCTGAAGATGCCGGACTTCTCCCAAGCCGCGGATGCGAAGCGGATGCTTGCCGAGATGGGGTCGAAGTAACGCCGGTTTCAATTGTTGTTTGCAGATTTGCCATTACCACCGCGTGGCTAAATAACTCTCTCCTCCCTACGGAGGCTCTGAACAAGTGGATCGGTCGGCCTCAGGGGCTAAAGCCCGCACTGATTTTGCTGAACTTCCGGCACGGCTGAAGCCGTGCCCTTTCAAAAACTGGGGCTTAATCAGAGTCTCCCTACCTATTACGTTAGTAACCATTTGTCAGCCGATATTTGGTTACTAAAGCCACTGCGACGGGGTTTATCTCCTGTAGTTCGGACGCACCTGCCGGATAGTGTGACTTCATGAGCAGTCCATCCTGACCGTTGGAACTGCGAAGCTGATTTTTCTGTGGCGGGTAGCCAGAAAGAAGTCCGAACATGTCGTCCGAAACACTGTTTTTTCTATCGACAGCCTCTGTCGCTGGCGCAATTTCTATGGTGGCAAGAGCCTTCGCTGTTGTCGTGAATCGGCTTTGTCCGAGGGGGCACGACTTGCGCTCCGTGCAAACCGGAAGGCAAGCACCAAAGAAACATATAAATCGATGCGCCACGCCTGGGGAAATGGAAACTTCATCGCTAGATGGTTGGATTCACCATATCTTGCAATCTGACCGGAAGGGTACGAAGGACAACATCACCCTTGGGCAAAAGCATCGCAGAGGAAACCTCTCCAGTAGGTTGGCGTGCCTCTCTGAGAGGATCGATTGGGAGGTCGCGAGCGGCGACGATTTGACCACGGTCAATTTGCCAGCAGGCTCGGGCGATCAACCGTACGTGATCCTGGTCTTGGTCCCTCAGCCACCTAGCGAGGATTCCAATGTCGCAGCTTGATCCTCCGGATAGCAGCGCTGAAGATGCCGGACTTCTTCCAAGCCGCGGATGCTTGCCGAGATGGCATCAAAAGTAATCCTACTACCAAGTTACGCTCGACTTTCCCGCCGCGGAATTGACATGATTCCGCGGCTTTTTTCCTCACCTTAGATTCTAAAGACAAGGTGCGCAGAATAGATTGAACCTATTCGGATGAAATAAGGTGTCTCCTCTAGGTAGCACCGTTCTGGAAGAAATTTGTCCCTAGAACCGCTCTGTTGTTCTATGTTACTGCCGTAATCAAAATTTGGTGCCATTAGGGTTACGGAAGACTATTCTTAGGTGACTACACTCTGTACTTCCAATGGGCCATGCCGATAGTGTCGAGGCATGAGGACTCTGTTCCCTACCAGCCCTACTCTCTGCCGCCGAAGAGGCGGAACAGTCGCGAGCAAGTTGCTAGTTGTCGCCGCAATGTTGCTATTCATCTCGGCGGGTTTTGCGCAACCGCCAAATTTTACTGTGGCGAGCCTGGCAAGCAGCGTACAAGTGACCCAGGGTTCGCAGGCCAGCACCACCGTTCGAACAAAAGCCACTTCGGGTTTCAAAGATAACATCGATTTGGCCGTATCGGGGATGCCGCCCGGCATCGTGGTCAGCCTTTCCAGGAGTTCCATTCCGAGTCCCGGAATCGGCACCGCGGTAATGACAGTTTCCGTCAGCGCGAGCACTCGCCCGGGTACGTATCCTCTCACGCTCGAGGCCCGCTCCGGTGAAAAGGTCCAACAAACGACGGTGCCAGTTATGGTGGGGCCGGCGCATTTGGCGCCGACAGGATATGGTTGGCATCAACTTGCGAATACTGTCATGAGTTCGGTTTGCCTGGGCAACGTGTCCAACGGCATGTACTCCGACCCGACCATGACCAGCACGACCAACTACAACTTCAACTGCAACCAGATCATCCCCTGGAGCGGCGGCGTTGTTGATACCGTAAACAATCGGGTCATCGTTTGGGGCGGAGGGCACTCGGATTACGCTGGCGACGAAGTCTCCGCGCTGAACTTGAACGGTACACCCTCCTGGCAGGCGCTTACCACTCCCACTTACCCAGTCCCCTACGTATGGGATGGACATAACTGGGAGGGCCTTCAGCCCTATTTCGTTCGCGCGGCCGATGGCGGCATTTATCAATCGGGCGCAAAGCCTGCGTCACGTCATACCTACAACAGTCTGGCCTATGTCCCGTCGCAGGACGCACTGTATTCCTTCGGCGGCGCGCTGGCCAATGTTGGGTTCTTATCGCAGGAGGTATGGAGCCTCAATCTGAGCACGGCGACCTGGACGCTGGTCGGCCCTCCCTATTCTCAATCTCCGGGGTATCCCACCGTTGCCTACAATCCGAACACGGGTCACATCATCATGCACGACAAGAACTGGACCCTGTTCGATTACAACCCCGCCAATAATGTTTGGACTACGCTGACCACGCAATACACGATTGGGGATGGAACCACCGCGGTCGTTGATCCGGTGAATAATCTCTTCGTCGTGGTAGGCGGCTACGGAACAACCGACAACCTGGGCTATCCCAATGTTCCGGCCTCAAACTCCATTCAAGCCTTTCCTCTGACCGCGCCTTACGCGATGCAGACATGGACCAATCCCAGTTGCGACCTGATCTATCGTAGCGGCGGACTAACGTGGGATTCCAACCTGGGACTGGTGGTCGGATATCCGGGAGGCGGCAATCAGGTCTACCTGCTCAACACCGGACCGCAGCCAGTAACAACTCCCTTCGGCACCGTGCCCTCTCACCAGTGCCTTGACGTTCCCATCAGCACGAATCCGTCGCCCGTTCTGGGGACCGACTACCCTCCCAATCCTGAGGGTACGGGCAACGATCAGAACCTTGGCATCTTCGGTCGCTTCGGGTATTTCCCGTCGCTGGACCAGTTTGCTGTAGTCAACGACCACACCAAGAATGCCTGGACCGTGCAATTGACCGGAGGCGGTTCGGCTCCGAACTTCGCGGTCTCGGTTCCGCCAACTTTGAGCGTGCCGGAAGGATCGCAGGGGACCTTGACGGTCACGACTACAGTCTCCAATGGCTTCGATAATGCGATTGCGCTGACCGCCGTGGGCATGCCCGCGGGCGTGAGCATTACGTTTTCGCCCAGCACCATCGGGGCACCCGGTGGGGGCAGCTCAACGATGACGGTGAATGTCGCCGCCGACGCCCAGGCCGGAGTTTATCCTATCGTCGTCAGTGCCACCGGCGGGGGCGATACCCACAATCCGATGTTCACGCTGACCGTGACCAATGCCGGCCAGCCGAACTTCGTAGTCACGCCCATGCCGGCCGCCGTGAATATCCCGCAGGGTACTGAGGGTGGGGCGAGCATCAATACGACCATCAGCGGCGGTTTCAACGATCCCATCACTCTGTCCGCTTCTGGCGCGCCAGCCGGAGCCACGATAACCTTCGCTCCCCAGACGATACCGGCTCCGGGTGCCGGCAGCTCGGCCATGAATATTGTGGTCGCGTCCAATACCCCGACCGGAACCTATCCCATCACTGTGACCGGCAATGGTGGTGGTGTTCAGCAGAACGCCACGGTCACAGTGACGGTGTCAGCGGCACAAGGTCAGCCGAGCTTCACGTTAACGGCATCGCCTGCCTCGCTGACGGTTTCGCAGGGAAATCAGGGAACGTCAACGATTACGTCCACCATCGCCAATGGCTTTGACAGCGCCGTGACTCTTTCGGCTTCGGGAGTTCCGTCAGGAACGACGGTCAGCTTCAACCCGTCAACCATACCAGTGCCGGGCTCGGGCAATGCGACGATGGGCATTAATGTCGGCGCCAGCACCGCTGCGGGTACATATCCCATCGTGGTGACCGGCAACGGCGGCGGTATGCAGTCGACTACCACCGTCATGCTGACGGTCACCACCGACCCGGGCTATACGCTGTCTGCCGCACCAGCTTCGTTGACCATCCAGCAAGGCAACCAGGGAACGTCGACGATTACCAGCACCATCCAGTCCGGATTCAATAGCTCGATTAGCCTCTCGGCCTCCGGTGCGCCAACCGGCACCACGGTCAGCTTTAATCCAGCGAGCCTGCCTGCGCCCGGATCCGGCAACTCGACCATGACGATCAGCGTGGGAGCGAGCACGCCCGTCGGCAATTACCCAATCACGGTAACCGGCAATGGCGGCGGGGTGCAGCAACACACGACCGTGACGCTCACGGTAACCGCCTCGGGCGGTGGAGGCGGATGGCAGCAAGGGTTCGACTTCCGCAATACATCAACCTTCGTCACCGATCCTGCTGGTGACGTGGGAGTGTTTCCCACCACTCCATACCCGACACAGGGCAGCGGTGTGACCTACGGTTGGGCGAACACGAGTCTGGTGCAAGGCCGGGACCGTATCGCAACCGAGGACCCGCGGCTGGCGGGAGTGAACTTCGCCACGAATGGCACGCCTGCGACCTTCAAGGTCCAACTGCCGTCGGCGGGCACCTACAACGTTTCGGTCGCGCTGGGTGATGCTGGATACCTGTCTTGCTGGGTGGGATGCCAGGTTCAGTTCTACGATGGCAGCACCTTATTGGCTACGGTCACCAGGGTGTCAGATGGCCAGAACTATTTCGACGACGCGAGGTCGAACAACTGGTCTGCTGCGGCGTGGCCGAGCAGCAATCTGCAGCAGCAGGTAACACTGGCCGGTAGCCTCCTGACTGTGGTTGTGGGAACGAACCAAAACACGGGCGACGACACGCCGCTCGCGTTCCTGGGAGTAGCGCAAGTCGGCAGCGGCACGCCGAATTTCGCGCTTTCCGCTTCGCCGTCATCACTGAGCGTGCAGCAAGGAAATCAAGGCACGTCGACGATCACCAGCACCATCAGCGGCGGCTTCAATGGCGCGATTAGCCTGTCGGCATCCGGCATGCCTGCCGGCACGACGGTGAGCTTTAATCCATCGACGATCTCCGCGCCGGGTTCGGGTACCTCCACGATGACCATCAGCGTGGGTTCGAGCACGCCGACGGGCACCTATCCCATCACGGTGGCGGGTAATGGCGGCGGGCTCCAGCGCACGACCACAGTCACGCTGACGGTGACGCAGGCGCAGCAGCCTAACTTCGCGCTATCGGCCTCGCCATCGTCGTTGAGCGTGCAGCAGGGCAATCAGGGAAGCTCCACGATTACCTCGACGATCAGCGGCGGCTTCAACGCTTCCATCAGCCTGTCCGCGGCGGGCATGCCTTCGGGCACGACGGTGAGCTTCAATCCCTCGACGCTGGCTGCGCCAGGCTCGGGCACGTCGGCGATGACCATCAGCGTGGGGGCAAGCACACCGACAGGCACCTATCCCATCACCGTGACGGGTAACGGTGGCGGGCTCCAGCGCACTACAACGGTAACGCTGACGGTTACCGCTGCTGCCAACTTCGCGCTGTCAGCCTCGCCATCGTCGTTGAGCGTGCAGCAGGGCAATCAGGGCACATCCACGATCACGTCGACCATCAGCGGCGGCTTCAACGGTGCGATCGGTCTGTCGGCATCCGGCATACCGTCGGGCACAACCGTGAGCTTCAATCCCTCGACCATACCCGCGCCGGGCTCGGGTACCTCGACCATGACCATCACGGTGGGGACAAGCACGCCGGTAGGCACGTATCCCATCACGGTCACAGGTAATGGCGGCGGTCTCCAGCGCACGACCACGGTCACGCTGACCGTGACCGCGCAACAGCAGCCTGGTTTCACGCTTTCCGCCTCGCCGTCTTCACTGACGATTCAGCAAGGGAGTCAGGGGAACTCGACCATCACAACCACGGTTAGCGGAGGTTTTAATGCAGCAATCACGTTCTTAGCCTCGGGGACACCCTCGGGCACGACGGTGAGCCTCAATCCGAAAATGATACCCGCGCCAGGATCGGGCAACTCGACGATGACCATTACCGTTGGGGCGAGCACGCCGACAGGCACGTATCCCATTATCGTGACGGGCTACGGTGGCGCCGGTATGCAGCACAGCAGTACGACGGTGACACTGACCGTCACGGCGCAGCAACAGCCAAACTTTGCTCTGTCGGCCTCGCCGGCGTCGCTGACGGTTCAACAGGGCAACCAGGGAAGCTCGACGATTACCTCCACCATTAGCGGCGGCTTTAACTCCAGCATCAGCTTGTCGGCCTCCGGTGTGCCGTCGGGCACAACCGTCAGCTTCAATCCATCTACGATTCCCGCGCCTGGATCAGGTACCTCGAGCATGACCATCACGGTCGGCGCAAGCACTCCAACTGGCACGTATCCGATCACCGTAGCAGGCAATGGCGGTGGTTTGCAGCGCACGACAACGGTCACGCTGACGGTGAGCGCTGCTGCCAACTTCGCGCTGTCTGCCTCGCCATCGTCACTGACGGTGCAGCAAGGCAATCAGGGAAGCTCGACAATCACCTCTACAGTCAGCGGCGGCT
>Ga0335081_10008560_pt1 | contig 16416 bp, 18 predicted proteins | sample Lox_Sample_35_FD_206713 | JGI IMG/M metagenome (GOLD analysis project Ga0335081, IMG submission 206713) | Soil microbial communities from Loxahatchee National Wildlife Refuge, Florida, United States - Lox_Sample_3.5 | ecosystem: Environmental > Terrestrial > Soil > Wetlands | place: USA... | reverse complement strand
GGTGCAGAACTCACCGCCGACGAGCGGTGACTCGGCCAGCCAGCACCAATTCCCTGGCGAGGGCTCCGCCGGCTACCTTTCACCGGCCTCGCCCCCCGTCCCGGCAACAGGTCATGAGCGATCTGCTCGAACAGATGAAGTCGGCGTGCGAGTTCGCCCGCGACGACCAATCGAGTGAAGCAGGCAAGCGAGGGGTCGCGCCCGCCGGGGACCCCCGGACCGCCGGGCGCTCTCCCAGGGAGCTGGTCGACGAGGCCGTCGATCGCGCCGCTGCCGGCCGCCGGTTCCATCGGGCGCTGGGGCTCCCGTCGGATCGGCGGATCAGCAACGAGGTGATCGACAAGCTGCTCGCCGGCGCGAGCACCGAGGAGGAGATCGCCGGGCCCGGCGGGCTGCTGGCCGAGCTGACCAAGCGCCCGGTGGAGCGCGCGCTGGAGGTCGAGCTGACCGACCACGTCGGCTACGAGCCGCCCGACGGCGCCACCAACCAGCGCAACGGCACGACCCCGAAGACGCCGATCACCGACCACGGCAAGGTCAAGATCGACGCCCCCGCGACCGTGACGGCAGCTTTGAGCCGCAGATCGTCCAAAGCGCCAGCGCCGCTTCCGCGGGTTCGACGAGAAGATCCTCGCGCTCTACAGCCGCGGCCTGTCGGTCCGTGACATCCGCGCACACCTGCAGGAGATCTACGGCGTCGACGTCGGCCTGGAGCTGATCAGCCGCGTCACCGACGCGGTCATGGACGACGTGCGCGAGTGGGCGAAGCGACCGCTGGAGGACGTCTACCCGATCGTGTTCTTGGACTGCATGCTGCTCAAGATCCGCGAGGGCGCCATGGTCCAGCCTCGCGCGCTGTACCTCGCCCTCGGCGTCACGCTCGACGGCGACCGCGACGTGCTCGGGATGTGGTTTCAAGAGACCGAAGGCTCGAAGTTCTGGATGCAGGTCCTCAACGATCTGAAGACCCGGGGCGTACGCGACATCCTGCAAAACGCCGTCCCGCAATGGACCCGATGCCGCGACTGGACAACCGCGCTGCTCGCGTTCAAGATCTACTTCGGCGACCGCGTCCCTGACACTGCAAACTGACTGTCACTGGTTGACACTCCCGGAGTCCCTGTTACGCTTCACATAAGCCGCCTACACAGTTAACCGTGCGCCCTCGCGGCGTGGACGCGGGGCGTTCGATCCAGCCAGGGTTGCGCTTCCTCGAGTTGTGCGGCGACGCGGAGGAGCACGTCCTCGCGGCCGTACGCTGCGACTAGCTGTACGCCGATGGGGAGCCCGTCGGATGTTTGGTGTAGCGGCAGCGAGATCGCGGGCTGTCCAGTGGTGTTGAACCTGGCGGTGAACGTCGCGAACGGGATTGCACGCACGATCGGTGCAAGTGGGTTGTCCGGTAGCGAGTCGTGCTCTCCCAGGCGTGGTGGGGGCTCCGCGCAAGTCGGGGTGAGCAGCAGGTCAAAGCCATCGTCAGCCCACCACGCAGCGATCCGGCGGCTGTCTGCCTGGGCCTTCTCGATTGCGGTCAGCAGATCGCCCGCGGTGTGCGTGCGCCCCTGCTCGACGAGCGCCCACGTGCAGGGTTCGACGTCCTCGGGTCCTAGTGGGCGGCCGAGCTTCCTCTCCCAATAGCGCAAGCTCCAGTCGCTTCCTGCGCTGAAGCGAACCAGGAAGTTCTCTACATAACCCGGATCATCCATGTCGCTCGGATAGGAGCGCTCTAGGTTGTGCCCGAGCGCCTCCAACAACGCGGCTGCGCCTTCGGCCGCGGCAATGCACTCGGGATGAGTTTGAAAGTGGCCACCGGGAGGAGCGGTCATCACGCCGATCCGCAGCCGCCCGGGGTCCGCACCGACCTCCTCGAGATAGGCACGGGCAGGAGGCGGGACAGCGTATGGATCACCCGGCGCTGGCCCGTGAACAGCGTCGAGGATCGCCGCTGTATCACGTACGCTTCTGGTTAGCGCAAGCTCTGAGACCAGTCCGCAGATCACGTCGCCGAAGTCGGGGGCCATCGACACTCGCGCGCGCGAGGGTTTGAGGCCCACCAACCCGCAGTGACTGCTGGGAATGCGGATCGAGCCGCCCCCGTCGTTGCCGTGCGCCGCCGCCACAATCCCAGCGGCGACCGCTGCAGCAGAACCGCCGCTCGACCCGCCAGGCGAGCGCTCAAGATCCCAAGGATTGCGCGTCGGGCCATAGGCTTCAGGCTCCGTGGTCGGTAGGATTCCTAGCTCCGGCGTGTTCGTCCGCCCCAGGATCACGAACCCCGCTTGGCGAAAACGCTCCGTCAACACCATGTCATGATCAGCGGTGTGCCCCGCGTCTCGCAGTGCCCGCATGCCCTCGTGTACGGGAACCCCCCTCATGTAGCAGGAGAGATCCTTGACTAGGAACGGCACGCCGCGGAACGGGCCATCGGGGAGCTCTGCGGCGGCAACGCGGCGCGCCTGAGCGATCAGCGGATGGATCACCGCGTTCAACTGTTGGTTCAGGTCCTCCAGGTGGTCGATCGCCTCCTCCAGCAGCTCAGAAGGAGACGCCTCGCGCTCTCGGATCAGCCTGGCCTGCTCTATCGCGTCGATCGTCATGAGGCGATCCTGAATGCATCCAGCGGCTTCGTCAAGGTCGTCGTCGGTAGATCTCGGGTCAGCGAGACCCACGCTGCAAGCCAACCGGAATGGCGGTTGCGTGCACGTCGGCGTCTTCCTCATCAACGACAGACTCGACGAATGCGTGCGTCCGAGCAGTAGCCGGCGGCTGTGTGATCTCACTCACTGCCGCCAAGGACGAAGATGTCTGGCTGAGACCTCTCGCCGAGCGTTGCGCTTGGCGCCGCTGCCGCCTGCGCCCGGTATCCTGGTCTACACAGGCCGCCAAAGCGATCATCTTTCCCCGCGCGCCCTCCGGAAGTGACGCGGTTGCTCAGGAGCCGATCGCGCGCGAGATGTTTCGCTTCAGGGTATTGCCGGGTAGGGTCGTATTCGCCTAGGATGTGCTGCGTGCCGCGCCTTGGTATTGGTGGTCTGTCGAGTAACGAGGTGGTGACGATGGCTCGTGAGCGCGAGGACGCTGATGTCCGTGGTCGGAGCCGGCGCTGGCCGTCTTGCGACGGTGGCATATCTCGTGGCGCTCGGTCGCCGTCTCGCGCCGGCCGTCCTCGGCGAGCTGCGCACGGAAGCGGGTGCCTGGCGCCGGCGCTTCCCGGCACGCCCCTCCTCGAACGGGCACGACGATCACTCGATCACTTGCGCCAGCTTTGGCTGCCGTCCTGGCGATAGAAGGTCTCCCCGATCGATGACTCGTCGATCGCGAGTCTCGCATAGCCGTTCGAAACGAAGTAGTTTGTTCCCGGACCCCGAACCGTCTGCTCGTACCACGCGACCCCAGAAGTGTTCAAGCCGGTCGCGATTCCCCACGGTATGCAGCTGTGCCCGCAACATCGCGGGGAAATCGTGATCCCGTTCGCGGTTCTGTCCGTGTAGATCACCCCCATGTGCTCGTGGCCCCAGTACCATATGACTCTGTCGCCGGAGAGCGGGGTCAACTGGGCCAGCACCTCACCCCAGAGCGGGGTTGCGCCCGATCCGTCGTATAGGAGCCCATTGTGATGCGTGAGGAGAATCAGCGTCTGCCTTGCAGCCGCTGCGGCTTGCGCTTGGTTGTGTAGGAACTGGGCCTGAGTCCCCGGGCCCGTCGGTCCGAGAGTCCCGATCATGTAGCCGGTCGCCGACGCGTCCTGGTCGAAATAGGCAGTATCCAACCCCACGATGCGGAAGGAGCCGTTGTACAAAGCGAAGTAGCTGCACCCGTTCTGATGTTGAAACGTTGGTGAAGCGAGAGTCGTCTTGAAGTACCCCGTGCCACGCGCATACATGTCGTGATTAGAATTGAGCGCGAACGATTGCTCCTTTTTGCCGGGCCAAGGTGTCAAGAAGTTCCCCTGTTGATAATCACGCTCGACAAGGCCGTTTACGTTCGTGCCCGCGTAGTACACGTCTCCTAGGTGAATGATCAAGTCGCTCGGGTCCACATTACGCGCGATCTCGTGGGCCGCCGTGTTTTTCCCTCCCCAATCCCCCAGCAAAGTGATCGTGACGGTGCTCGGGATCTCAATGGTTGCCGGCTTATCGCTAAAAGGCGGTGCCTGCCCCTCAGTCCCGTACCAGGCGACAAAAACGTATGCCCAACCCGGATCGGTCGAATCGTAGTCGACATTGCCGAAGTACACCTGGCCATCGGGTCCCACAGACGTAGCCACGGCCTCAGGGGTGCTCGTATCGCTCAGCAGACCGTTCGGGTCATCGTGGAGAAGACTGTAAGTGAGTAGCAGCTCTCGCATCGGTTGCTCCTGCACGACGCCGCAATCTCGGATGCGCACGAGATCAGCGTGGCTGGTACGAATCATCGGTTCCAAGCGAGCGCGTTCACCCTGCGACAGGTTGGACCAGATCTTCTTCAACTCTGCGCTTAGTGCTGTGTAGTCCTGCAATTGCAGCTCCTTCCTAAGCTGACCCAGACGGTCCGGCACTACGACTTGTCTCTGAGGACCGGAGCTCAACAGAAAGCACGTGGCATGCTAACCGCACGTTGCAAGAGATGCGATTCATTCCATGGTGCCACCGCTCATAAGTCATACGGTTGCGGATCATATTCCATCTGGACCTCGCTCCTAGTGCCTCGCGCGATCGCTCGCGGCTCCGGGGACCCGCACGCTGCAGGTGTTCCGGCCTGTGTGGCTGCACGCGCATCGTCCGGGATATGTGTGAGCACGAGGCCAGACCTGCCGAGTCGGGAGAGCGAGCCGAGCGCCGGGCCGCGCGGAGAAGCGACAGGCGGCTATCGCCAGCCGCCTGGTGGCCGGTGCTCAAGCCCAGCATCGCCGGCGAGGAGAAGCATGAGTCGGCCGACGCCGTGGTGGCCTACTGGCTGCAGTTGAATGCGAGAAGCCGGCGGGAGATCGAAAGCAGGAGCCGGGCCGGGCGGCGGCGGCCGATTCAGGGCCTCGGCGGCCGTCGGAGGCAGGCAACTGCCCTTGGCTGAGATACGCCGGCGAATGGAGCCGACGATCGTGACCTCGAGCCCGTCTAGGATCCAGACGGTCTTCAGGCCGATCAGGATGCGCCAGTGCCAGCGTGACTACGACAGCCGATCAAGCCTCGCTGGAATGTTCGTCTCGATCGTGCCGAATTTGGGGCGCCTGCGCCGTCGCGGTTGACATGCTCTTTCTCCAACTCCATCCTTCGGTCCTGCGCCAGTGCTACCCGTTCGTGAGCAGCCCATCGCGCGGGTCTGCTTTCGGGACAGGTGATCACCACTTCGTTGCTCGGGCTCTCACTCCTCCCATCGGCCCGACGGGCGCTCGACTCCTGAGCGCGCGCGCAACAGCCCGATCCGGAAGGAGCGCGATCCGGAAGGCGCGCGTGGGCTGGTGGGAATACTGGTGACGCTGGCGGGAGCCGAAGCTCCCGCCAGCGTCGTCCGGGACGGCTGACACCCGGGAGTCACTCGGGCGGCGTGGCCGCGTCAGCTGGATCCGTCCGCAATTCCGCCCGCCCGGCGCCTGCCCGTGATCAGCAGCCGGAAGAAGTTGACGAACCCGAAAAGGACCAGCACGAGCGATATCTTCTCGAGTCGCCTCTGGTCCGCCTCCGTCAGCTCGCGTCGCGGCGGGTAGCCGACCCGGGCGAGCGTGGCCGATAGCCATCCCGCCCACCAGCCCGCAGCACCGAGCCGAAGCATGTCCCAATTCTTGGCGTCGAGCAGGCCGCGGCCTGTCGCGAGGAGGGCCGTCCACACGGCGGCGCATCCGATGCTGTACCCCGTGTACGTGTTGTTGAGGCGGGATCTGATGGCTGTCAACGTCGGCGGTGTCATCTCAGGACCAGGCATCCACTCCTGCCAGAGCTCGAGCTTACGCCCCTGACCGTCTCCTGAGCTCCTGAGAAGGGGTCCGGCGAGCCTCGGCCTGCAGTGAGCGTCGCCTGCGTCGAGGTTTCTGCTCCGGGAACTGCCGCCAGCTGCGGCTGGGTCGGGCTCGCGGCAAGCTTGGGTGGGGAAGCGCTAGTCCGGCTCGGCGCCGCGGACCGTGCTCGCGAAATTTTGGACCCGCGCATAACGAGCCATCAAGACTTGATCGTCCGCATCGCATTCTGGTACCAATTGTCCTGCGCGAGGACGCTGACTTCCTCCTCGGAGGAGGAGGCAGGCATCGCATGAAGATCTCGCGTCAGTCCGACCTCAGCGGAAAGGTTGATCTCGCGGTGGCGGTTGCGTGGCGAACGGTCGCGGTCGGTCGCGACTCAGGTCCTGAGCCGTGGCCGACGGGCCGGCGTCCTTGAGCGTGTTGGTGAGCGCCTCCTGGACGATTCGGAACACCTTGAGCTGGTTTCCCTCCAGAGGTGGCTCGGCCGCCGCGCGACCCGCGATAGGTGACTGCAGTCCGGCGGCGCGCACCTGCTCGACTAGGGTGTCGATCTGCGGCACGCCTGGCTGCGGGTCCCGTTGGGGACCGTCCGCGTCCTCTTGCGCGCGCAGCACGTCGAACAGGGGACGCATTTCGGCCAGCGCCTCACGGCCGGTGCGTGATGTCGCGTCGAGCCGCAACCAATCCCGACAGACCGACGTCCGCATATGGGCGCCATGAAACCAGCGCGTCAGTGCGAGCATCACCCCGAACTCGAGCGCGGCGGCGGCGACCGCCGTGCGGCGCTCCTCGCTGATGGCCACCGTGTACGGCGCCACCAGCAGCGCGACGTCGCTCACGAGTCCACGGCCGCCATCCACTGCACGAACGCGATCAGCGCGCCACGACCGCGCGAACCGCCGACGGCCATTGCGAACCCCACAGCAACGGGACCGCGAAGGCCAAGGTGAAGCCCACGCCGGTGATCCCGCTGTGTCGCACGGCGAGCTCGGTATCGCCAGCAGCGCAACCAAAGCAGCGCTCCGGCGGGGGCCGGAAGAGCGTCATGAACGCGGCGACACACCCCTGGCCCGGTCGCACGGGACTTTTCGTGTGACATCCGCGCGGATCGACATCTCAGCCCGGTCGCTGGCGACTTGCCGCCTGACAGATCGCCTGAGGCGTTCAGAGCGAGCTGATTGTGCTTGGTGTCAACCGATCTCGAGCGCGGCCCGCAAAGCGGCGAGATCGGCTGCGCCGAACACGACCCGGTTGCGCGTGGCGACGTAGATCAGATCGAGGTTGATTCCAGCCCGGGCGATCTTGCGAGTCAGGTCCGCGAGCACGCCGGCGCGGTCCTCGACTTCGACGACGACAACCTCCCGTTCGCGGGTCACCGCCAGGTGCGAAATCGCCAGGGAATGCTTCGCGGCTTCGGCGTGCTTGACGAGGATATGCAGCTCGGCTCGCGTTCCCGATCCGAAGCAGGTGGCAGCGGCGATGTTGACGCCCGCGTCGCTGATTGCCGCCGCGACCTGCGCCAGTGCACCCGGCGTGTTCTCGACGTCGATGACCAGATCGAAAGGCATCTCAGCTGTGGCGTCAGACTACTACCACGGGTCAGCCGGATCGGCCGCGCCCGGGTGGCGGTTGACCGCGCAACGGCCTGCACGGGAGCGCGCGGGAGCTTACGGGCCCTTAGCCGGTGGTCGAGCGCTGTGAGTGCCCGCTCGGCCAGCGAGCTTTTGGCCGCGTGGCCGCTGGTCACCCGCGAATGGACAAGCTCGTGCAGGGCGACGAGATCGCGTTTGAGGGCGTTGAGGCCAGCGAACCGCCAGCACTCGCTGACGCCCTCCAGCGAGCGGTCGACACCGCAAACCAGTAGGCCCAGGAACATTCCTCCAACTTCCTCCCGGCTTAACCGGGGATACAGCAAGGAGCCTCGTGGCGCAGAACTCATCTCCTTGATTGCCCTCACTGGGTAACGCTCCACACCCCGAAGGTTGCGACAACCTGCCAAGGATGCCGTCGCAGGGAACTACTTCAAACTTCACCCGCGGGCAGATAACTGGTTCGGGAACAGATCAGCCGCAACAAGAAAGCTCGAGAGATCGAACGCGCGCTCACCGCGTCGACGCCGGCCGACTACGACGTCAACCCGGCATGGAACCCAGCACCGGCCGCCGCGCCGAGATCTGGATCCCGCTCCGCCAGACCGCCTGGCCGCGCCTTCGGTCGTTTGGGTCGTACATCGTCGGCGGGTAATACCCGCCGCCCCGACCCGGGATCGCACTTGACCACCTCGGTGGGCTCGACCCGCCGCCGGCCCATAACCTTGTGAATCTCGCGGAAGCGCGTTTCGGCCCGCACCGGCCCCTCCGTGAGCTGCTGCACCTCCTCGGCATCCTGCCAGGCGGACAGCTTGGTGGGATCGGTGACGAAGGCGAAGACCTCGTCGGGCTGCCGTGCAATCTCAACCGTGGTGCTTGCCATGGCGCGACCGTATCTGGCCGTCGCCCTTATGCGAGCACCGCGTCCACCGCTCGCCATAGCAGCTCCTCGTCGGAGAAGCCGGAGTTGGCGCAGATCTGCGAGCCGAGATCGACGCAGAACTCGCAGCCGATCATCTGCGCGCCCTTCAGTTCGACCAGGGCGAGGAACGCTTCGTACTCGGGGTCGGTTCCGGCAGCTGGGTTGTCGATGATCGGCTCTGGCAGGAAGCCGTCGAGGGGCTGCAAGTTCCAGGGCGCTGTGCGCAAGGGGACGAGCGTCGAGGAGCGGCTCAAGTACGGCGCATCGCCGCTGTGGTCGCTGCTTTCAGCTCGGCGATCTCGGCGACGCGTACCTTGCCGAATCCGCATGATTCTTGTTCGAGGCTGACTGGGCGCGGTGCGTCACTCTGTTACCTCTGGGAGGGCGAGTCCAGTGACCGCCGAGCGCGTGAGAAACACGGCGCTTCGGGCCGCGGGGTCAGCCGGATTGCCCGTCGTCGTAATGTCGAGATCCCGTCGTTCAGCCCCGGCGAAGCCGAGGCTTGCCACGAATTCCGCGTCAACGGCAACGCCGTCTCGCTGGCGGAGGTGAGCCGCGCCGCTACGCGGTGCTCGATCTCCTGACCGAGGCTGACCTGCCGCATCCGTGCGTGGACGAGCTCTTTGCCGACGGCAGCGTCTGGTCGATGTCAGGGTGAACCAGCCGCCTCGAGCGCTCACCGCGCGCGGACGACGAGGCGCATACCGCCCTTGGGGCCGAGCGTGGGCGTCGTCACGACCGCGGGGTTGTGGCTGCCGAGCGGCTCGAGCCGGACGCGCGAGAACAGAACCGTGGCGAGCGCGCGTAGTTCGTACTCGCCGAAGCGCTTGCCCAGGCACATCCGCGAGCCACCGCCGAACGGCACGTAGGCTCCGCGGGCCAGGGTGGCCTCCCGCTCGGGCAGGAACCGGTCCGGATCAAAGCGGAATGGATCCGGATACAGCTGGGGGAGGTGGTGGGTCACCCACGAGGAGTAGTGCACCGCGATCTCGGCGGGGATGTTGACGCCCGCCAGCGTCACGTCGCGGGTGGCGCGGCGCGGTCCCACCCAGGCGGCCGGATACAGTCTGAGCGTCTCCTTGAGCGCGCGCTCGAGGACCGGGAGAGCGTGACCGTCGAGCTGCGCCGCGGTCGGGTTGCCGCCAGCCAAGACACGGTCAAGCTCGTCCTCGACGACCGCACGGACATGCGGATTGCGCCCCAGCTCATGAACCAGGAACGTGAACGTCGTCGTGGCTGTGTCGTGACCGGCGAACAACAGCGTCACCGCCTGGTCTCGCACGACGCTGGTCCGAAGCGGCGCCCCCTGGTCATCGGTGGCGCTCAACAGCAAGCCGAGGACCCCGCGGCCCGGCTTACCGCTGCGCCGGCGCTCGCCGATTTCGGCGCGGACGACCACATCGAGTCTCTCGCGGGCGGCGATCGCTCGGGCCAGCGGCATCTTCGGGAACGGCAGCAGCTGCAGGAGCACCGGCTCGCCGTGGATTGACAGTGAGGCCTCAAACGCCTCGGCCAGCGTCCGCTCGCGCCCGCCGGTGACGTCGATCCCGAGCAGTGCGCGGAGCGCGATCCGCAGCGCGAGCTCGCGCACCCAGCGATAGATCTCGACGACCTGGCCCTCTCGGAGCGTCTCGGCGGCAGCCAGCGCCTCCTCGATCATCGTCTCCGCCAGGGCCTCGATGTACTCGCGATGGAAGGCGGGGAGCATCAGCATCCGGAACTCGCGGTGGTATGGACCGTCGGTGTTGAGTAGCCCGTCGCCGAGAAGCGGCCAGAGATCGGCGAACCGGCCCTCGCGCCACTGGAACGCTTCGAAGTCCGTGACCAGGATCTGGTGGTTGACCTCGGCGCCGATCGCCCACACGATCGGCTCGTGCAGCAGCCGGATCGTGAACACCGGTCCGTACCGCCGTTCGTGTTCCAGGAGCAGCCCCAGTGGGTCGGAGATGATCCGCGTGGTGTGAGACCAGCTGGGGGCCGTGCTGCCCGGTGGAAGACGCGAGCGGCGGCGAATCCGCCGCTCGCGGCGTACATCGTCGAGGATCCGAGCCGCCAACCCGATCTCTATCGGAGGCGGCCGAGCCGCGGCGATGGTCCGGCCGGATGTCATTATCTGAGCGTCTGACATCGCACTGAAGCGCTCCGTACGCTAGCGCGGCTCCACAGGTCCTGAAGCTCGGCTCTGGCCGCACGAGGGCTGCAGAAGCGACGGCGCGGACCGCTCGAGCGGCCGGGAACGTCGTCGGTCGAGCGAGCGCCCCGGCTGCGAGGGAGCTGCAATCGCCGCGCGGTCGATTGCATGTCGCCTTTGCGATAGTCCGGACAGACGCGGGTTGGCGGATCAAAGTAGTCGCCGTGCCGGCCGACGCCGCGCGATCGCAAGCGTGGCAAGCGTTGGCCGCCGTCCGCAGCGCTGGACGCCTGCTCCGTTGCCATCGCGCTCGTGTGGCCCGCCCCGCCTCAGACGCAAAAGCGATCGCGAACGTGATTCTCGGGCGTGAGCCCCGCCAGCAGAGACTCGTACGGCGGCGCGCGGGTGGTGCGCGCGTCTGGTTGCCGGTGAGTGGGCATGGCACTACCTCGTCGAGTGAGCTGTTGGACTGTTCAGGCGGCCGTCGCAAACAGGTGGCCGGCGAGCGCGTAAGCGCCCGCGTTGGGCGCGTCGAGCGACCAGGCCAGCGGCAGCCGGTTGTGCTGCCGCTCGGCGAGCCGGGTGGCGGTCGGGCCGAGGACCGATCGTTGCGGCCGAGAATCGCGGATGGCGGCCGGCGCCGGCGTGCGGAGAGCCGCCTCTCAGCCGACGGGAGCCGGTCGCGGCGCTCGGGTCGAGCCTGTCGCGGCCGAGCCTCGGCTACGCGGCGCGACGGCCCGATCGTTCAAACGGCGCGACCGTCGCCTGACGCGCGTCTCGGACAGCGCCGGGTGGGCGGCGACGCGGGTCTGGTGCCCGCGCCGACGGCGATCGTCGTCTGACGCGCGTCTCGGACAGCGCCGGGTGGGCGGCGACCCGGGTCTGGTGCCCGCCGCCGCTGGGCTGGTCGAGGAACGCGCGCAGCGCCTGCGCGACCGCCGGGCCGATGTCCTCGACATCGCACAGCTGCTCGACGGTCGCCTCCTGCAGCTGCTCGGTCGACTTGTAGCCGTGCCGGCAGATGCGCTTCGCCGTCCGTCGGAGACCAGCGGGATCGACCAGCCGACGATCGCGCGTCGCAGCCCGACCGTCTTGCTCTTGCCGATTGCGGCGAGCAGGTTGGACACCGAGCGCTCGCCCCAGCCATCGAACCGCGCCTTGCCGTCGGGCATCAGCGTCTCGTGATCGACGCGGTAGATGTCGCAGATGGGGTGGGACACCAGGCCGCCGCCGATCAGCTGTCCGAGCCGGGCTTCGGAGAGGCCTTCGACGTCCGCGCCCGCACGGGAGCACCATTGGATCAGCCGCCGCAGCCGCCGCAGCCGCTGCGCCGGGCAGCCCTGGCTGTTCTCGCAGACCACGACTCTCGACGCGCCCACGATCGCGAGCGGGCCGCCGCACGATGGGCACGCCGCGGGCGGCTCGATCACGCGCTCGCTCCCGACTCGCCCAGCGGGTGGCCGGCCCCTCGTCAGCGAGGACATCGAGGCGCATTATAGGCTCCGATACGCCGTCGCTCGGCCGCGTGCCGCCCTCGTAGCTTGCGGCGCGCGGACTCGCCCCCGGCGTGACGCTGGCCCCCCGTCGCAATGCCGTACGTGACGACCGACGGGCGAGACCCGGGCCGTGGTCAGCTGAACACGTCCGCGCACGCTAACTGCGGCACCTGGTTGACGGCGCAACCGGCTCTCGGCGCGGTCCGGCGCGGGTTACGCTTGCGTCATGGACGTGATGTTGGCGGTCGCGAGCAAGCGCGAGGTGCGCGACTATGCCGGGCGTGCGGTGCCCGCGGATGTCGAACGGCGGATCCTCGAAGCCGGGCGGATAGCGGGCAGCTCGCGCAACACCCAAGCTCGCCGGTTCATCGTCGTCGCGGATCCGGACCGGCGGGAACGGCTGGCAGATGCCGTGTTCGCGCCCGGCAACGTCCGCGGCGCCAAGCTCGTGATCGCGATCGTCGCGTGGGGGCGAGGCCCGACCGCGTTCGACGTCGGCCGCGCCGCACAGAACATGATGCTCGCTGCCTGGCAGGATGGCGTCGGCTCATGCCCGAACGGGATCGCCGATCCCGACCAGGCCAGCCTGGTGCTCGGGCTCGGCGAGCAGGAGCGCATCGTGATCGTGATCACGTTCGGCTACCCGGCCGCCGCTCGCGATCCCGAGCGCCGCTCGCCGGCCGAGTGGATCGCTCGCGCCGACCGCAGGCCGTTCGAGCAAGTCATACAGCGCCTGTAACCGGGTCTGCAGTTCTCGAGCCGTTCGTGTGGACCGCCACCGCCGAGCGGATCCTCGAGAAGGTTCGGCGCGGCCGGATAGCCCTCGAATCAATCACCAACTAAATCTGAGACGGGACAGTAGGTCTGCGCAGACCAGGTCGCTTCCCCGGCCAGCGCTCGCTGCACGAACTCTGCGGTGCCTGCGGTCCGCTCGCCACCTGCGCCGGTCAAGGCATTGAACTCGGGGATGCTCAAGCCGACCGCTTCCTGCGCGCCGACCCCGAAGATTCGCTCTGCGCCCGGGTTGTAACGGCGAATCCGCAAGTCCAGATCGAGCGAAAGAACGGCATCGGCGGAGTGTTCGGCGGCCTGCGCGAGACGGTCCAGTTCGCGCTCGGCCGCCTTGCGCTCGGTGATGTCCAGCGCCGTCGAGGTCACGCCCACGGTCCGCCCCGTCCACGCGCCAGGGCATCAGCGTCACCTGCAGGTCGAGCTCGGCTCCCTTGTGTTTTCGCCGGGCTTCGTAGCGCACGACCTCGCCGGCCAGCGCCCGGGCAAACGCCCCCGAGACCCGACGGTCGCCGTCCTCGGAGTCGCCGGTGAGCGCGTTGAGGTCGGCCCAGCTGCGCCCGATCATCTCCTGCGCGCTGAACCCGAACACTGCTTCAGCGCCGGCGTTCCAGTGGCAGATTCGCCCATCAAGGTCGTAGGAGGCGACCACGTCTGACCCGTACTCGGCAGCTTGCGCCAGGCGATCGAGCTCGCGCTCGGCGGCGTTGCGCTCGGTGATGTCGGACGCTGTCGAGGTCACGCCGACGACCTCTCCGTCCGAGCGCCAGGGCGTCAGCGTGGCCTGCAGGTCGATCACGGTGCCGTCCTTGCGCCTGCGCCGGGCTTCGTAGCGCACCACCTCGCCGGCGAGCGCCCGCTCGACAAGCGGCGAGAGCTGGCCGGTCAGCTCGTCACCCTCGCCTGACAGCGCGCCCCACTCGGCGATGCTCAACCCGAACATCTCCCCTGCACTGAAGCCGGAAATTCGCTCGGCGCCACGCTGCTCGTCGACCCAGAGGGCGAAGCCGTCGATGAAGTCGGCGTTGGCGACGATCACGCCTTCGGCGCCGCCCGCGGGGATCTCGAGTTCGGCTCCTTGTCCTCGACGTAGAAGCCGCGCAGGTGGAACTTCGGCGCTGCCGCGCAGTTGTAGTTGGTCTTGCGCGGCGCGACGAACGGATCGACGACGGCGAGTCCCGGATGCGTTTGCAGCGCGCGCCAGATGGCGGCCGAGGTTGGATAGCCCCTGGCCTTCGCCGCGAACTGATATGTCGTGTTCTCCATGTGAGCAAAACTACTTCGACACGTACTACTTCGAAACGTAATACGCAACACGTTGATCGATTCGCGGCCGCACAACCGAAAAGAGACGCCCAAATGCAGGCGACCGACATATGTCCCAAGCGAGGCACCAACGTGCAGGGGGCTGGAGGCGCCTGCGATGTCAACTTGTTTGGAAGATCGCGAGACCGTCCGCCGCGCCCGGTGTAAGGGGAGACCGGGCACTGACACTGACGGCTGGCGCGAACAGCGAGCCATGCGGCGACATGATCGAGTGCTGGCGCGCGGTGGAGGACGTCGGCATCCTGCAACCGGTAGACCTCATCGTCTCGGTTGTAGATCCGCGTGGATCCAGCGGCGCGGGATTCGCCGACGGCGTCGTGGGCAAGTGGGAGCGCCGAGCCCGTCGATAGGGGGCGAAGGCCAGCGTCTGCGGGGAAGGAATCGGACATATGCACCCGGGGGGTGCGAGGCGGTAAAGGCAGCGGCACCAAGGAAAGGATGAAGCCGACGCTCCCGCTCCCGCTCAGCGCCAGTCATAACGGGCGTCGTGGCCGCACGCGTGCTTCGCGAGGTCGCGGAAGCGCGCTGCCGTTAGCTGAAGCTCTGGTCCGCGCGAGGGTTGCAAACGGTGAGGACTACGATTCAGGGACTCTCGGCGGCGAAGGCCGCCTGCGGCACGATCGCTTCGCGCGTGAACCGGCGGTCCGCGCTGGATCGCCCGGGGCCGTCTGGTTACTTGTCCCGCCGGGCCTGTGGGCGCTTGATGCTGTCGTTGGCATGGCTTCTGCCGGGATGCGGGCGTTATGCGTCAGGAGTTCCCCCGCCGGCATGGAACTCGCCGATGCTGGATGCGGCGCGCCGTTCTTGCTGCGTAGCACGCGTGCTACAGTGAGCGTCGTGCGTAGAGATCTGACCCAGCGCGAGCTTCGCAATGACAGCGGCGAGATCATGCGCGCGCTGGATGCGGGCGAGAGCTTCGTCGTCACGCGAAACGGCGTACCCGTCGGCGAGCTCACACCCGTGCGCCGGCGCCGCTTTGTGGGGCGCGACGCCGCGATCGCTGCGTTCCGCGTCGCGGCCGCGGTTGATCTGCGCAGGTTCCGCTCTGACGTGGACCGGTACGCGTCCGAGGACCCGGCGCCGCGTGCCTGAGGTCCGCCACGATCGGGGGTTGATCGACACCTCGGTCGTGATCGGGCTGGAGCGCGTCGACAGCGGGGCGTTACCTGGCGAGTTGGCGATCGCGGCAATCTCACTCGCTGAACTGGCCGCCGGGCCGCACGCAACCCGCGATCCGTCTGAGCGCGCGCGTCGCCAGCAGCGCTTGCAACTGGCTGAGGCGACGTTTGACCCGCTGCCATTCGATGCCGATTGCGCGCGTGCCTACGGTCTCGTGTACGCAGAGACGGTTCGCGCCGGTCGCAAGGCGCGGGGCGCCCGGGCTGTCGATCTCCTCATTGCTGCTACGGCGCTCGCCGCGGGCCTCCCGGTGTATACCGCCAACGCCCCCGACTTCGCGGCGCTGACGGACGTCATCGAGCTTGAGGCGGTCGCGGTCTCTCCAGCCTGAGCGCGGCCGCCGGGCCGGTCGCCGCGGTCTCTTGCTTCGTGGCGGAGCTCGCGTCAGACAGCAGCGGTGAGATCTTGCCCTTGGCATCAGAGCCGATGGCGACGCTTAGCCTGGAGGTCTCTCCTTCAGGGCGCAGGAGCGTCGTCTGCAGGATCAGGAATGCGACCGCAGAGGCGAGCAGAGCGATCCCGTAGACAGCGGTCGGGATTGCGGGAAACCGGTGCTCGCTCATCCACGCTGTGGCGAAGGGGACAAGCGAGAGCCAGAAGAGCAGGTGCAGGTTGGCCCACAGCACCGCACCGCTCACCCGCGAGACGGCGGCCAGCGTGTGGGGGTGCTTGTGGACGACCGGGACGGCAGCTCCCACCGGCCCGAGCCCGGACAAACCGGACACGAACGGAACGCCCAGAGAACGTTGGTAGTAGGTGTCGATTTGTGCTGCTGCGAGCGCGATTCGCGCGAGTGTGGCGCGATGCTCGCCGGTCGTGCGGGCGGTGTGCACGACGCTGGTGGTGAACGTCTTGCGTCTGGCGCTGGGCCGGAGGACCTGAAGGAAGGTGAACTGGTCCGCGGGCTGGTGGCCGAGCCAACGGCCGGCGAGGTAAAGGCTGGCTTGCGGGTCGCGGTCGGCGGTCGCCTCGCTGATCGCGTTGCCCGCTTTGACCTTGTAGTCGACCACCTCGCGGACGATGTCCTGGGTGGTGAAGTCAAACCGCTCGGT
>Ga0335081_10008559_pt1 | contig 16416 bp, 13 predicted proteins | sample Lox_Sample_35_FD_206713 | JGI IMG/M metagenome (GOLD analysis project Ga0335081, IMG submission 206713) | Soil microbial communities from Loxahatchee National Wildlife Refuge, Florida, United States - Lox_Sample_3.5 | ecosystem: Environmental > Terrestrial > Soil > Wetlands | place: USA... | reverse complement strand
GATCGAGCGTCGTCACCGCGGGTCCTTTTCGTCCGCCGCGTATCGTGCGCCGAGCGCCATCATCTCGGGCGTGCCGACCAGCGCATTGATGCCGGCGAAGTCGAGCATCCGGTTGCGCCAGGGCTCGTTCGAACCGTGCGCGGCGAGCGAGGCATAGAATTCGGCGCCCATATGGGCGAGCGCGCGCACGATCGCGCCCGGGAAGATCACCACCGCGAAGCCGAGCGCCTCGAGCTCGGCCGCAGGCAACGTCGGCGTCTTGCCGCCCTCCACCATGTTGGCGAGCAGCGGCACGGATGTGCCGAGGAGTTTTACGATACGGGCGAGATCGTCGCGCGTGCGCGGCGCCTCGACGAACAGCACGTCGGCGCCGGCCTCGCGATACAGGACGGCGCGCTCGACCGCGCGCGCGATGCCTTCGACCGCGACCGCGTCGGTGCGCGCGACGATCAGCGTCTCGCGCGCGTGGCGCGCGTCGAGCGCGGCGTGGATTTTTCCGCACATCTCGGCCGCCGAAACCAACGATTTGCCGTCGAGATGGCCGCAGCGCTTGGGAAAATCCTGATCCTCGAGCTGTATCGCGCTCGCCCCGGCGCGCTCGAACGCGCGCACCGTGCGGGCGACGTTGAGCGCGTTGCCGTAGCCGGTGTCGGCATCGACGATGAGATGCGCCTCGACGCGGTCGCGGATCAGCGCCAGCGTCGCGGCGACCTCGGTCATGCCGACGAGGTCGATGTCGGGCCGGCCGAGCCGCGTATAGGCGATCGCGGCGCCCGACACGTAGAGGGTTGCGAAGCCGGCCTGGCTGGCGAGCAGCGCAGTCAACGGGTCGTACACGCCCGGCGCCACCACGATCGGCTTGCGGGCAAGGCGCGCGGGCAGGGTTTCGGTTTTGGCCATCCTCACATCCCCAGATAGGCGCGCTTGATCGCGGGGTCGTCGCGAAGCTTGTCGGCGCTTCCCTCTAGCACGAAGCGCCCATTGTCGAGGATGTAGGCGCGCTGCGCCACCTCCAGGCTCTGCACCACGTTCTGCTCCACCAGCAACAGCGCCATGCCCTCCGCGTGGATCTTTCGGATCAAGCCGAACAGCTCCTCGACCAGGAGCGGCGAGAGGCCGAGCGAGGGCTCGTCGAGGATCATGAGCCGCGGCTCCGCCATCAGGCCGCGGCCGATCGCGAGCATCTGCTGCTCGCCGCCCGAGAGCGTGCCGGCGCGCTGGCCCTGCCGCGCCGCGAGGCGCGGAAAGGTCGCAAAGACGCGCTCGCGGTTGGCGGCGCGGCGGGCGCGGCCGCGGCGATAGGCGCCGAGATCGATGTTCTCGCGCACCGTCATGTTGGGAAAGATGCGCCGGCCCTCCGGCACGTGCACCAATCCGCGCCGCACGATCGCGGCCGGCCGCTCGCGCGCAATCGCGGCGCCCGCGAAGGCGATCGTGCCGGCCCACGCGCGCCGCACGCCCGAGAGGACGCAATTGAGGGTCGATTTGCCCGCCCCGTTCGCGCCGAGCACCGCGACGATTTCGTTCGCGCCGACCATGAGATCGACGCCGCGCAGGATCTCGGTTGCGCCATATCCGGCATGCAGGCCGGCGACACTGAGGAGCGGCTCGCCGCTAGGCATGCGCCCCGTCCCCGGTCATCCGCGCCGCGGCACCGCGGCCGAGATAGGCCTCGATGACGCGCGGATCGCGGGCGATCGCCTGCGGCGTGCCTTGCGCGATGATGCGCCCCTCCGCCAGCACGTAGCAGAGCGCGGCGAGACTCATCACGGCCTGCATGACGTGCTCGATCATCACGATAGTGACGCCGCGCGCCGCGATTGCGTGCACGACCGGCACCATCTCGCGGATCTCCGACGGGTTGAGGCCGGCGAGCACCTCGTCGAGCAACAGGAGCCGCGGCTCGGTCGCGAGCGTGCGGGCGAGCTCGAGCCGCTTGCGGCCCGCGACCGTGAGCGCGGCGGCCGGCTTGTCGATCTCGCGCGCGAGGCCGACCGCCTGCGCGACCGCTGCGGCCGCCGCCAGCGCGTCGGCGCGCCGCGGCCGATGCAGGTGGGCGCCGACGGCGATGTTCTCGCGCACCGTCAGGCCGGCGAAGGGTTGCGCGATCTGGAATGTGCGGGCAATGCCGCGGCGGGCGAGGCGATGCGGCGGCAGGCCGGTGACGTCGGCGCCGTCGAAGACCACCCGGCCCGCGCTCGGGCGCAGGAAACCCGCGATGGCGGCGAACAGCGTGGTCTTGCCGGCGCCATTCGGGCCGATCAGCGCCGTGATGCGGCCGGGCTCGGCCGCGAACGACGCCTGGTCGACTGCGAGCAGCCCGCCGAACCGCATCGAAATTTCCTCGACGGCGAGCAGCGGCTCAGGCATGGCCCGTCTCCGCCGTGGTATCGCCGCGGCGCGCACGCCAGCGCCAAGCGTCGGCAACGACCCCGGCGATGCCGCGCGGCGCGAAGGCGACCACCAGGACGAGGACACTGCCGTAGATCACGAGATCGAGACCGGGCGCATCGCCGGCCGCGACCTTGGCGCCCTCCCCGAGCGTTTTGACCACGAGCGCGCCGAGCAGCGGCCCGAACACCGTTCCGGCGCCGCCGACGATCGGCGCGAGCAGCGCTTCGATCGAGACCCACGGGCCATAGGCGATCCCCGCATCGACGAACAGGTAGTACTGCGCATAGAAGCCGCCGCCCGCCGCCGTGACGGCGGCGGAGAGCGTCATGGCGGCGATCTTGATCGCCGTCGCGTCGACCCCGAGGGCGCGCGCCGCATCCTCGTTCTCGCGGACCGCGACGAGCCAGGCGCCGAAGCGGCTGCGCGCGATCGCGTGCATCAGCACGAGCGAGAGCGCGACCAGCGCAAGTGCGATCAAATAGAACGGCACGCGGCTTTGGAACTGAAAGACCTGCCAGCGCAGATCGAGGCGGATCAGCGTGCCGACGCCCGCGCCGGTGACCGGCGCGACGCTGGCGAGGATGCGCAGCACCTCGGCGAAGGCGAGCGTCACCAGCGCGAAATAGGAGCCGCGCAGTCCGGCGCGAAAAACGAGCGCGCCGATCGCGGCGCCGACCGCAGTGCCGGCGGCGATCCCGGTCGCGAAGGCCGCCCAGGCGTTGAGGCCGTAGCGCACCTGCAGGACCGCGGTGATGTAGGCGCCGGTGCCGAAGAAGGCGGCGTGGCCGAACGAGTATTGCCCGCCATAGCCGCCAAGCAGGTTCCATCCCTGCCCGACCAGCGCGGTCAAAAATGCGACCACCAGGAAATCGAGCACGACGTTCGATGACGTGACCAGGGGCACCGCGGCGAGCAACGCGATCACGCCGGCGATCGGCAGGTAGGGTTTCACGCGTGCTCTCCGAACAGGCCGCGCGGGCGCACCAGCAGCACCAGAATGAAGACGATGAAAATGCCGACTTGGCCGAGCGACTCGCCGAGCCAGAGGCCGGACAGGCTTTCGACCACGCCGACGATGAGCCCGCCGATCAGCGCGCCCGCGACCGAGCCCATGCCGCCGAGCACCACGATCGTGAACGCGATCAGCACGAAGGCGTTGCCGGCGCTCGGGTTGACGTAATAGCTCGGAAGGAGCAGGCACGCCGCGACCGCGAGGCACGCGGTGCCGAGGCCGAAGGTCACCGCGTAGACGTGCGCGGCGTCGATGCCGGAGAGCTCGGCGCCGAGCTTCTCCTTGGCAACCGCGCGGATCGCCTTGCCGATGTCGGTCCAGCGCATGAGCGCGCCGACGGCGAGCGCCACCGCGACGACGGCGGCGAATGCGATGACGCGCGGTACCGCGAGGAATGCCGGACCGACCGCGATGGTGTCGAACGCATAAGGCAGATCGATCGTGCGCGTGTCGGCGCGGAAGACGTAGAGCAGCGCGTTCTCGATCATCACCGCGAGCCCGAGGGTGACGAGGAGAATATTGCGATCGTCGCCGCGCCCGGCCGGCCCGACGACGCAGCGCTGCAACGCATAGCCGAGCGCGAAGAACAGCGGCGCAAGGCCGACGGCCGCAACATAGGGATCGAGGCCGAGCCAGCGGTTGGCGAAATAGGCCGCGAACATCGCGGCGGTGAGCAACGCGCCGTGGGCGAAATTGATGATGTGGAGCACGCCGTAGATCAGCGTGAGGCCGAGCGCGACCAGCGCATACACGGCGCCGGTCAGCAGTCCGTTGAGGATCGCCGGGATGAGGATGGCGGGGGAGAGCATGGGCGGGACTAGCGCGTGCGACTCTTCCCTCTCCTCGGAGGGGAGAGGGTGGCGAGCGTAGCGAGCCGGGTGAGGGGCGCTCGGAGCCTCAATTGAAACTCCGAGAGCCCCTCACCCCAGCCCTCTCCCCTCCGGGGAGAGGGAGCGCGGGCAGTGTGCCTTTTCAACGACGACAATCCTCAGCCATCGTGCCGCGCGTTCACGCCGGCATCGGAAACACGGGCTTCGCCGAAGCGAATTTTTCCGGCAGGATCACCTTGATGTCGTGGTCGAGCACCTGGGTGTTGACCGGTGCGGCGCCCTGGTTTTGGCCGTCGACGAACTTGGTCGGCCCATACGGCATGACGTGGCCCGCGAAGGTGGAGCTCGCGAGCGCATCGATGAGCTTTGCGCGGTCGGCGCTGGCGGCGCGCTCGAGCGCGTCGGCGAGCAGCAGCACACAGGAATAGTTCATGTAGACTTCGTAGGTGAAGAACGCACCCGTCGCCTCGATCGCCTTCTTCAGCCCGAGCGCCTTGGGATTGGTCGGGTCGAACCAGTGATTGCAATCCATGATGTATTGGGCGGCGTCGGGGAATTCCTTGACGAACTTGTAGGACGAGGCGGCGCCGCCGAGCACCGAATAGATGCCCTTCGGGCGGATCTTTTGCTGCGCGAGCGTGCGGGCGAGCAGGACGTACTCATTATAATAGTCGGCCGGAATGACGAGATCCGGATTCTGCGCCTTGATCTTGAGGGCCACGTTGTTGAAGTCGCGCGTCGGGGTCGGGTGCGGGATGGTCTCGAGCACCGCAAAGCCGCGCGCCGGCAGCTGCGCATTCAGGAGCTTGGCGAGGCCGGCGCCGAACGCCGAATCCTCGTGCACGATCATGACGGTCTTGGCCGGCTTGCCGGCCGCCTCGTTGATGGCGACCAGGTTGTCGAGCGCCGTTTTCGCGATCACGCCGAAGCCGGGGCCGAAACGAAACGTATTTTTCAGCCCACGCGTGACGATGCTGTCGACCACGCCGACGTCGACCACGTAGGGCAGATCGTAGCGCGCCGCGGTCTGGCTCGCCGCGAGGCAGATCGCGCTGGCATAACCGCCCACGATGGCGGCGACGCCGGCGGCGTTCATCTTCTCGACCTCGGCGTTGCCGCCGTCGGGTGTCGATTGCGCGTCGCCGAGCACCGGCTCGAGCTTGGCGCCGCCGAGCGCCTTGATGCCGCCCGTGGCGTTGACCCCATCGATCGCGTGCAGCGCGCCGAGCCGTCCCTGCTGGCCCGAATAGGACAGTGCGCCGGAAACCGGATGGAGCACGCCGATCTTGACGGGGGCAGCCTGCGCCCGCAACACCGCCGGCGCCGACACCGCGACCGCGGCGAGCGCGCTGGAGTGCAGGAAACGGCGACGGCTGACGGATGAAGACGGACGCGGCATGGACCCCTCCCGGTGACGGGCAAAACCCTAACATCTGTGCGGCCCCCATTCTATACTTAGCCTTTGCATCCTCCCGTGGTGTCCGTGCCCCATGACAGAGCCTCTGACGCTGATCGACAAGCTGTGGTCCGCACACGAGATCGTGCGGCGCGACGACGGCGAGTCGCTCCTGTGGGTCGACCGCCACTACGTGCACGAGGGGTCGTTCCACGCTTTCGGCAAGCTCGCCGGGCGCGGGGCCGCCGTGGCCGAGCCGAGGCTGACCTTTGCGGTCGCCGATCACTATGTGCCGACCCGCGGATCGCGGCGCGACATTGCCAATCCCGAGATCGGCCGCATGGTGCGACAGGTGGAGGAGAACACCGCAAAGCACGGCATCCGACTGTTCGGCCTCGATGACCCGCGGCAGGGCATCGTGCACGTGGTGGGCCCCGAGCAGGGCCTGACCCTGCCGGGCCTGCTGATCGTATGCGGCGACAGCCACACGTCGACGCACGGCGCGCTCGGCGCCTATGCGTTCGGCATCGGCGCCTCCGAGGTCGCGCACGTGCTGATGACGCAGACGATCTGGCAGAAGAAACCGCAGCGCATGCGCATCATGGTGACGGGCCACGCGGCGCCGGGCGTCGCCGCCAAGGACATGGCGCTCGCCATCATCGCACGCATCGGCACCGACGGCGCGACCGGCTGCGCGGTGGAATATGCCGGGCCGGCGGTGCGCGCCCTCACGATCGAGGGACGGCTTACGCTGTGCAACATGTCGATCGAGGCCGGCGCGCGCTGCGGCGTGATTGCGCCGGACGATGCGACCTTTGCGTATCTCAAGGGGCGGCCTTACGCGCCGGATGACGCCGACTTCGAGCGCGCCGTCGCGGCATGGTCGCAGCTCGCGACCGATGCCGATGCCGCCTTCGATCGCGAGATTTCGCTCGACGGCGGCGAGATCGCGCCGATCGTCACCTGGGGCACGAGCCCGGAGGATGCGCTGCCGATCGACGCGCGCGTGCCCGACCCGGCGCGCGAAGGCAGCGCCGATCGGGCGAAGCGGGTGCGCGACGCGCTCGACTACATGGGCATTGCGCCCGGCGGGCGGCTCATGGACATCGCGGTCGACCGCGTATTCATCGGCTCGTGCACCAATGCGCGGATCGAGGATCTGCGCGCCGCAGCGGCCGTGCTGGCAGGACGGCGCAGCAAGGTGCCCGGGCTGGTGTCGGCCGGCTCCTCGCTGGTCAAGCAGCAGGCCGAGCAAGAGGGGCTCGACCGCATCTTTCGCGAGGCCGGCCTCGAATGGGGCGAGTCCGGCTGCTCCATGTGCGTCGGCATCAACGGCGACCTGGTCGCCCCAGGCGAGCGCTGCGCGTCGACCACCAACCGCAATTTCCGCGGCCGCCAGGGACCGGGCGCGCGCACCCACCTGATGTCGCCCGCGATGGTCGCGGCGGCCGCCGTGCATGGCCATCTCGCCGACGTGCGGCCACTGCTCGCCGGACGGAGCGCCTAGCCCATGGAAAAGTTCACGAGGCTCAGCGGCGCGGCCTGCCCGATCGACCAGGCCAACGTGAACACCGACCAGATCCTCCCCGCGCGCTTCCTCAAATGGACGCGCCAGATGGGAATCGGCAAGGTGCTGTTTCATGACCTGCGGTTCGATGCGGAAGGCCGCGAGCGGGCCGACTTCCCGCTCAACCGTCCGGCCTGGCGCGACGCCAAGATCGTGGTCGCGGCGCGCAATTTCGGCTGCGGCTCCTCGCGCGAATCCGCCGTCTATGCGCTCTACGACTACGGCATTCGCTGCGCCATCGCGCCTTCGTTCGGCGATATTTTCTCGGGCAACGCGGTGCAGAATGGATTGCTGACCGCGGCGGTCACCGACGCCGAGGCAGCGGAGATCATGGACACGATCGAGCGCACGCCGGATGTGCCAGTCACGATCGACCTCGAAGCGCAGACCATCGTCTGCGGCAACAAGATCTTTCGCTTCACGATCGATCCGGTGCGGCGCAAGCGGCTGCTCAACGGCTGGGACGACGTTGCGCTGACCGAGAGTTTTCGCGATCGCGTGGCGGCGTTCAAGGCCGCCGACCGCGCGCAGCGGCCATGGGCCGTGCCGCGCGGTGAGGTCCCATGAGTCGCAACGAGCCGGATTGGCGTCCACAATTGTTTTGCCCCCGATGCAAGGCGAGCATCGTCTGGCCGCTCTCTCTGTCCGCCGACGACAAAGCCCGCACCGCGACTGAGGTGCGCGCAAGCGCGATGGCCGGTGCCAAATGGCTACATGAGCGCTTCGGCCTCGAGCTGGGCGAGGCAAAGGCGCTGTCATTCCACGTCACGCGTACAGTCGGACAATGCCACCGTTGCCATCGCGCGCTGCAGGGCGAAGCGTCGATCTGCCGGCAATGCCGGTCTGCCAATCTGGACTGGTGAGCAAGCGATGCGGCCATGAGCCTTGCGGGTAGCCTACACCCGCTCGATTCCGGCCTTGGCGATGAGGTCGCGGAAGCGTGGGACCTCGTCGGCAATCCGGCGGCGCAGGCCGTCGGGGCCGTCGCCGATCACCTCGAAGCCGAGCGTGTGCAGCTTGTCGTGGAACGCGGGATCTTTCAGCGCGTCGAGCGAGGCGGCGGCGAGACGCGCGACGATGTCATCCGCCGTGCCGGCGGGCGCGAGCATGCTGTGAAAGGTGTCCGACACGAAGCCCGCATAGCCGAGCTCCAGCATGGTCGGCACGTCGGGCAGGTCGTACCAGCGCTGCGCGCCGGTGACGGCGAGCGCGCGCAAGGTGCCGGCCAGAATGCCGGGATGCGCGCCCGGCAGCGAGGCGCACATCAGCGGCACGGTGCCGGCGAGGATCGCCTGGATGGCCGGGCCCGCGCCCGGAAACGGCACATGGGTGACGTCGATGCCGGCAGTGATCTTCAGCAATTCACCGGCGAGATGCGGCGTCGTGCCGATGCCGGCGCTGGCATAGCTCAGCGTGGCCGGACCGGCCTTGGCGCGCGCGACGAGGTCGGCGATCGACGTGATGCCGGAAGCCGGGGTTGCGATGAACACGTTGGGCGAGGTGTCGAGCGCGGCGACCGGCGCAAAATCCTTGAACGGGTCGTAGGGCACTTGTTTGTAGAGCCCGGGATTGACCACGAAGGCGCTCGACACCACGAGCAACGTGTAGCCATCCGGCGCGCTGCGCGCGACCTGGGCGATGCCGAGGTTGCCGCCGGCGCCGCCGCGGTTCTCGACGATGAAGGTCTGGCCGAGCGTCTCACGCAGCTTGTCGCTCATGAGCCGGGCGGTGAGGTCGCTCGGGCCGCCGGCCGCAAACGGCACCACGATGCGCACCGGACGTTCCGGATATCCGGCGGCGATGGCCGGGCGGCGGAGCGCCGCCGCGCCGAGCGCGACGGCGCCTTGCAGGACGGTGCGCCGGGTGGGGCGCGAATGTCTGCGCATCGTCGTCTCCTCCGAAATGCCATGGCCGGACTTGTCCCGGCCATCCACGTCTTTTCTTGCCGCTCGCCAAGACGTGGATGCCCGGCACGAGGCCGGGCATGACGTTATCGCGTGTGCGGGTCACCCGTCGCGCAGCGGCAGCGTGACCGGCATGCCGATCCGCATCGAATGCTCGATCGCGAGTGTCGCCTCGAGCGTGGCGCGCGCGTCCTGCGGCGTCGCCAGGGTGCAGGGCCGGCCGATCGCAAGATGGTCGAGCCAGGCGCGGGTCTCGTTGGCGATCGGTCCCCAGAACTCGCCCAGCGCCCAGTCGCCGGGCGTGCCGCTCTGCAGGAAGACCATGTTGACGACATGATCCGGCAGATAGACGTGCGGAATGCCGGCCTCGGTGTACATGAGCTGGTCGGTGTGATCGTCGTCGAGGATCATCACGCCGCCGGTGCCGACCAGCTCGACCCGCGCCGCATGGCCGAGCGCCGGATATTTCTCGGGCAGCGCATAGCTCACTCCGAGGTTCACGACCGCGCCATCGTCGTAGGTGAGCACCGCATAGCTCACGTCCGGCACATGGTCGTGGCCGGCCGCCTTCAAGACGCCGGTCTGCCCTCGCGCGTAGATCTCGACGAGACGGCGGCCTTCGAACAGCCAGTTCATCAGGTCGACATAGTAGGTGAGCGCGTCGACCACCGGTGTCGCGTGCGGATTGCGCTCGAGCATGGCAAGCGCCTGCGAGCGGGAGTTGAACACGCGCGCGGCGCCGCCCGTGAGCGCGCCGAGCCGGCCCTGCACGACCTGCTCCTTGGCGATCTGATAGCGCTCCTTGTAGCGCCGGCTGTAGCCGACCCGCACGTTGCCGCCGGACCGCTGCAGGGCCTCGAGCACCCGATCCGCCTCGCGCACCGTGAGCGCGATCGGCTTCTCGACCAGCACCGGCTTGCCGTGCGCGATCGCGGCCAGCATCGGGGCGAGATGCTCGCCCTCGCTGGTCGCAACGATCACGGCGGTCACGGCCGGATCGTCGATCACCGCAAGATTGTCGTCGCCATGCGAGCGGCCGCCGACCAGTGCGGCGAGCTTTTCGGCATTGGCGGGATCGAGATCGGACAGCGCAATACTGGCGACGGCCGGATGTCCGGCGGCCAGCCGCGCACGTAATGTGCCGATGCGCCCGGAGCCGACGATGCCGAGACCGATTGGGCGTGCGCCTGTGGATTTCGCCAAGGGCATCACGCAAGGCGCCCCGGCCGAGCGACGGATGATCGCGTCCAAGCGCGCAGATGGAACCTGGCTCCGCAGGCAAGACGCGACACGGCTTCCCCTCCCTGGCGCCCGTTCCAGGGCGCCCTGCCACAAAACCTACTTCCAACCTGTCAGGCGGGAAACACGAGGTTTTCGACCCCGGACCAAAACAAGAACAAGGCTTACGGTTCCATAATGGAACCGGGACCTACCTGTTTTCAAACTCCTCATCGTGGTCAAGAAGTCGGCGCACCGCGGCGGCGAGCATGTGATGGTCGGGCAGCAACCTAGCGCTGATGCGCGGCCTCGCGAATGCAGCGATCGAGGTCGACCAGATGCTGGTGCAGCTGCTCGAGCGCAAAGCCGAGCGTGAAGACGCGCTCCACCGTCTCCACCGGCAGACCCACGGTCAGCCCCTCCTGGCGGACCGCCACGAAGGTCTGCATGAAGGCGTCGAGGCTCGCCTCGATTCCATCGGGCGGCGGCGGGGCGCGCCGGGCAACCAGCGCACCCGCCATCCCCCGCAACTGGCCGGAGGTGCTTGCCAACAGATCGAGCAGCGCGGGCGTGAACCGCTTCTCGAGCGCTCCGGGCAGCGGAACCCTGCAGGCGCGTCCGAGAATGACGAGATCATGGCGCAGCCGCAGCAGCGTGCGCAGAAGCGGCCCCGGATCGGGCTGTTTCGCCGCCAGTAGGCCGATGCGCTCGTGCCGCACCTGCCCGGCAAGCGTTTCGAGCCGGCCGAGCGCGTCGCCGATGCGGTCCTGAAGCGCGCTGAGCGTCTCGGCGTCGCGGCCTGCGATCAGCGCGGCGGCGAACTCCGGCAGGGCTTGCGCCATCAGGTCGAGCATGCCTGCGGCCGCATCGACGAGCAGGCTCTGGGCACGCGTCCGCACCACGATGAGCGAAGCAATGAGCGCCGTGAGCGCCCCGACCGCAACCTCGATCATCCGATAGAGCGACGACTGGACCGGGCTCACATGGGCGATTTCCGGCACCATCAGCACCAGCACGCCGGTGAAGCTCGCGGTGGCGAAGCTCGGCTTGATTCCGCCGAGCAGGGCGAGCGGCGCGACCGTGAGCGCGAGCACGCCGACCCGCGCGAGCTCGCTCTCGTGCGGGATCAGCACCGCGATGGCCCCGCCATAGATCGCGCCGCAGAAGGTGCCGAGCATGTAGTCGATGGTCGCCTTGAGCGAGCTGCCGAAGGTCGCCTGCGTCAGGATGACGGCGGTGAGCACGGTCCACAGCGGCAGCGGCACATGCAGGGCGGCCGAGACCACGAAGGCGAGCACCGCCGCGACCGTCACCCGCAGCGCGAGCGCGAGCTCGGCGCGGTGCTCGCGGACGCGGCTGCGGAGGGATGTGCGCTCGGTCGATGCAAGGGTCATGGAGCACTCCACATGCAGGCCGACGCGCATTGTAGCACTCGGCGTTCGCAAAGGGCCGCGCGGCACGGCCTCTCGCCTCCTCCCCCGCATGCGGGGGCGGGGAGCGGCAGCGCCTGCGTGCGTGGCTTGAACAGAGCGGATCGAGCGCCATATGCTCGCACACAAACCAACCATGACACCCAAAACCCTGTTCCACCCCGCGGTCGCCGCCTGGTTCGACCGCCAGTTCGCGGCGCCGACGCCGGCGCAGGCAGAAGCCTGGCCGGCGATCGCGGCCGGCCGCAACGTGCTGCTCGCCGCGCCGACCGGATCGGGCAAGACGCTGGCCGCCTTTCTCGCCGCGATCGACGATCTGGTCCGGCAGGGCCTCGCGGGACAGCTCGAGGACACAACGCAGGTCGTCTACGTCTCGCCGCTCAAGGCGCTGTCGAACGACATTCAGAAGAACCTCGAAGCGCCGGTCGCCGGCATCCGGGCGGCGTTGCGCGAGCAAGGCCTGCCGGACGTGGAGATCCGCACCTTCGTGCGCACCGGCGACACGCCCGCCGCCGAGCGCAACCGCATGCACCGCCGGCCGCCGCACATCGTCGTCACCACGCCGGAGTCGCTCTACATCCTGCTCGGGTCGGAGTCGGGCCGGAAGATGCTGGCGACCACCCGCAGCGTGATCGTCGACGAGATCCACGCGCTCGCGCCCAACAAGCGCGGCACCCATCTGGCGCTGTCGCTCGAACGGCTCGCGGCGCTCGCCGGGCGAAAGCTGCTGCGGATCGGGCTCTCGGCGACGCAGAAGCCGATCGAGACGATCGCGCGGTTCCTCACCGGCAGCGAGGGCGATAGCTGTCACATCATCGACACCGGCCATCGCCGCGCCCGCGATCTCGCCCTCGAAGCCCCCGACTCGCCGCTCGAGGCCGTCATGTCGGCCGAGGTCTGGGAGCAGGTCTATGACCGGCTCGCCGCGCTGATCGAGGCGCATCGCACCACGCTGATCTTCGTCAATACGCGCCGCATGGCCGAGCGGGTCACGCGGCAGCTGTCCGACCGGCTGGGCGAGAGCGAGGTCACGGCCCATCACGGCAGCCTCGCCAAGGAGCAGCGGCTCGACGCCGAGCAGCGGCTCAAGCACGGCAAGCTCAGGGCGCTGGTGGCGACCGCCTCACTTGAGCTCGGCATCGATATCGGCGACGTCGACCTCGTGTGCCAGCTCGGCTCACCGCATGCGATCGCGAGCTTTTTGCAGCGGGTCGGGCGCTCCGGTCATGCGGTCGCCGGCACGCCGAAGGGACGGCTGTTTCCGCTGTCGCGCGACGACCTGGTCGAATGCGCCGCGCTCTTGGACAGCGTACGCCGCGGCGAGCTCGATCAACTCACGATCCGCGCGGCGCCGCTCGACGTGCTCGCCCAGCAGATCGTCGCAGAGGTGGCGACGCGCGACTGGGGGGAAAACGAACTCTACGCGCTCTTCCGCCGCGCCTGGCCGTATCGCGCGCTCGAGCGCGAGGATTTTTCCGCGCTCATCGCCATGCTGGCGCAGGGTTTCACCACGCGGCGCGGCCGGCGCGGCGCGCTGATCCACTACGACTCGGTCAACCACGTGCTGCGTGGCCGGCGTGGCGCGCGGCTCACGGCGCTCACCTCGGGCGGCACCATCCCGGAGAACGCCGACTACCAGGTGCATCTCGAGCCGGACAATCACGTCATCGGCAGCGTTAACGAGGATTTCGCGGTCGAGAGCATGGCCGGCGATATCTTCCAGCTCGGCAACAAGAGCTACCGCATCATCCGCGTCGAGCGCGGGCTCGTCCGGGTCGAGGACGCGCACGGCATGGCGCCGACCATTCCGTTCTGGCTCGGCGAGGCGCCGGGCCGCAGCGACGAATTGTCAGAGGCCGTGTCGCGCCTGCGCGCCGCGGTCGCGACGCGGCTCGCCGCCGATCCTACCCGCGAGGACACGATCGTCTGGCTGATCGAGAGCGGCATCGCCGAGCCCGCCGCGCGGCAGCTGGTCGAGTATCTCGCGGCCGCGCAGGCGGCGCTTGGGCTCCTGCCGACCCGCGACACCATCGTGCTCGAGCGTTTCTTCGACGAAACCGGCGGCGCCCAGCTGGTGATCCATTCGCCCTATGGCAGCCGGATCAACCGCGCCTGGGGCCTGGCGCTGCGCAAGCGGTTCTGCCGCAAGTTCAACTTCGAGCTCCAGGCGGCGGCGACCGAGGACAACATCGTGATCTCGCTCACCCACGCGCACAGCTTTGCGCTCGAGGAGATCATCCACTATCTGCATTCGGCCAGCGTGAAGCAGGTGCTGATCCAGGCGATGCTCGACGCGCCCATGTTCATCACCCGCTGGCGCTGGGTGATCGGCGTCGCGCTCGCCCTGCCGCGCTTCCGCGGCGGCCGAAAAGTCCCGCCGCAGCTCGCCCGCATGGGCGCCGAGGATCTGATCGGCGCGGTGTTTCCCGACCAGATCGCCTGCGCCGAGAATCTGCCGGGCGAGCGCGAGGTGCCCGATCATCCGCTGGTGCGCCAGACGATCGACGATTGCCTCGAGGAGGCGATGGATCTCGCCGGCCTCGAGCGGCTGCTCGCGCGCATCGAGGCGGGCGAGGTGCATGTGGTCGCACGCGACCTCACCGAGCCCTCCCCGCTCGCGCTCGAGGTGCTCTCCGCCCGCCCCTACGCGTTCCTCGACGATGCGCCCTTGGAAGAGCGGCGCACCCAGGCGGTGATGAGCCGGCGCTGGCTCTCGCCCGACGATGCGGCCGACATCGGCCGGCTCGATCCGGAGGCAATCGCCCGCGTGCGGGACGAGGCCTGGCCCGATGCGACGAGCGCCGACGAGCTGCATGATGCGCTGGTGTGGCTCGGCTTCCTGAGCGAGGACGAAGCGGGGTCGCCCGCGTGGGCCGGCTGGCTCGGCGAGCTCGCGCAGGCGAAGCGGGTGACCCGAATGCGCACGCCGCACGCGACGTTCTGGGCGACGGCGGAGCGCTTGCCGCAGTTCTTGGCTGTGTGGCCGGACGCGACGCTCGATCCGCCGATCGCTGCGGCGGGCAGCGAGACCGAGTACGCAGGGTCCGCCGACGAGGCGCTGGTGGAGATCGTGCGCGGACGGCTCGAAGGTCTCGGCGTGGTCACGCCGGAGGCGTTGGCGGCGCCGTTGGGGCTTGCGCCTGCGGATATCGCGGCCGCGCTTGCGGCGCTGGAGGTCGAAGGCTTTGCGCTGCGCGGCCGGTTCTCGGCCGGCGCCCGCGCCGACGAATGGTGCGAGCGTCGGCTGCTGGCGCGCATCAACAGCTACACGGTCAAGCGTCTGCGCGCCGAGATCGAGCCGGTGGCGGCGCGCGACCTCGTGCGCTTCCTGCTGGCGTGGCAGCGGGTCACGCCGGATGCGCGCATGAAGGGCGCGGCCGCGCTCGACGCGGTGGTCGCCCAGCTCGAAGGTTTCGAAGCGCCCGCCGGGGCGTGGGAGACCGAGATCCTCCCGGCCCGCCTCGGAGGCTACGAGCCCGCCTGGCTCGACGCCCGCTGTCTCGCCGGACACGTGTCGTGGACCCGGCTCAAGCCGCGCAATGCCCGCGCCGACGCGACCAAGCTCTCGCCGGTGCGCACGACGCCGATCACCTTGCTGGCGCGCCGCCATGCGGGCTTTTGGACCGCGCTCGCGCCGAAACCAAACGGGGTTGCGCTGAGCCACCCCGCCGAGCGCGTCGTCGACTGCATACGCCAGCACGGCGCCTCGTTCTTCTACGAGCTGGTCGAGAGCTCGGGCTTGCTGCGCACCCAGGTCGAGGACGCGCTCGCCGAGCTCGTCGCCTGCGGCCTCGTCACCTCGGACAGCTTTGCGGGCTTGCGCGCCCTGCTCGTGCCGTCGAACGAGCGCAAGCCGTTCGGCGGCGGGCGGCGCCGACGCCGCACCGCAACCTTCGGCATGGATGATGCCGGCCGCTGGGCGCTGGTGCGCCGCGCCGCCGAGAAGGTCGGACCCGAAGCGATCGAGCACGTCGCCCGCACGCTGTTGCGGCGCTATGGCGTCGTCTTCTGGCGGCTGATCGAGCGCGAGGCCGACTGGCTGCCGCCGTGGCGCGACCTGTTGCGTGTGTTTCGCCGGCTGGAAAGCCGCGGCGAGATCCGCGGCGGCCGCTTCGTCGCCGGCTTTTCCGGCGAGCAGTTCGCCCTGCCCGACGCGGTCGGCCTTTTGCGCGAGACGCGCCGCCGGCCGGGCACAGGCGCATTCGTCTCGGTCTCCGGCGCCGACCCGCTCAACCTGGTCGGCATCCTGACGCCCGGCCAAAGGCTCGCGGCGCTGACCGGCAACCGCCTGCTCTATCGCGACGGCCTGCCGGTCGCGGTCCTCGCCGGCGGCCAGGTGCAGTTCCTGCAGGAGCTGGCGCCGGCAGAGGAATGGGAGGCGCACAAGGCGCTGCTGCTCGCGGCGCCGGCGCCCGCGATGGTGCCGGACCCCGCCGATGTCCTGCGCGAGCGGCTCGAGGCGCAGCGCCGCAATCGCGTGCGCCCCGCGGCGGATCTGGCGGATTTCTAGGCATGCGTCGCAACTTCTGAATGATCTGACGGCGTTCGCAACATCGGATTCAATCGCCGGCGGAAGTCATGCCTCGATCGTCTTGGCGACGAGCAGCGTGGGAATCGTCTGACGTGCCGCCGCGACCAAGCGGCGCGTGCGCGCCGCCCGAGGGA
>Ga0335081_10008558_pt1 | contig 16417 bp, 11 predicted proteins | sample Lox_Sample_35_FD_206713 | JGI IMG/M metagenome (GOLD analysis project Ga0335081, IMG submission 206713) | Soil microbial communities from Loxahatchee National Wildlife Refuge, Florida, United States - Lox_Sample_3.5 | ecosystem: Environmental > Terrestrial > Soil > Wetlands | place: USA... | reverse complement strand
GCGCCGCGCCGATGTCGGCGACGGTGGCGTATTCCTGCCAAGGGAATTTGAGTGCCAAGGCCTGCGCCAGTGGGATCACTCCGCCCATCATGCCATCGAGAAATGTCTCGAGTGCAGCCTGATCGCCGTATAGTTCGGCGAAGCCTTTGCCGAGTTTCGCAGCCTGGGGCTTGCCCGTGCGCAACGCCGTCGTGAGCGCGCCCCACGTGGGGTAGCCGTCGGCAGCCTGAAGGCTGAGCGCTCCTCCGACATAATCTGCACTGCCACGGTCCAGATAGAGTCCGGTTTCGAGCGTGTTGGAGTAACGCTGCTGCTCATCGCGAGCGAGCAATCCGAGTGACACCAGCGCATCAAAGAAGTCTCGCGCTTGGCGACCGGCAAGCCCGAGCCGGGCGATAAGCTCGCCGCAATCGAGCGGGCCTCGCGAGAGCACGGTGAAAAGGTCGATCTCGACCGCGCTTAAGAGCGCCCTGGATTTCCAATAGGCGTAGCCGATCTCGATAATGCTGTCGGGAGTCGGATTCTGCACTTGCATGATTGTCGGCTTTTGTAGGTGTGGCTATGCGGATGCCCGGGCCGCCGGACATCCGCTGCCATCGGTCTTCAATCGATCTTGACGTTCGCTGCTCGAACGACCGGCATCCAGATGGCGCTTTCCACCTTGATCCACGCGGCGAATTCGTCTGGGGTGCTGACGAGCGGATCAAATCCGATTTTGGCCAGCCGTTCTTTCACATCGGGCTGTGCCATGATTTTTGCGATCTGCTGATGCAGCCGGTCGATGACGACCTTGGGCGTATTTGCCGGAGCCAGAAGGCCACTGACGAATTCGCTTTCATGATCGGGAATGCCGGCCTCGGCGAGCGTTGGCACGTCGGGAAAGCTTGTCGACCGCTTCCCGCTCTCGGTCGCGAGCACGCGCAGTGTGCCAGCCTTGATGTAGGGTGCTACAAGTGCTGCCGGGCAGAAGATGATCGACGTTTGCTCCGCGAGCGTCGCAGTCACCGCAGGTGTCATGCCCTGGAAGGGCACGTGAACAACCTTGAGTCCATAGGAAAGCTCAAACAGTCGGGTGCCTTCGAGGTCGGGAAGCGTCCCATATCCTGGCGTGGCGAAATTGTATTTTCCCGGATTTGCTTTGAGCAGCGCGATCAATCCCTTTATGTCCTTCGCTGGCACCGAGGGATTGACCAAAACCAGTTCTTGCGCCGTGGCCAACAGGCTCACCGGAGCGAAGCTTTCGACCGGATCGAATGGAATTTTGGCTTTAACGAGCGGCGAGATGACAAAATCGGGAGCAACGAGTTCGAGTGTGTATCCGTCCGCTGGCGCCGTTGCCGCGGCGCGTGTGCCAAGATCGCCGCCGGCGCCGGGGAGATTCTCGACGTAGAATTTAGCGCCCAGCCCGTCAGAGAGTTTTTGCGCGACGACACGCGCGATTATGTCGACGGCTCCGCCGGGCGGAAAGGGCACAATGATTTTCACCGGCCGTTCCGGATAGTCTGCGGCCCGTGCCGCGTGCTGGCCGATAGTGAGCAATGACGCAAAGGCCATTGCGAAGCCGATGGCTGACGCTCTCATCACCCTCTCCTCTGGTTGCCGGCACCTTGTGAGGCCGGTGCAAACTCGCGGCCGGGAGTAGGGCAAATCGAGATAGACAGAAAATTCTAATTCTGGTTATCTATATAGCCTACAAGCTATAGGAATATTATCTGATGACGCCAGAGGAACGCATCGGCCGCCGCCTCAGTCTTCGCGATCTCAATATTTTCCTGGTTGTCGCCGCAAGGCGGAGTATGTCGCGCGCGGCCGAACAGCTGGCGGTATCGCAACCCGTGGTTTCCAAAGCGATCGCCGATATGGAGTACATACTTGGGGTGCCGCTGCTTGATCGTAATCCGCGCGGCGTTGAACCAACGTTGTATGGCCGCGCGCTCGTCAAGCGCGGCATCGCGGTTTTCGATGAACTTCGTCAAAGCGTGAAGGACATCGAGTTCCTTAGCGATCCGGCGACGGGCGAGGCCCGTGTCGGAGCTACCCCTCCATTGGCGGCAGGCCTCATTCCTGTCGCGGTGGAGACGTTGGTACGCCGCCATCCGCGTGCGCAAATCGACGTTGTCGAAGGCGACTTTCGCCTGCTGCAAAATGGTCTGCACGACCGAAATTTTGATGCCGTGATCGGCCGCGCTCCGGCTGCGATCGCCGATGACCTGATAGTGTCCGAGGTGTTATTCGAAGACCATTTGCTTGTCGTGGCGGGATCACGCAATAAGTGGACGCACCGCAAGCAGATTGAATTGTCAGAATTGTGCGGGGAGCCGTGGACTTTTCCCTCCGCCGGCACCGTGGGGGCAATCCTGGTTGCCGAAGTCTTTGAGACTATGGGTATCAAACAGCCGCGCACGACTGTAGCAACCGGATCGATCGCGATGGTCATCCATCTGCTCACATCGAGCAATATTCTTGCGCTGTTGCCGGCGTCAACGGTCGTTTCAATCGCCAAGCGGCAACCCATTAAGGCATTGCCGGTTGCACTGCCGCGTCAGCCGCGGCCCATCGTCATCGCCACCCTGAAGAATCGGACGCTCAGCCCAGTCGCAAAGCTCTTTATCGATTACACGCGCGAGGTGGTGCGTTCATCGATGAACGCGACTTAATATAACGGCGGGATGGCCTCAGGGAGCCATCGATGTCCGTCACTCTTCCTTTGCAGCTGAGGCTCTTCCACGGCGGCGATTTTTGCGGCAAGGAAGGCGCATGGTCGACGCCATCACCACGCAGGTCGTGCGCAACCGCATCTCCAGCCTGATGCAGGAGATGCACTACCATTTCTACCGTTCCGGCTATTCCACCATCATTCGCGAATCGCGCGATTTCTCCTGCGTCATCCTCGATTGCCGCGGCGGGCTAATCGTGGCGCCGCCGATGTTCTTTCACGCCCCGGTCTACCGGCATCTCGTCGGCAAGATCCTGGAGCGTTACGGCGATGACGTCCACCCGGGCGACATGTTCGTCTGCAATCATCCTTACGAGGGCGGCCTGCCGCATGTTTCCGACATGGCGTTCGTCGCGCCGATCCTGTCGGGCGGGACGCTGGTCGGCTTTGCCGGTTCGATCGCCCACAAGGCCGACGTGGGCGGCACCAATCCGGGCTCGACCTCGGCCAATGCGACCGAGATGTTCCAGGAAGGCCTGCTGCTGCCGCCGGTGAAGATTTCGTCGCGCGGCGCCTTCAACGACGATCTGGAGCGGCTTATCCTTGCCAACAGCCGCCAACCCGACCTGGTGCGCGGCGACATGCATGCGCAGATGGCGGCGACGCAGATGGGGGCCGACCGCATTCTGCAGAGCTGCGAGCAGTTCGGCGTCGCGGCGGTGATGGAGGCGTTTGCGGCGTTGCTGCATGGCGCTGCGGAAGAATTGCGCGCCGCGATCCGGACGCTGCCGGACGGCGAAGCCTCCGCCGAAGGCTTCATGGACAATGACGGCGTCGAGCTTGACCGGCCGGTGCGCTTCGCCGTCACGGTGCGCGTCAAGAACGGCGAGATCGAATTCGACGTGAGCAAAAGCGACCGGCAGGCGAGGGGCCCGGTTAATCTACGGCCGTCGATGGTCGAGGCCTGCGTGTTCTACTGCCTGATTGGCGCGCTCGATCCGAAGCTCAATTTCAACGACGGCATGCGCGAGGTGGTGCGGTTCACCTACGCGCCCAACACCGTCACCAATGCCAGCGCGCCGGCGCCGGTCTCCTCCTATCAGGCCGCCAATCTGAAACTCACCGATGTGATCCTGCAGGCGCTGGCGCCGTTCCGGCCGGAGCGCGCCGTCGCCAATGGCGGCTCGAGCGGCGCCATGCTGATCTCTTGGAAGGACGGCGGCCGTCCGGGCCAGCCGTCGCTGCAATACGAAATTCTTGGCTCGGCCTATGGCGGCGGCAACGGCAACGACGGCTGCTCGGCGGTCGCCACCCACACCAGCAACCTGCACATCACGCCGATCGAGATTCTGGAAACCGAATTTCCCTGCCGCATTGTCGAATTCGATCTGGTGAAGGATTCCTGCGGCGCCGGCGAATATCGCGGCGGGCTCGCGTTCCGGCGCATCTACGAATTGCTGCAGGATGCCACCGTGGTGCGCCGCTACGACCGCGCAAAGTTCCCGCCGAACGGCGTCGCCGGCGGCCAGCCGGGCAGCCGCAGCCGCTTTGTCATCCATCTCGGCGCCGACAACGAGCAGGAAACGCCGGCATCCGGACGCTACGAATTGCGCGCCGGCGAGCGCTTCCTGCTGCAGGCGGCGGGCGGCGGAGGTTACGGCGATCCGCACAAGCGCGATCCGGCGTCACTCAAGCGCGACATTGCGGAAGGCTATGTTTCCCCTGAAACGGCCGCGCGTGAATATGGAAACAAGTGACATGGCACAAAACGAAAGAGCTCGCGTGGGCATCGTCGGGGCGGGGCGCATGGGGCTTTCCATGCTCAAGCACCTGGTCAACAAGGGCTACAGCGTCACGGTCTGCGACATCAGCGAGAAGCAGCGCGAGGCGGCCCGCGCCGCGGGTGCCACCATCGTCAAAACGCCCGCGGAAGTCGGCAAGGCAAGCGACATCGTCATTCTCGGTGTCGGCTACGACGACGAAGTCAACGATGTGGTGTTCGGCAAGGATGGTTTGTTCGCAGCGATGGCGCCGGGCTCGATCATTGCGGTGTCGTCGACCGCGAAGCCCGACACGGTGAAGGCGGTCGCCAAGCGCGTCGCCGAAAAAGGCATCGAGGTGCTGGACGCCCCGATCTGCCGCGGCCGTTTCGCCGCCGATTCCGGCACCCTGCTGGCGCTGGTCGGAGGCAAGCCCGATGTCGTCGCCCGCGCCCGGCCGGTCTACGGCACGTTCGCTTCCGACATCATGCATCTCGGCGATGTCGGCCACGGCCAAGTCGGCAAGACCATGAACAACCTTCTGCTCTGGGTGAACGCCGTCGGCCTTCTGGAAGCCGGGCGGCTCGCCGAAACGACCGGCATCGATCTCGTCAAGCTGCGCGAAGCGCTGATGATGAGCTCGGGTGCCTCCGATGCGCTCAAGGAGTGGGACATGATCTCATTCACCTGGGCGTTGAAGGATATGCAGATCGTCGCCGACATGACCGACAAGGCCGGGCTGTCGTTGCCGATGACCGGCGCCATCAAGGAGCTGGTCAAGGAGGCGCGCCGCGTTAAGGCGAGCAATCCGCCGAATTGGACCGGCAACAAGCCGGTCAAATATGGGTAGTTCTACCTGCGACCGGCTCGGCTTAGCTCCGGCGTCGAGCAATCGTTACAAAATGATAATGGGCCGGCGAATAGTTCGTGACAAAAATCTAATCAGTGCATTGCGGTAAATTTCATCACCGCCGCAGATTTCCGCCGCAATCGCGTTGGCACGTGTCATGCACGGAACGTCCCGGACCAACCGGAGCCATGACATGCCCATGCGAGGTGAGCTTCCACCCGTTACAGCCCGGCCGTATCCGCGCATCGCCACGCGCAGTTCGGCCATCGAGCGCGCGGTGTGGCGGACCTTCGCGGTTCTCTCGAACCGCGATTTGCACGCAGTTGCCGCGTTCTGCGCCATCGGGATTCTGCTGACGTTGAACGTCATCCTGCGCTTTCCCGATTTTGGTGCGCAGGTCGCCACGCTCGCGATGTTTCCCTGATCCGCCCCGCGCTACGACAAATCCATCGCCGAGACGCCGCCGTCGACGAACAGGTTGGCGCCCCAGACGAATGACGAGTCATCGCTGACCAGAAACAGCACGGCCTTGGCGGCCTCTTCGGGCTGCCCGGGCCGCTTGGCCATGTTGGGCACCGGGCGCGTCGGATCGAACTCGTCCTTACCGACCGGTGAGCCGATCTTGTTCGGCACGATGGCGTTGACACGGATCTTGTGCGGGGCGAGTTGCGCCGCCACGGCACGGGTGAGGTTGGCGACGCCGCCCTTGGCAGCCGAATAGGCGACGGCGCGGCTGCGCCCGGTAAAGCCAGACGTCGAGCCGATATTGACGATGCGGCCGCCGCCCTGCGCCGCCATCTGCTTGCCGACCTGCTGGCTCATCAGGAACTGGCTCTTCAGCGTCACCGACAGCACGCGATCCCATTCCTCCTCGGTGATGTCGAAGATGTGCTTGTTGTCGGAAATGGCGACGTTGTTGACCAGGATATCGATGCGGCCGTAGCGGTCGACGACGGCCTTGACCAACGCCGCCACGTCGGCGCCCTTCGACACATCGGCGCCGAACCAGGTGGCGTCGCCGCCCTTGTCCCTGATGGCGGCGGCAACGCGCTCGCCACGGGCCTTGTCCAAGTCCACGACGGCGACCTTGGCGCCCTCGGCGGCGAACAGCTTGGCGATTTCCTCGCCAATATTGCGGCCGGCGCCGGTCACAATCGCCACCTGATCCTTGAGCTTCATCGTTGGGATTCCTTGTTGTTGGGGCCACACCGTCAGGCCGCGTGCGCCGCCGATTGGGCCGGGGCGCGGCACGATAGGCGTTTGGCCTACGCCCTTCAATGCACGCTAACCGTCTGTATATATTTGCGAATACGATTCGAGGGGGCGGCCGGGTCGCGAATTGCGGCGACCCCGTCTAGACTGTGTGCGGCCGGGCGCCGCACCAGGCGTACCGACAGGAAACGGCGGGAGAGCGATGTTCAAATCCCTGATGATGCGGCGCAAATTCGCGCCTCTGTTCTTCTGCCAGTTCTTTGCCGCGTTCGGCGATAATTTCCTGAAGACCGCGCTCAGCTTCGTCGTGTTGGCACAGATTTCCGGAGGAAAATCCGGAGCGCTGATCACACTCGCCGGCGCCATCTATATCGCACCGTTCTTCTTTCTGTCGGGGCTCGGCGGAGAACTCGCCGACCGTCACGATAAGGCTTGGCTGGCGCAGCGCATCAAGCTTGTCGAGATGGGGGCGGCGGCGCTGGCCGTCATCGGCTTCGCCTTTCATTCGGTCATACTGTTGTTCGTGGCGTTGTTTCTGTTCGGCACCCTGGCGACTTTGTTTGGTCCAATCAAATACGGCATTCTGCCGGATCATCTCGCCCGCGCCGAATTGCCGGCCGCCAACGCCCTGATCGAAGGCGCCACCTTTATCGCTATCCTGCTCGGCACCATCCTCGCGGGGATCGCCGCGAACGGCGAAAGCAATCCGATTCACTTCGCCTGGCTGATGCTGGTGACGGCAGCGGTCAGCTGGTTGTCGAGTCTGCTGATCCCGAGCGCCCCCGAGGGCGCCCCTGATCTCAGGATCAACAGTAACATCATGGCCTCAACCTGGGACCTCATCAAAGAGCTGCGCGCCGATCCGCGGCTGTGGTGGGGCGCCATCGTGGTGAGCTGGTTCTGGCTCGTCGGCGCGCTGGTGTTGGCGCTGCTGTTGCCGCTCGTCCATCTCAATCTCAACGGCACCGACGCGGTCATAACGCTATTGCTGACCCTGTTCTCGGTGGCGGTCGCGACGGGCTCGGGCCTCGCCGCATGGCTCTCCGCGGGCCGCATCGTCATTTTGCCGACGCTGGTCGGCGCTGTGCTGATCGGCGTTTTCTCGCTCGATCTGGGCTGGATGGCGCACCTGTTCGTACCGGCGGCCGTTCCGTCGGGCATCGGTGGCTTCTTTGCCATGCCGCGCAGCATTCACATCGCCGTCGACCTCGTCGGCCTTGCCATCGGCGGCGGCCTGTTCGTGGTGCCCACATTCGCTGCCGTCCAGGCGTGGGCGCACCCCGATCGGCGTGCTCGCGTCGTCGCCGGCGTCAACGTGCTCAACGCCGCCTTCATGGTAGTCGGCGCGATCGTCCAAGGCATTCTGCAGGCCGCCGGGCTTGGCGTGCCGACCCTTTTCGTGATGATCGGGATCGCCAATCTCCTGGTCGCGGTCGCCATCGGCTTCACCATGCCGGCGAACTGGGTGACTGATTTTCTCTCCATCGTGTTCCGCGCGTTCTTTCATCTCGAGGTGAAGGGCGGGGAGAACATCGCCAAAGCCGGGCACAACGGCATCATTGCACTCAATCACGTCAGCTTCCTCGATCCACCGTTGGCGACGTCGCTTCTCCCTAAGCCGCCGGTCTTTGCCATCGACGTGGCCATGTCCCGCAACTGGTGGATCAAGCCGTTTCTCAAGTTCGTACGCACCATGGCGCTCGATCCGCTCAAGCCGTTTTCGCTGCGCACGATCATCAATGCAGTGCGCGACGACGGCAACATGCTGGTGATCTTCCCCGAAGGCCGCATCACCGTCACCGGCAGCCTGATGAAGATCTACGACGGCGCCGGGATGATCGCCGACAAGTCGGAAGCGATGCTGGTGCCCGTGCACATCGCCGGACCGGAGGCTACGATCTTCAGCCGGCTTACGCACGCACAGGTGAAGCGCCGGCTGTTTCCCAAGATTACTGTCACCATCCTTGAGCCGCTGCGGCTGAAACTCGATGAAGCCCTCAAAGGCCGGCGGCGGCGGCAGGCCGCGGGCTCGGCTTTATACGACATCATGTCGGACCTGATGTTCCGCGCCGCGCCGACCGACCAGACCGTGGTCGAAGCGCTGATCGAAGCCGCGAACACGCACGGCAAGAAGTGGCTGGCGATCGAAGACCCGGTGTCGGGTCAGATGAGCTACAAACGGTTGCTGCAGGCGATCGCGATTCTGGGCGCCAAGCTGATGCCGCTGGCGCTCGAAGGCCGGGCGCTTGGCGTCATGCTGCCGACCTCGAACGGTGGCGTCGTGACCATGCTGGCTGTGATGTCGGCCGGACGCGTGCCCGCGATGATCAATTTCAGCGCCGGCGCCGCAAACATCCTGGGCGCGTGCCGCGCGGCGGAGATCGACACCATCCTCACTTCGCGTGTCTTCGTGGAAAAGGGCCGGCTCGAGCATGTCATTGAGCAGGTCGGCAAGCAGGTGCGCATTGTCTATCTGGAAGATATCCGCCCGACGATCACGACGTTGGACAAGCTGCGAGGTGCGCTGCACTGGAACAAGCCGCTGGTTGCGCGCAAACCCGACGACTGGGCGGTGATCCTCTTCACCTCCGGCACTGAGGGTACGCCCAAAGGCGTCGTGCTCTCCCACCGCAATATTCTGACCAACGTGGCGCAATGCGCGGCGCGGATCGATTTCGGCCGCGAGGACAAGCTGTTCAATGCGCTGCCGATCTTCCACTCGTTCGGACTGACTGGCGGCGTGATCCTGCCCCTCATCTCAGGCGTGCCGATCTATCTTTATCCGTCGCCGCTGCATTATCGCACCGTGCCGGAGCTGGTTTACGGCGTCTGCGCCACCGTGCTGTTCGGTACCGATACGTTCCTCAACGGCTATGCGCGCATGGCCAATCCGTACGATTTCCGCTCGCTGCGCTACGTCATCGCTGGCGCCGAGCCGGTGCGTGAATCGACGCGCAACATCTATCTGGAAAAATTCGGATTGCGCGTGCTCGAAGGCTATGGCTTGACCGAGACTTCGCCGGTGCTGGCGCTCAACACGCCGATGTACAACAAGTTCGGCAGTGTCGGCCGGCTGCTACCCGGCATGGAGGCGAAGCTCGAACACGTCGAGGGCGTCGACGACGGCGGCCGGCTCTATGTGCGCGGGCCGAACGTGATGCTCGGCTACTTGCGTGCCGACAAGCCGGGGGTACTCGAACCGCCGCTCGACGGCTGGCATGATTCGGGCGACATCGTCTCGATCGACGCGCAGGGTTTCATCACCATCAAGGGCCGCGCCAAGCGTTTCGCCAAGGTCGGCGGCGAAATGGTTTCGCTCGCCGCCGTCGAACTGCTGGCCGCCGAGCTGTGGGCCGACAATGTGTCGGCGGTCGCGGCGGTGCCCGACGCCCGCAAGGGCGAGCGTCTCATCCTCATCACCGACAAGCACGGCGCCACCCGCAGCGAGTTCCAGGCCTATGCGCGCAGCAAGCACGCCTCCGAGCTGATGCTGCCGTCGGAAGTCATCGTGCTCGACAAACTGCCGCTGCTCGGCTCCGGCAAGGTCGATCACCTGACGCTGGCCAAATTCGTGCGCGAGCAGGCAGAAGCGAAAGCCGCGGCGGCGGAGTGATCGTTAGGTCAACGCATCCCGGCGCGCCTCTCCTTCACCGAGCGGACCTGTCCAAACGCCGCCCGTTGTCCGCGTTCGCTATTTGCATGAATGATCTACGGCCGTCACGCAGGGTCGCGAAATCCCGAACCCGTGATGTCGACCTTTGCGTCGACTTCTTGGTCAGTGAAAAGCCCGGCTGGCATTGCTGCCGGCCGGGCAAGTCAGGGAGGATATGCCCATTAGAGGGACCTAAGGGCGTACCCAGGCTGCCAGGCTCGGGCCGATTCATCAGTGACGCGCGTCACCGCGCAGGCGCGTACCGGTCGAGCGGAATGTGGATGACGACGTTAGGCGGCGCTATTCGGAGCCGGCGAGGCCGGCGTGCTGTACGACCTTGCCCCAACGCCCGATCTCCGTCTTCACGAAGTCGCGCAGCGCCGGCACCGGCGGCGAGTCGATCGGGATGACGCCGAACGCGACCAGCTTCTGTTGCGTATCCGGCGCCGCCACGATGGTCTTGAGGCCGGCATGCAGTTTGTCGACGATTGCTGGCGGCGTCGCAGCGGGCGCGACCAGCATCAGCCAAGCCACCGCGTCGAATCCGGGCACGCCGTTGTCAGCGATTGGCGGTACATCCGGCAGGACAGCGACGCGCGTGGTCGACGACACGCCGAGCGCCCGCACCTTACCGGCCTTGATCAGCGGCGCGGCCGGCGCAACGTCCGACATCAGGATCGGCACGCGGCCGGCGACGACATCGACGATGGCCTGCGCCGTGCCCTTGTAGGGAATGTGCACCATCTTGGCGCCGGTCATGGTCTGCAGCAGTTCCATATAGAGGTGCGGTGGGCCGCCGACGCCGCTCGAGCCGAACGATAACTGCCCAGGCTTTTCCTTGGCGAGCTTGACCAGGTCGCCGGCTGTGTGCACCGGCAGCGACGGATTCACGATGAGCACGAACGGGACGCTCGCGACCAGCGCTATCGGCATGAAGTCCGTCGCGGGATTGTAGGGCAGGGCCTTGTGCAGCGTGACCTGAATGGCAAGTTGCGTGCTGCTGCCACAAAGGATGGTGTAGCCGTCCGGCGCCGCTTTGGCGACCGAGTTGGCGGCGATGACGCCGCCCGCACCCAGCCGGTTTTCAACGATGAAGCCTTTTCCTGTCCGCTCCGCGAGCTTCGCCGCCAATAGCCGCGCCACCACGTCGAGCCCGCCGCCGGCCGCGTAGGGCACCACGACCGTGACCGGGCGCGTCGGATAATTCTCGTCCGCCGCGGCGCGCGCGATGGCCGGCGCCAGCAGCGGCGGCAATGCGGCGAGAAATTTGCGTCTTGTCAGATCGTCCATCGTTTTCGCTCCTCGGCGTTCGCCCACTTTTCTTCTTCTGCCCGCCCAAACGGCTGAGCGTCCAGCGGATGTCGTCCTGTCTGCGCTGTCTATTTGCCGCGCCCCATCGCCGCAATGGTGCGCTTGACGATGTCTGGCGGCGTCCTGTAGGCGGCGGCGATTAGGCTGGCGATCTGCGCACCACCGATCGGCACGACTCTGAGTTTTTGCCTGGCGGCATCGGCGAGAAAAGCAGGATCGCGCAGCGTCGCGTCGAAGCCCTGTCTTAGCGTCGCAATACGGCTTTCCGGCACCCGCGGGGGTGCCACAAACGGTCTGCCGACCGAGGCGCGAACAAAGAACAATTGCAGCGCGGCTCGCTCGGTGGGCTCGTGCGTGAAATCGAGCCCATAGGGAATATCCTTCAGCCGCGGATCGGGTTCAAGCGAAGCCTGCAACAAGACATTGATCTTGTGTTCCTGGGCCAGCGTGCCGCGCTCGAGCGAATCGTAAGCGAGGCAGATGCCCTGCACCTCGTTTCGTTCCATCGCCAGCTGGACGTCGTGGGAGCCCTTGTAGCCCAGGACGACCTTGAATTTCATGCCGAGCAGCGATGAGAGAAACCGCGGATATATCGCCGTATCCGCGCCCGAGCCGGTGCCGCCGACGGTCAGCACCGTGCTGGAGAGGTCCTGCATTGTCTTGACCGCCGCATCCTTGCGCGCCGCGCAAACTGTGGTGTCGCGGCCGGGGCTGCCGATGTAATTGAACTTGAGCGCGTCGAATTGATCGCCTTGCCCGCCGAGCAACGGCTCAAAGGGAATGCCGCGGTTCATCAAGCCGATGACGGTGCCGTCTTTGAGCACGGTGTTATAGAGGCGATTGGCGACCAGAAGCCCGCCGGCGCCGGGCGCGTTCTCAGGGATGACCGACGGATTGCCGGGAATGTGATTTCCGAGATGCCGGACGATCGTGCGCGCCCAAAGGTCGTCCTCGCCGCCCGCACCGAAGCCGATGAGAATCGTAATCGTCTTGCCTGCAAAAAAATCGGTCGCCGCCAGCGCGTCGGCGATTGCGCACATTGGCAGCACCAGTGCGGCAAAGGCCAGACAGGCAAATCGGGGCAAGGCGGACATCGGCTCCCCTCCAACGGTCAGTCGCGAATATCCTGGAGGAACCACTCGGTAGGAATGGTTCGGCCCTTGCCGGCCTTGAGCGCCTGCGCATAGACCCAGCCGCCGACGGAAGAAAACTGTAGGCCCTGATTGCCGACATTGCGGTAGAACGTCACCTGGTCGCGGCTGGTGCGGCCCTTGCACTTCCCCGTCACCAGATCGGCAAAATCGGGTTTGTCGCCGCCGCGGCCGCGATCCGTGAACTCTGGGTTGTCGCCGCCGAAACCGGGCTGCGTATTCTTCGACGGAATGCGCTGCGTCTGCTCGATAGTGCCGCCGATATAGGCGGCCGGCGAGAGGCCGCGTTCGGCCTGGAACCGTTCGGTTTGCTTCATCTGCAGCCCGGCGGTGCCTTGGCGCACCACGACGTCGAATTTGTCCATCACCGTATCCGGGATCTCACGCCGCCCGAGATTGGTGACGTGCATACCCTTTTCGATCCATTCGGCGTCGTAGACGGGCTTCATGCTGTCGGTGCAGGTCGAAAGCAGATCGGCGCCGCGCACCGCCTCGCGCGCGCTGTCCACGGCGTGGACCTCAATGTTGAGCCGGCGCGACATTTCCGCGGCGAATGCCTCGCGATGGTCCGGGTTCGGGCTGTAAATCTTGCAAAGGCGTATGTCGCGCACGCATTTGAATGCCTCGAGAAAGGTGCGCGCCATTCCGCCCGATCCAAGCATACCGATAACGTGCGTATCTTCACGCGACAGATACTTGGCGCCGATGCCGGCGCCGCCGCCGACTCGCATGTGTTGGAGCACGCCGTCGTTGATGAAGGCGAGGGGCTCGCCGTTGCGCGTCGACAGAAGAAAGATGATCCCGCAAAAGGTGCCAGGCTCGCGGCAGTATTTTTCCTCGGTCCAGTTGCCGTTTTCGTCCTTCGGCCAGGTGATGATGTCGGATTTCATGCGGATGGCAAAATAGGCATCGTTCGCGCCTTCCATCGTTCCCCAGCGAAAGTAGCCGTCGTCGCGCTCGCAAGGAAAATACATGTCGATGCGCGGGCGATGCATGGCGCCGCCGGTTGGAAGCTTGCGGAAGGCTTCCTCCTGCACGCGGATGCAGTCGTCCATCGTCAGCAATTGCGCAACGGTCTCATTGTCGATGACCAGCATGATATGCGAGTTCCTCCAGTACGATCCGGCAAAGTCCGATCCGACAAAGCCTAGGGGTTTTCATGTGCCGCGGCCATGAGGCTCGCGACGACTAAAGGCCGCGGCGTGATGCCGGCTTGCAGTTGGCCGCCGCGGCGACCGGCTTAGAACGCGTTGCCGTACTGCTCCTTGAGCAGATCGAGTCGGCGTAGCGCATCGCGGTCGGTGACGACGAACAGCGTCGCGGCCTCGTTGGCGCGATGCGTGATCCAGTTGCCGTGGGGCAAACTGAACACATCGTGCGCGTTCCAGCTCACGATGTCTTCGCCGACGCGCGTCGTGCCGCTGCCCTCGCAAACCAGGCACACGGCGTTGGCTGTGGTGCGGAAGCGGATGGTTTCGCTGCCCTTGTCGATCTGCGTCAGGTAGCAGTCCATTAGCGGCATGGTCGAACCGCCGGTCAGCGGATTGACATAGCGCACGCGCCGCGCGCCATCCTTGCCCTGCGGGGCGGCGCCTACCGCATCGCGTGCCGCTGCCCACGGATAGCGAAAGACTGGCGAATACATCGGCGCGTCGCCGCTGAGTTCGGGCACGATACTGGCGAATGCATAGGCGGCATCGTCCGCCACCTTCGGCACATCATGCGGCGGGCCAGGTTCGAACACGTCGGTGCCGAGATAGCGGTGCAGCGGCGCATCGAGGGCGTCCAGCCAGATGATCGGCGCGCTGCCGCGATGCACGTGCTCGTGCCACGTCCAGCCCGGTGTGATGACAAGATCGCCTTCGGCCATCGGACAGTCCTTGCCGTCGACGATCGTGGAGGCGCCGCTGCCTTCGATGACAAACCGCAGCGCATTCATGGTGTGGCGGTGCGGCCGCGCCCGCTCGCCGGGCAAAAGGATTTGCAGCGCGGTCGTCAGGTTCGTAGTGGTGGCGCCACTCTCGTCGGCGCTGTCGGTCAGCGTCAGTACGCGCCGCTCAACTGCGGCGGGCGTTGCGACCTTCATGGCGTCATCGACCAGGGGCCGTATCTTTTTCCATTGCCAATGGATGGGCGCGGGCCCGCCGTCGCGAACCTTGTGCGCGGCCCGATTTTCCCACAAGGGATGCAGATTGGCGGCGCGCCAGGCGGCGCGGATGTCGTCATAGGAACGTTCGCCGGGCGCTGACTTGATCGGCGTCTCGGTCACACTCATGGCGTGTCCTCCTCAAGGGGTTGTCGCCACTATAGCAAATGGCAGCGGCTGCGACAGACTGCGCCGCACCGGCGGTCTAGCGAGCCGTGATCGGCCGGTGTATCGTTCTCGTGCCGGTCAAACTTCACAACGAACGCACGGCAATAAAAATAAAACTGGGCGGGAGGCGCTGTGGCTTTCACATTACCAACTCGTCGCGCCTGATCGTCTCGCCGTTATCGCATTAGCGCCGCAGCGGAAAGGTCACCACGCGGCAAGCTCTGGGAGGAGCCGTCATGACGAGCAAACACACGGTGCCGTTCGGCAGGTCCGCCTCGCACCAAAATCAACAACAGCCGCTGCGTCGGTGGCGAGCCGCCGCGATTGCGAGTGCCGCTGTGCTGGTGCTCGGTATGTCGGGCGTTGCGGTGCGTGCAGCCGATCCGATCAAGATTGGCATTCTGCTGTCATTGTCCGGCAATTTCGCCGAGAACGGTCAGCAAACGCTGACCGGCCTGAAAATGTACTTCGACAAGGTAGGCAACAAGGCGGGCGGCCGCGATCTGCAACTGATCGTCGAGGACACCCAGAGCAAGCCCGACACTGCTGTGACCAAAGCCCGCAAGCTGGTGCAGAGCGACGGCGTCGCCGTGCTCACCGGCGTTGTCTCATCCGGCGAAGCGCTCGCCGTCAATGCCTATTCGCGCGACAGCAAGACGCCGCTGGTACTGTCCGGAGACGCCGGCGTCGACGAACTGACCATGCCTGGCCCGCTGCAAAATCCATACATGGTGCGCACGTCGCAAAACGGCCGCTCGGTCGCATCGGCGGCGGCCGAGTGGGCCTACAAGAACGGCTGGCGCAAGGTCGTGACGATCGGCTCTGACTATGCGGGCGGCATCGACGTGCATTTCTCTTTCGCGCAGGCGTTCTGCAAACTCGGCGGCAAGGTGATTCAGGCCGAATGGCCGCCGGTCGGCACCGCTGATTTCGGCCCCTATCTCACCAACCTGGACCGCAACGCGGATGCGGTGGTGACGTTCGAGCCCGGCGCCGACGGCTTGCGGCTGGCGCGGCAATATTCGGATTTCGGGCTCAAAGGCAAGCTGCCGGTCATGGACATCTACGGCGGGCTGGTTTTCGAATCGAACTTGTCGCAGCTCGGCGATGCGACGCTCGGCATGTATTCCAGCCTGCTCTATACGCCGATGATCAAGACGCCCGAAAATGAAGCTTTCGTCGCCGAATTCCAGAAGCGCATGCATACGCTGCCGGCCAACGAGGGCCCGAACGGCTACGTCGGCGCGCACGCGATCGTCGATGCGATCGATGCGCTCCACGGCGACGTTTCCGACAAGATGAAATTCCTGGCCGCACTGAGGGCCGTCAAGTTCGACTCGCCGAAGGGACCGATCTCGCTGGATAAATACGGTCAGGTGATACAGACCATGTACATCCGCAAGGTCGAAATGGTGAATGGTCAGCCACAGAATGTGCCGATCGCGTCTTATCCAAACGTCGATCAGTTCTGGCCCTTCACGGAGGCTGACCTAGAGTCGTTCAAATACACC
>Ga0335081_10008557_pt1 | contig 16418 bp, 13 predicted proteins | sample Lox_Sample_35_FD_206713 | JGI IMG/M metagenome (GOLD analysis project Ga0335081, IMG submission 206713) | Soil microbial communities from Loxahatchee National Wildlife Refuge, Florida, United States - Lox_Sample_3.5 | ecosystem: Environmental > Terrestrial > Soil > Wetlands | place: USA... | reverse complement strand
GGTACGGCCCCGGCTGCTGCCGGCTGAGAACCGGATTGTCGACGTTGAAATCCAGCGCCTGATTGGAGCGCGCTGACGCGCGCGTGTAAGAACCCATAACCGAGTATGCTTCGCGGAAACTGTGTCGCAGGCTGAGTTGGAATGACGTGAATCGATCATCGCGCGTGTTGAGTAGGACGAAGTTGGTTGTGGCGTCGGGCGTGTCGTAGACGAATTCTCGCGATCCGCGGCGCTGCATGTATTCCGCTTTTGCATAAATTGCGAATGGCAGCTTCTTTTCGAGCGCAATGCTCCAGTTTACGAAGCGTGGCGTGAAAAGTGCGTCGGTATCGGCCGCAAAGGTCGTGTCCACAGGGCCCGTGGTTGTCACGCAACCAGTATTCGTTGTGCAATTCGGATCAACCGCGAAGAAAGTGTCCTGGCGCGACCCTGCGTACGGGCGTGCGATCAGGAAAACTGGTGTGGATTCGTAAAGCAGGCCGATGCCGGCGGAAAGCTTGGTGTTCCCGGAATTATCGAGCACATACGTCGCCGCCAGGCGTGGCGCAAAATTTCTTCGATGAATGAGGCTGTCCCAGTCCAGCCGAATCCCGGGCTCTACGAGCAGTCGATTGGTGATCGCCCAGCGATCCTCCGCATAGGCCGAAATCTCGGAGTTGTATTCCTCGTGGAGCGGCGCAGGGCTGAATGTGGAATAGCGGGTGCACGGGAACTGATTATTCTGCTGCGCCGTGAAGCACAGGTCGGCTGAAGTCAGTGTATTGCTGCCGCTAAGGAATGCGAACGGCTCGCGGCTGAACCGCGCATCATAGTAGAGGCGTTCGAGATCAACTCCAAACTTGAAATCGTGGCGCCCGAGCCACTGGCGAGGGGGCAGGTATAGATTCGTGATGCCCTGCACCCGCGTCGCATTCGTCTCTTCGTCGAGGTAGAAACTGCCGCCGGTCGTGTTGACGTTCTGAAAGAAAGGGATGTCGCCGTATGGCGTGAGGTGAAGGTTGTATTGATCGAACGCCAGACCAGTTTCAAGTAGCTGACCGCCATTGAAGTAGTGCTGGTCTTTAACGCTCCCGATGTACGCGGTCTCGACATCTTTCGGGTTGGAAAGCTGCGGGCTCTGCGGCGAGAGATAGGTGTACTGATCGCGCAGATAATTCAGTAAAAAGCTGCCCGTGAGGATGTTGCGGCTGGTGATGTTGCTTTGCAGTTTGCTGAGATTGCCGACGCGGAGAATATGATTGTTGTCCTGATCGACGGGCAGCCCGTTATAGATGATGTTGTCGTATTCGCCTTCGAATGCGTTGTAGTACCAGATTTTTCCTTTCTCGACCGGCCCCGAAACCGTGAAGCGAGGCAGGAATTGATCGAAGCGCCATCCGTGCTTGTTCTGGATGGACGGAACGAAGTCGGTCATGAAGAAACGAAAGTGATCGTCTCCGATGCCCGTATTCAGCGCGAGAAGCCCAGCAGGGCCTTTGCCGACCTCTGCCGGTTCCCGCGAAGGCTCGACCTGAATCGAGCGGAATGCGTCGGTGCTGACGCGGACGAGAAGTTGCCCGTTGGCGGGTTGTGTCACGTCGAATCCATCGAGCAACGTTAGCGTTTGGTATGTCTGCCCGCCGGCGATATGCGGCTGACCGGTCTGATCTTGAACAACTCCCGGGATGAAATTAAGAGCATTGCGGTAATCATGCGTTCCCGGATAGACCATGTCGATGGCGTCGAGGCCACTCAGAGTTTCCTGTGAGGAAATCTGGGCGGGATCAATCGCGGGCGGCGATTCACGGACATCGACAATTTCGCGAACTTCCTGCTGGTGCGAGATCGAGACCTCGATGCTCGAGGTCAGTGTGATCTGCACATCCTTCTGATCAAGGGCGTAAAATCCCGGACGTTCGACGTGGAGTTGATACAGTCCGGCGGGCAAGTTGAGGAACCGGCAGCGTCCATTGAAATCAGTTTGGCAGCGGATGCTGTTCTGCGAGCTAGATAACGAGATGCGCGCAGAGGAAACTGCAACGCCGTTCTCATCCACAACTGTAATGACCGGGGCGGACGCGTTTTGGGCGGCAGCCGTGCACACCACGACGAGGCTGAGAAGGAGAGCACGCATGCCCGATGCCGCTATTTTATGGTCGGATGCGCTCGTCTAGTGGTTGGTTTTTCACTGGCCCGCACATCGATGATATCGGCGATGGTTCCACGCATCGTCGTCGGAGTTCGTCGGATACCCTCCGAAAATACGCTATGTCAGCGATGCGTCGTATTCGAAAAGTAAGAACTTTCGGGTAAACTAGAAGCGCCCGCTCAGAAGGATTACCGTTTTTTCCATGTCTTGTCTCACCCCTCACGAAGCCCTCCACCTTACTGCGACTTTCGCCTTCACCGCTGACTATGTTCGAGCAACCGACATCGGCGCACGAGCGCGCATTTATGAAATCGCCAGCCGCGTCGCTCTCCTAAGAGCCAGCATCCCCGCCCGCCACGGAGACGCACGGCCACAGGTTGGAATCATTGCCAGACGGTCAGTGTTTGCGACCGCCTAAGATCCGTAGGGAATCAAAGTGAAGTCCGAGGTCTGAAGTCCGAGGTCCGATCCTACGCTTTGGTAGCGAGGTATTCGCAGACGCGATGAATGGTGTCGCGCTGGTGATCGTTCAGCGTCAGGAATTCAAATCCATAGCGCAGTCCCTGACGATAGCGCACGATCGCGCGCACTTTGATCGGATACGGGGTGAGAGGAAGCGGGATTTCCAGCGTAACGATTTCACCGGGTTCGAGGCTGCCGGTCAGTGTGGCTCCGATACCGTCCTGACCCATTTCGGTGGAGCGTCCCCAGCAGGTGCGGAACTCACCGGCCTGGAACATCTTGACCTGCAGTCGGACGTCAATCGTGAAACGTGGAAAGCGCCGAGTGTAAGCGGACTTGCTACCGGGAGCCTGGGATGGAGCGGATGCGTTCGATTTTGAGTCGGAGCCTGCCGCCGCAGCCGTCGCTTTCTTTTCCTGATTCATGGATCGTGCGGCTCTTATCGCCGCCAGCCTGCTTAATTGCCGTGCAGTAAATAGCCGGGCTCGAGGGGCAGCTTTCCCCCTACTTTTACGACTGAGACGCTGCTGTTAATCGCGTAGACATCGACGACGCCGATCGCACCCGGAAGGGAAGCGACCTTGTTCACAAGTTCCTCGTCCGAATCCACGATCATGATGGCGGGATGACCCATCCGTCCGTGATTGGCGGTGCTGACCAGATCTTTCACTTCGGCTTCGGAGAGTCCGTAAACCTTCTCCAGGAACACCCTCATCTCCGGAGACGCCGGAGAACGCATAATGAACGTCACCGATCTGCCGTCCGGCCAATGGCTCGTCTGCCCCTTAGAGATTTTCACCAGATCGGGCAGAGCGATGCCAGAGAGGGTATTTGCCTTATTCGACACAACCGCCAGATCGCGGGCTGCGGCCAACGAAGCCGCCATCATCATGAATAAACAAGCGATTAGGATTCGACGCTGTAACACACTCGCACCCACACGAAGGAAAGTCGGTCTCCCCAATTCTCACGCAAGACAGTCACCGCCTCAACGTAACTAAGGTCACTGGACGCACATCCTGGGGCGGCTGGGTTGCCAATGCGGGCTCGGGCACAAAACACTCCAATTGTGTCTCAAGAAGAACGTTTTTCTTGCCCGGCCTTCTCAGGTATTCCGGGGGTTGGCAAGTGGGGCGGGATCAGGTAGGCTATCCCTTCTCAAAGGTCATACTAAGGATCCCCCATGACGAATCGAGTCACCTACGCTCCGCAGGATTTCCAAAGAATGTGCAAGCAGGCTGAACGCGATCACGAGTCGAAGAAGCTTGTGATGCTGATGGAGCGGGTAAAGCGGCAGATCGCTGAGCGAGAGCGTCACGGTGTTACTGGTCAAACTTCGAGCCATCCAGCGCAAGCTTCTGCGCGTCGCTTGCCCAGCCGTACTGTTCCTTTCGAACGATAACCCACGTTTGTTTATTCGGACTAAGTCTTGATTTGTTTTATCGGTCGAGCGGAGGAAAACTATTTTTTTCTTCCAAACTCTTTTGAGCTAGAATAACCGCAGTCTTCACTGAAATCGCCTTGAAGTGGGCGAGTGCGGATTTCTAGGTGCCTTCCCCCAGGAGGTAGTAGATGTACCGGTCTTACACCAGTTCCCAGACGGATTTTCGTCCGTTTGCGGACGTGCAGACTCAGCTGCGAGACCTCACTCAGGATTTTGCGACTTCCTTCAACACAGGGAACTACGACCAGGCCGCGAGCTTTTTCGCGAGCGACGGCGTTTTAATGCCGCCTCAGGACGAGGGCGCCTACGGGCAGAAGTCCGTGGAGCGTTTGCTCCGCCAAATGGGCGAGGCCGGGTATAGCGATCTGCGTTTGGAAACGACGCGTGTAGATCACTCTGGGGACATGGCGATGGAACTCGGACGATTCTCCGTCGTTCTTCGCAAGCCCGACGGAACGCTTGTTACCGAACGCGGAAAATACGTGAAGGTATGGCGTCGGCTGGGCGCATGGTTGGTCCTGGCGGATTGCTGGAGCCGTACCGCGGCTGCCTCGAATGAGCGCGCCGCTTAGTTTTGTTCTGACAATCGCAACGTGGAGCGCTACGGGATGAGTCAGGAAGAGCGGTTGGCTCCGGGCGACGAGCGCGGAACTGGGGCGGGAGTGAGGGCTGCGAATCCGGGCGAGTATTGTCCCAATTGTTCAACCAAACTGCGCGAGAGCCGCTGCAAGCTGAAGTGTCCTCAGTGTGGTTTCTATTTGAGCTGCTCGGATTTCTATTGAATCAAATTGTTGAATTCTTGTTGCTGATTGAGTAATAAGAATAGTTCCGTCGGTCTAACCTCTCCTTCTTCCCTAGCCACACGCTTTTCATGCAACATTCAAGAATTCAACAATCAACATTTCCGGGCCCTGCGTCTAAAATGGCAGGGCTACATTCATTCTTGAAACTGTGAGGAGAAAGTCATGCAACGTAAGGCAAGCGCGGTTTGGAAGGGCGGTCTGAAGGATGGCAAAGGTGCAGTGTCCGCACCCGGCGGAGTTTTGAACAATACGCCCTATTCGTTTACCACCCGCTTTGAGAACGCTCCTGGAACGAATCCTGAGGAGTTAATCGCAGCGGCGCATGCAGGATGTTTCTCGATGGCTCTATCGGCGCAGCTGGGCGGCGCAAATCTGACGCCGGAAAGCATCTCTACGACCGTCACTCTGTCCTTCGAGAAGCTGGACTCCGGATGGACGATCACGGAGAGCCACATTGACGTTGTGGGCAAGGTTCCCGGGGCTGATGCTGCCACTTTCCAGAAATATGCCGAAGCCGCCGAAAAAGGCTGTCCCGTTTCGAAGGTCTTGAACGCCAAGATTACGATGACAGCAAAATTGGGATAGGTTTTACTACTGTTGCTTCAGTTGTCCCAGCATCTTATCGATTGAGTTGTCCAGTTCAGCGGGGGAGTGAATCGCAAATACTCTCCCGTTCGCCTCTTTCACAAGCCACGCAATCGAGTCCGGGAATGGCGCTCCGACTACGGCGTGAAACTCGAAATAGAAAAACGGAGGATTGTGGGCTTTCCTGGCTGTAAGGGCGGCCACACTCATCCTGGTTTCCATGCGCATGTTCGGGCCCAGGAAGATAATCGCGTCCGAGCGGTCAGCGGCTAGTTCCTGATTTGCGAGCGCGATCAAGAACTCCGGAGAATCCCGCTTCCTCAGAGCCTGGACCGATACGCTCGATAGCTCCGCGTCGCTCAAATTTTGCAAGAGAGCCTGAAAAGCCGTGGCGTCGAAATTATCGCTTCGAAACAGTTCGCGCTGTTGTTCCAGGTTGAACGCAACCAGATGTATTGATTGATGCGGCGTCTGCCGCAAGACGGAATAGAGGCTTTCCAACAGCAATTCTCGATCCCAGGCTCGCAGGCTCGATTGGTAAGGGTTCATCGGGGCGGCATCCAGGAGAATGCTGAGGCGGAGTTTGCCATCGTTTCGCCAAGCGGTTGCTTCACGGAACCTGGAGTCACCTGCTTCCAGCATCAGGGGCTGAAGGGCGAGCGCGACACCGCGATCGGATCGCTTTGTCTGGACCCGCAACTTCCAATTCTTGCGATACGTCCGCGCCTCCCCGTCTTCGACCAACAGTTCGAACTTGTACTTACCCGTCCCCAATCCGAACGCTCCGCTGAAACCAATCTCCTCTTTCAAATTGCGGAGATCTGTGCCTGCAGATTTCCGCATAACATCTGAAATCTCGGGGATCAGATAATGAGACTCGAATAGCGTAGGGGCTTTTCCCTCTGGAGTGATTCGAACATACGCTACGACTTCTGTTTTCCGACCTCCAAACTGGCGCAGGCGGCAGTACGCGATATATCCGCTCATGTAGCGGAAAACAAAATCGAGCGCGGGGGGCCAGCGCTCCAGTTCGCATTTGAGGACATCCGGAGCCCGGGAGTCGAACAGTGCAGATACTTTGTCGCTCTCCTCGGCTGACAGCGATGTCTGTGCGACTGTGGCCGGAGCCGCCAGGAAAACGGCGCACAGAAACAGCCAGACGGCGGTATCGGAAACGCTTCGCACTTCAAATCACTTCTGGTTGGGGCATTTTACCGTAACGATGTCACAGTAGTTGTGATTCGAGTCGCATGACAGTAGCTGTTCGGCGTCGGAGGTTTGACAGGACGCGGTGCGCCTGTAGAATAGACGTGCAGGTCTTCCTGATGCGGTGGCGTTCTTGTCGCCGCGGCTGAAGTCCACTTGCCATCGTGGCGGAATTGGCAGACGCGCATGGTTCAGGTCCATGTACCGGCAACGGTGTGGGGGTTCGAGTCCCTTCGATGGCACCACGATTTCGAGTATTGAGGTCCTTCGCTACGCTCAGGATTTCGTCAGCGTGCTCCCGCTGCGCTCACGCCCGCTAAACGGCTCAAGTTCGAGTCCCTTCGATGGCACCAAGTTCAGTGGCCAGTGATTAGTGTTTAGTGGTGAGTCAACCGCAGCCCTTCCTTTTATCCTTCTCTCAGAAATCAAGATCCATTTCCGCAGATGCTCAATCGTGCTGGTCTTGTAGGCCCACTAGCCACTGACCACTAGCCACTATTCTCCCCGAACCGAAGTAAGTCTATGCAGAAAGCAGAAAATACGTCACAATCTTGCGGGCGGGAGGAGAGGCCACTTTGAAGATTTCGCAAAAGGGATTGTATGCGCTGCAAGCAATGATGACGCTGGCGCGCCGGCATGAGCAGGGAGCCATCAAGATCCGCGAAATAGCCGCCGAAAGCGATTTGCCGGAGAAGTTCCTCGAACTCATCCTGCTCGAGTTGAAGAACGCTCGCATCGTCGACAGCGTGCGCGGTGCGCGTGGCGGCTACCAATTGCGCCGCCATCCAGCCGAGATTCCCTTGAGCGACATCATTCGCCTGGTGGACGGGCCCTTGGCGCCTATGGGCGATGCCGAACAACTTCGTAGTCTCATCGCCAAAGATGCCGACCACAGGGCTCTTTATGAGGTATTTCTCGCCGTCCGGGATGCCGCGGCAAAAATTCTTGAAAACACGACGATCGCCGACCTGATCAGTGGCTCAGGTAAGAAAAAATCCCCACCCAAGCCAGCCAGTGCGCCGAAAAAGGCGAAGCAGGTTTAAGAGTCCCCGGTCCGCTGTTGCTCCGCATGAATTCGGAACTCTCTCTCGCCCAGTTCGTCCTCGGCCCCGCCTCTCAAGGTATGAACTTGTACCCCACGCCATGCACAGTCCGAAAGTGCATCGGATTCGAGAACTCCGATTCGAGTTTTCGCCGCAGCCTGAGGATGTGATTGTCGACAGTACGGGTGTTGGGATAGTTTTCGTATCCCCAAACCTGATCGAGCAGGTCGTCGCGTGAAATTACCCGGTTTGGGTTCAACACGAAGAATTTCAAGACTTTGAACTCCATCGCGGTGATCACGACCAAATGATCCGCGCGACGGACCTCCATCGAGAGCAGATCAACGCTTACGTCTCCGAAACGCACAACACGTGTTGTGCTTTCAGCCGGGACCGCGGAGACCTCTTTCCGGACTCTAGCCATGAGCTGCTTCCAACTCATTGGAAGGAGAACCATCCGGCTGCCGCCTCCGTTTCCATCGCGGCTTGGCTTTGGACTTACGTCGTACTTCGGAAATGGGATCAGAGCGACCTGGAACTTATCCAGTTCGAGTTCGCTGAGGCGATGTTGTGGCAGGATTGAGCTGGTGAATGGATTCTTGGTTTCAGAAGCGAAGTCCCGGAACTCGTCCGGCTGAGCTTCATATGCAAACTCGACGGCTGCTGCGCTTTTCATGGAACGATTCCCCCACTGTGTTTTTCAGATTTGTAGATTCCCCCAGGGAGCCGGTGACGGCGACGCGCCACATGGAACTGTGACAATGTCAGTGCCTTCGACGCGGTAGGTCAATTCATCGCTTCTTTTCCGTTGATCGTCATTCCATAAACTTCACATTTCCGCGCAAGCTGCTGATTTCATGCCTTGTGTCCGAACTCATTTCCTCGCGATAACAGAAGGTGATAGACTGCCGGACCAATGTGTCCCGCAAAGCACAGTTGTGTGCAATTCGGGATTTATGAAGTTGACCTCGACGAAGGAACTCTCCGTAAAGCGGGCGTGCGAATTAAGGTGCAGCATCAGCCGTTCAAGGTGCTGCAGGCTCTGCTGGACCATCCCGGCGAACTAGTCACGAGGGAGCAGTTGCATGACCGGGTGTGGCCGGACACGAGCTATGGGGATTTTGACCAGGCAGTCAACGTTGCGGTTGCAAAGCTCCGCACAGCTTTGGGAGATTCCGCGGACAATCCCAGATTCATCGAGACTGTCCCGCGTAGAGGCTACCGCTTCATTGCTCCCGTATTTCTTGACCGGGGCGTCGAGATCGCCCCGATTGAGCCGACGACCGCTCCTAACAACGGTGGCAGCCACGTTTCTAGCCCTGTTGAACATCAGCACACTGGCCGGCGGGCGATTGTATGGGCCGCAATCGCGGTTGCCGGGACGATTCTTGTGGCGATCGCCTACCATTTCTATCCTTCCCGGGCCGCATACGATTTTCATCGTGTGACTTACGGAAAAGGTGCGGTGCGGTCTGCGCGTTTCGGCCCTGACGGGCACGGCGTCCTTTACGGCGCCTCATGGAATGGCAAACCTCCACAGGTGTTTTGGGCTCCGGTTGAAAGTCCGGAAGCGCATCCCTATTCCTTACCCGATGCGGATATCCTCTCGGTTTCGCCACAGGGGGAACTAGCAGTTCTCCTAAAGCGTCGCGCAGGTGTGGGATGGATCAGCTATGGCACCTTGGCGACGATGGCGATCGCCGGAAGCATCCCGCGCGAAATTACCGAAGGCGTTCAGGACGCCGACTGGGACCCCAAGGGGAAGAATCTGGCCATCGTCCATTGGTCGGGTAAGACCTGCAACTTGCAGTACCCGATCGGCAACGTGATCTACACCGTAACCGGAGGTCGTTGGCTCAGCGATGTTCGCGTTTCTCCCCGCGGGGACGCGTTAGCGTTCCTTGAGCACCCCCTTGAGGGAGATGACGCCGGATATGTGCAACTCGTAGACCTGAAAGGACAGAAGAAAGTTCTCACGCACTTTTGGTTCAGCGTCCGTGGACTGGCCTGGGATGCGTCCGGTGACTCAGTGTTTTTCTCGGCGAGCGAAGTTGTGGGCGACCGTGAGCGCCCTCGAGCGATATACAGCATTGGCCTATCTGGAACATTGCGGCGCATCGTCAGCGAGTCCGGCGACCTGACATTTCACGATCTATCGCGCAACGGCGAATTGTTGATCAGTAGGGATGTGGAGCGCTACGAGATCCTGGCCAACGTTGGAGGAACTGTTCGGGATCTTTCCTGGCTCGACTTTTCTCGTGCAGATGACCTTTCACCCGACGGGCAGAACATTGTCCTGACGGTCGAGGGCGAAGCTGCCAACAGAAACTACGAAGTGTATGTGCGCAAGATCGACGGCTCGCCTCCGGTTAAAGTTGGGCCAGGATATGGCAGTGCCATTTCTCCCGACGGTCAATGGGTGCTGGCGATCGCTCCGTTCGGCAGCGGAGCCGATGCCGTCCCACAAATGGTCCTTTGGCCGGTAGGAACAGGCAGTGAGAAAGTTCTGCCCGAGGATTCTATTGCACACTACTCCGGTGGATGGTTTCCGGACGGCAATCATGTCTTTTTTGCCGGTAACCGCCCCGGTCATCCCATGCAGACCTGGATCCAAAATCTGAACGGTGATCCGCCCCGGCCCATCACTCCTGAGGGTGTTCGTGGCGTCTCCGTCTCCCCCGACGGAAAGTTCCTGAGTGCCGTCGATGAGAGCGGTATTGTCTGGCTATATCCGGTAGACGGCGGTCCGGTGGAGAAGGTAAAGAATATCCAACCGGGCGAGACTCCGATTCGTTGGAGCCAAGACGGGCGGGACTTCTACGTCGCGAATTCCGACTACCTTCCCGTTAAGGTTTATCGTCTGGACCGATTCACGGGGAAGCGAGAACTAGTCGGCGAACTCGCGCCCGCGGACGCCGCGGGTGTGATTCCCGACATTTCGTCGGTCTTTGCCTCCGCCGATGGCCGAACTCTGGTCTTCTCATACTTCCGCTTGCAGTCCGATCTCTACACTGCGACGTCGAAGTGAATTAGGAACCCACTTCTCGTCGTATCGCCGAGAAGTGGGTCGGTCGTCGCCTCGTACTCTGTCAGAGCACTTTGTCCAGGCGTACGTAGCTGTCTTCCATCCCGCGTTCCATTCCAGTCGAGAGCATGGCGGCGCGTGTCTGCGCATCCGGTAAGCTCATGCGCATCGTCATGAGCGTGCCGCCGGCATCTGGCTCGAAGCGGGTTTCGACATGATTGTCCGGAGTTGGATCGGGAAGATGCATGCGCTCGACGTGGACGAGTTTTCTGAACGGAACAAGTTCAACAAATTCTCCCGTCACATAAAAGCCGCCCTTTTTTGGATGAGTCCATTCGTAGCGAAACTTTCCTCCGGGTTTGGCTTCGTTGATGCAAACGGGCATCGTCCAGCCCTCAGGCCCCAGCATCCACTTCTGGATCAATTTCGGGTCGATATGCGCGCGGTACACAGCCTCTGGAGGCGCGGCGAAATGCCGCGTGATCACAATGTGAGTATCGCCTTCGGTCGAGCCGTTGGTAATTTCGCTCCAGAGCTTTTCGCAGCATTGCCAGCCACTGGTCCATCGCTTCGATGCCTTCTTGTGAAAGGCACCGGGGACGCCTCGATCCGTCGATACGCCCGACGATGAGCCCTGCCGATTCCAGCACCTTGAGGTGCTGCGAGATCGCGGGTTGCGTCATGTCGAAGGGCTCGGCTAACTCGTTGACCGTCGCTTCGCCTAGCGCTAGTCGCGCGAGGATGGCGCGCCGCGTAGGATCTGCCAGCGCTGCGAAAGAAGCATCGAGATCGAAATCGTTCGACATGAGGAAAATATTATATAAGTAATCACTTATAGTCAAGGACGTCGTTTCAGATGCTGTTCAAGAACGGAATTGCTTCAGATGTGTGCGAGCGGAATCGCCCCGGATTTACACAAGACTGCAATAAATTGCACAGCTGACCGAATGCTGCGAGCCGTGTAGTATCTAGGCCTCTCTCTGGAAATAAATTCCGGGCCCCCGAGCACAGCATATGCATACCGCCAAGAGCCACGCCCAGAGCGGGTTTTCGTTGAATTATGCGCCACGGGACTTCTTTCTATTTGCATTTGTGCTTGTTTTCTTCGCCACCGGCTCGATCGCGCAGACCGTTTCTCTTTCTACGACATCTCTCACCTTTGGGAACGTGGTGGTTAACACGACCAGCACGACAAAGAACGTCACGCTTACTAATACCGGAACGGTCTCGCTTTCGATCACGAGCATCACGACGAGTGGACCGTTCGCGCAGACGAACACATGCGGAACCTCAGTGGCCGCCGGGAAGAAGTGCACGATCTCGGTGACCTTGACGCCGACCGTCACGGGGGCGGCGTCCGGTACAGTCACGATCAGCGATAACGCGATCGACAGCCCGCAGACCATCACTACCAGCGGGACTGGCGTGCAGGACGTGACGTTGTCCCCATCGACGCTGACATTTGCCAGCCGAACCGTAGGTACGACGAGTACTCCCACCAGCGTTACTTTGACGAACAATCTGAGTACGTCGCTTTCGATCACTAGCATTGCGACGACTGGAGATTTTTCGCAGACCAATACCTGCGGAACCTCACTCGCAGGAAAAGCGAAGTGCACAATCAGCGTGAGCTTTACTCCTGCCGTTGTCGGAACTCGCACTGGCACTCTCACAGTGACGGACGGCGCGAGCAGCAGTCCGCAAACCAGCAGCTTGACCGGCACTGGATCGACGGCCGGACTGCTTTCGATTGCAGTCACTCCGGCGAATCCCTCGATTCAGGTGGGAGCGACACAACAATTCACCGCGACCGGATCCTTTAGCAACGGAAACACTTTCAATATCACGCAGTCGGTTACCTGGAACTCCACCAAGTTGACGGTCGCGACCGTGAGTAGTGCGCCGGGCACTCAAGGGCTCGCTACGGGAGTCTCTGCAGGTTCAGCGACGATCCGGTGCGCATCGGGCAAGATCACTGGCTCGACGGTGCTCACCGTGACTTCGTCCGCGACGCTGCAGTCGATCACGGTCACACCTGCGGCGCCATCCATTGCACTCGGAACTGGACAACAATTCACAGCAACTGGGAATTACAGCGATGGGAGCACCCAGAACCTGACTGCCAGCGCAACCTGGACTTCTTCCGCGACGAATGTCGCGAGCATTAGCGCTGCCGGGCTCGCAACCAGCGTCGCGACTGGCTCAACGAACATCAGCGCAACCGCGAGCGGCATTACAGGATCGACGACCCTTGCTGTAACTCGGGCAGCCCTGGTTTCCATTGCCGTGACTCCGACGAATGTTTCGGTGGCGTTGGGAACAACCGAGCAATACAAGGCTGTCGGAACTTTTACCGATGGCAGCACTCTTGATCTGACCTCGACTGTCACATGGAGTTCCAGCGCAACAAGCACGGCATCGATCAGCAACAGTCCGGGAACGCAGGGACTGGCGACGACGTTGGCAGTGGGCTCTGCAACCATCTCGGCAATTTCGGGGAGTGTGAGCGGTTCCACGTCTCTGACGGTGACGCCTGCGGCGCTCACTTCGATCGTGGTGACTCCAGTTCTTCCTTCGATTCCTGCGGGAACAACTCAACAGTTCACGGCTACGGGCACATTTACCGATGGCACCACGCAGAATGTTACGGGCAGCGTTGTCTGGAGTTCTTCGGCAACCGGTATCGCGACGATCAGCAACGCCAGCGGCTCCCAAGGACTGGCGAGTGCCGCAGCAATAGGGGTAGCCAACATAACGGCGACGTCGGGTACAATCTCGGCCTCGACATCGCTGACAGTTACTGCCGCGGCTTTGGTTTCGATCGCCGTCACGCCTGCCAATCAGACGCTCGCGCCGGGCACCATCCAGCAGTTCACAGCAACGGGAACGTTTACCGATAACAGTACGCAGGACCTTACAAACTCGGTCACTTGGTCCGCGGGCGATCTCACGGTCGCGACCATTAGCAATACGGGATTAGCCACCACGGTCGCCGACGGCACTGTCACAATTACCGCTACGTCGGGCTCTGTAGCCGGTTCTACTACGTTGATCGTGAGCGGCGCTACGTTGGTCTCGATCGTAGTCAGTCCCTCGTCCGCTTCCATTCCGGCGGGAACGACGCAGCAGTTCTCTGCGATTGGGAGTTACAGCGACAACAGCACGCAGGATATTACAAGCAGCGTTCACTGGAGTTCGTCAGATGGGACCGTGGCCACGATCAGCAACACACCAGGTACTTCGGGGCTGGCGACTGGCGTCGCTGCGGGCGGGGTTGTGATCAGCGCCACGTCTGGTTCAGTGACTGGGTCAGCCGACCTGACGATTACAACGGCCGCATTGATCTCGATCGCTGTGACTCCGCAGAGCCCTTCGATTCCGCTCGGCAATTCGCAACAGTTCACCGCGACCGGGGCCTACACGGACAACAGCTCGAAAGACCTCACCCAGCTTGCGACCTGGAGTTCGTCCGACAATACCGTCCTCACGATCAGCAATCAGTCGGGTTCCAACGGACTTGCGGCCAGTGCCGGCGCGGGCACCGCCGTCATATCCGCGATCTACAGCGGTGTTTCAGGTATGAGCTCCGCGAGTGTGACCGGAACGGCATTGGTTTCGATTGCCGTCACTCCAGGCAATTCGTCGATCGTGTCTGGAGCGACGCAGCAGATGACCGCAATCGGCGCCTACACTGATGGAAGTTCTCAGAATCTGACGAACTCTGCGACTTGGAGTTCGTCGAACTCCAGTTCGGCCACGGTCAGCAGCACGGGGCTTGTTACTGGTGCTTTCGTAGGCAACGATTCGATCACCGCGACGATGAACTCGATCAGTGGGACCGCTTCGATCACGGTGACTCCGATCGTGCGCGCGCTCGGTACCGTCACCTCGAACGGAACCACCACATGTCCTTCGGGATCTCCCACGACGGCTACTTGCACTTCAGTCACCGTATCGTGCACGGGACTGCCCGATCTGAACGCGACACTCGTGGTGGCGCTGCCCACGGGAACCACAATCGGGACGGTAATCCTTCATGCCGGCGGCCCGGGAGTGACGCTGCTGAATGCCGGATTCCCGACTGCCTATCTCAATGACGGCTTCCGCACGGTGCAGGTCGTTTGGGCCTCAGACTGGGTTGCAGCGAACGGTGCAGGAGCGAAGAGCGCAGCCTGCCGCGTTGCTTCAATATTCCAATACGTATTCAACACGGTACATCTCGCGGACCGGACCAAAGGTTTCTGCGGGCAGGGCTCCAGCGGCGGCGGCGCGGCCTTCACTTATGCCATCGCACACTACGCCATGGACGCCTACTTCGACCATCTGGTGATCGCATCCGGACCGGGGCTCTCCCGCATGGACTATGGATGCGACGGTTCGCTCTACCAGGGGCCTCCGCTGAATCTCTGTTCATCCCTGACAGAAGCCCCTTATATCTACGCTACCCGTTCCGCGCAGATGTTCAACAATTGGGAAGCTACAACGACGTGTGAGTCTGCTAGTCCGACGCAAAGCGACATTACCCACTGGATGGCGGATTCGATCGTCACCTCGGGCGGGAACTACACATATCCGACGACGTCGATGAGCTGGTTTACCTGCACGACCCAGCCCGTCAACGAGAGTACGGGACAGGGGAAGTTTCTCATCGACCAGATTCTCGCACAGGGCGCCTCGCCCACCGTCAGTTGCTATAGCGGTGTCTGTACGGGCGAGGCCGTCTGGAACGATCCAACCGCATTCAACGACACTGTCAACGACATGCTCACGAAGTGTGTCCCGAACCACCAGCAGTAGCTCATGCAACAAAAGCTGTGGCCGCTGTCATCCGTGGATCAGCCGGTGCTAGAATGCCTCCCGTGAAACGACGCACTCTGCTCCAGGCAATTCCTGCTGCAACGATCCTTCCGGCAGCTCTGTGGGCAACCTCCGCACTCGATGACGCGCCATCGACCTCTGTCTACGAACTCCGCGTCTATCACGCTGCGTCGGGAAAACTCGCTGACCTCGAAGCCCGATTCCGCGAGCACACGATCAAAATCTTTGACCGGCATGGGATGAAGAGTGTCGCCTACTGGGCTCCGCTCGACGAACCCGACAAGAGCAACACCCTGATCTATATCCTTCAGCATCCCAGCCGCGAAGCCGCGACCGCGAACTGGAAGTCGTTTCAGGACGATCCGGAGTGGAAAAGCGTCAAAGAGAAGTCCGAGGCCAACGGCAAACTCGTAGACAAAGTCGATTCCACGTTTCTGGCTTTGACCGATTTCTCCCCTCGTCTTCGATAAATAGCCTCTCAAAATAAGATCCGCTGACTGCCGGAGCTCCCGATTGTTTATTGGAAACCGCGTCAGAATCCTTGCTGGACAAGGGAAGTACAAGATTTTCACACTGAAAGCGCTTTGCTCTGAACGCAGAACGCTAACGAGTCGCTCGCCCGATTCTGGGAAAAGCCGTGTGCAGAGGGGCATTTGCGAGAAGTGGGATGTCGCGCCTGCACCAATTCCGGTCAGGGGCTTGTGGACGGCGTGCACGTGATTGAAAACACGAGTAGTTACAGGAGCGTGATTTTGATTGACCTAGAAAATAGAAGGAGTAAAAACATACTCGTTCTTTGACACCTTCTTAAGTTTTTCCGGTTGGTGCGGCGTCCGGGGCTCGAGCTGAGTCACCTTCCAAACCGAAAGGTAGGGAAGGAGGGCAAGTAAGGGTCTATAGCAAA
>Ga0335081_10008556_pt1 | contig 16419 bp, 20 predicted proteins | sample Lox_Sample_35_FD_206713 | JGI IMG/M metagenome (GOLD analysis project Ga0335081, IMG submission 206713) | Soil microbial communities from Loxahatchee National Wildlife Refuge, Florida, United States - Lox_Sample_3.5 | ecosystem: Environmental > Terrestrial > Soil > Wetlands | place: USA... | reverse complement strand
GCGCGATGCCGAGCGACATTCCCGACGACGCCATCATCCCGCCCGGCGGCAGCGCGGCGGTGCCGAAGCGCGCCGCGCGGCCGGCCTATGACGCGCCGGTCTATCAACCGCCACAGCGTGAGCCGCCGCGGCTCGGGCCCATGCGCGGGCCGCAGAATGCCACGCTCATTCCGGCCGAAGTGTCGCCGCCCGCCAAGCTCGCCTGTCCGCTGGTGTCTGCGCTCGACCGCTGGGTGACCGAAGGCGTGCAGCCGGCGGCGCTGCATTGGTTCGGCCAGCCGGTCACCGAGATCCACCAGATCGGCTCCTACTCCTGCCGCCACATGGTCGGCGGCTCCGGTGTCTCCGAGCATTCCTACGGTAACGCGCTCGACATCGCCGGCTTTACGCTCGCCGACGGCCGCAAGATCACCGTCAAGAACGGCTGGCACGGCTCGGCGGAAGAGCAGGGCTTTTTGCACGACGTGCAGCTCTACGCCTGCGAGACATTCACCACCGTGCTGGCGCCCGGCTACAACATCTACCACTACGACCACATCCACGTGGATCTGATGCACCGCCGCCCCGGCTATCGTCCCTGTCGGCCGGAAGCGATTCCGGGCGAAGTGGTGGCGGCGCAGGTGCGCGCGCGCTACGCCGCCCACCACCGTGCGCCGGCCTACACCGGCTCGATCACCGCCCAGGCCGAGACGGCGGTCGCCGGCGCCGACGGCTATGTGGTGGACGACGGCAAGGAGACGAGCCCGCCGCTGCAGACGCCGGGCTACCTCGGCCGCCCGATCAAGATGCCGTACGAGGACAAATTCGCGATCCACTGAACGCGGCGCCGTCCCACGGCTATTACGCGCTCGGCAGCCGCCACTTCAGTCCGGGGAAGCGCGCATAGTCGCGATCGAAGGTGATCCATTCGCAGCCCCATTCGATGGCGAGCGCGGCGTACCAGGCGTCGGTCACGCGCGGGCCGCGCGTGTCAGTTTCGATACAAAGCCGCTTGAAAATTTCCCAGTGATGTGCGCCAGGCTCGACGAGCTGGCAATGCGGCTGGCCAAGCAGATAATCCGCGAAGGCATATGCATCCTTGAGACTACTGGGTCCAGGGTAGCTGCGCGGATTGGTCGTTATCCTTATGACGGCACTCAGCGCCAACGGCGATATGGCAAATCGACTGTCGTCGGCAATAACGCCGTTCAGCCAAGGATTACAAATTGAATGGTTCTGCGCGTCGGGCCGAAAAGCATAGATGAGGACGTTGACGTCCGGCAGTATCATTTGAAGCCGCTTTTCAGCCGCTCGATATATTCGAGATCTTCCATCTCCTGCAGCGCTGCAGAATCGGAAATATCAATGCCCGGCATGAGACCGCCGGTCGCTTTGCTGACCGGAACGGGCCCGCGCGGCTTTTTGGCTTTTTGCTGATCGCCGGCAACGACGCGCCGCAGGCCCTCCTCGATCAGGGCTGTCAGAGTCCTGCCTTCATCGGCGGCCATGCGCTTGGCGCGCTTGAGCAACTCGGCCGGCAGACGGACGGTCGTGCGCATGTTCATATGTCAAGACATATGAACCGTATGTCAATATGTCAAGTCGGCCGACGGCCTATCCTACGGCCTGCAGCAGCATGGCCGCGAACAGGATCAGCCCGGCGTCGCGGTTCGACTTGAACAGCATCAGGCAGTGGGCGGAATCGTCGATGTCTAGGCGCGTGACTTGCCAGGCAAGATGCGCGGCGAAGGCGGCAAGCCCGACGAGGAAAATAAAGCCGCCGCCCGCCATGAAGCCGGCCGCGCCGATCAGCGCCACCGCGGCCGCATAAAAGCTCGCGACCATCGGCCGCGTGTTCTCCTGGAACAGCAGCGCGGTCGACTTGATGCCGATCAGCAGGTCGTCTTCGCGATCCTGATGCGCGTAGATGGTGTCGTAGCCGATCACCCAGGAGATCGAGCCGGCATAGAGCACGAGCGCCGGCCAATCGAGCCGCCCGAAGGCGGCCGGCCAGCCCATCAGCGCGCCCCAGGAGAAGGCCAGGCCGAGCACGGTCTGCGGCCAATAGGTGATGCGCTTCATGAATGGGTAAATGACGACCACGATGAGCGAAGCGAGCCCGCACATGACGGTGAAGCGGTTGAACTGCAGCAGCACCGCCAAGCCGACCAGCGCCTGCGCCACCATGAACGATGCGGCCTGCGCCACCGTCACCTGGCCGGAGGGAATCGGGCGCGAGCGCGTGCGCTCCACTCTGCCGTCAAGATCACGGTCGACCAGATCGTTCCAGGTGCAGCCGGCGCCGCGCATGGCGAAGGCGCCGATGAAGAACAGCACGATGTGCGCAAGGCTCGGCAGGCGGCCGGCATGCATGCCGGCCAAGCCTGCCGACCACCAGCACGGCATCAGCAGCAGCCAGGAGCCGATCGGCCGGTCGAGACGGGCCAGCCGCAGGTAAGGCCGCGCGAAGGCAGGCGCCAGTCCGTCGACCCAGTTGCCGGTCGCATCGGCGACGCGTCCGGCATTGTCGCTCATTTTCCGATCGGCGATCCGGTCAGGCTGTCGAAGGTGCCGCGGCCGGTCTTGATGTTGTTGGCATTGGGAATGCCGCTGCCGAGCGCATCACTCAAGGACGGCCCGGCCGGCCGCGGCGGATTGGCCGCCACTTTGCAAACCCGCGTGCGCGCTTCCGTGGTCTTGGCATGGCCGAGCGAGATCTGCTGAATGACCTGCGGCGGGATCCCGCACCACGAGGCATTTTCCTTGGCGTATTTCAGCATCTTTCCTTCGGCGGCGACGAACTCGGTCAGCAGCTTGCAGGCTTCGCTCAGCGACGCCTTGCGCTTTTGCGCCGCCATCACGGCCTGGCCCTTGTGCTCGGCATCGTTGCGCAGCGCCAGGAAACCCTTCAGACAGGGCGGCTGCTGCGGCGGCTGGTCAAACGGCGACGGTGGCTGGTCAAACGGGGAGGTCTGCTGAAACGGCTGTTGCGGCGCCGGCTGAAATTGCGCGCCGGCCGGCTCGCCGGCGCCGACAATGGCAACCGTGGCGATCAGCAATGCCCGGCGCAAGTTCATGGCCAAACCCCTTCTAGTGCCCGAAGCATTATACAGATGGTTGATCGAGGCTCATACCAACCTCTCGATTGCGTCGGGAACGCGGCAAATCGCGCGATTTCGCCGGGGCTCGCCAGGCCGGGGCGGCTCAAGTAAACCCGCGCTGGTTAACGGCCAATAGCCCATGCCGGCTCACGATTTTCGCAGCCCGCGCCTCTATGTCGACGTCCCGCTTGCCGGGGCGGACGAGGTGGCGCTCGACCGCGACCAAGCCAACTATCTGCTCAACGTGCTGCGGCTTCGGCGCGGCGACGAACTGCTGCTGTTCAACGGCCGCGACGGCGAATGGCGGGCTCGCCTCGCCGGTCAGGGCAAGCGGACCCTCAGCGCCGAGCTCGGCGAGCGCCTGCGTGCGCAACCGGCGCCCGCCGATCTGCATTTCCTGTTCGCCCCGCTCAAGCACGCCCGCCTCGACTACCTGGTGCAAAAAGCGGTCGAGATGGGCGTCTCGAGTCTGCAGCCGGTGCTGACGCGCCACACGCAAGTTGCGCGCGTCAATCTCGAGCGTATGCGCGCCAATGTGATCGAGGCCGCCCAGCAATGCGGCGTCTTGAGCTTGCCGGAGGTGGCCGAGCCGGCGCCGCTCGCGCAAGCCGTGGCCGACGATGAGCGCCTGCTGGTGTTCTGCGACGAGCGCGCGGACGTACAGGACCCGGTCGCGGCGCTGCGAGCCGCGCCTGCCGGCCTCCCCATCTCCGTCCTCATCGGCCCGGAAGGCGGCTTTGCCGAGGACGAGCGGTTGGCGCTCACCAGGCGGGCAAATATCGCGCGCATCGCGCTGGGGCCGCGCATCCTGCGCGCCGATACCGCGGCGGTGGCAGCGCTGGCACTGCTGCAGGCGGTGCTGGGCGATTGGCGGGCCTAAAAAGCATTCGGCGCGGTTGCCGGCGTAAGGCCGGCAACCAGCGCCGTGCACTCAGAACGAACGACCGCTACGACTGAACGCAAAGCCGAAACAGAACAACCAAACGCGGCCGAAGCTGGTCGTGGTCCGATGCGCAACGGCGCACCGACCGGAGCGATCGAAACGACGCCGACCGTCCGAACCCAGGCCGCCAAACAGGCTCGGCCCTCTACTCCTCCTGACGCCGGGCTGTTGGCGGCAACACAAACGCGCCCGCCCGATTCGCACGAGAAATGATGCAGCGCCGCACGCGGAGTCACGAGTCCGCGGGGCGCTAAAGCTGTGTACGAATCGGCTCCCGCCGGCAAAAACCTGTGATAAAGTCGCGGCCTGTCGTTTGGAGCTTCCGCCCATGCGCGCGTCTTTTCTGCTCAGGGCCGTAACGGCCGCCGTCCTCGCCACCTTCGGCACGCTGGCGCCGGCTAAGGCCGCGAATTGGCTGGAGAAAACCTTCTATATGTTCGGCGCGGACTACCATGGGCAATTGCCGGCCTGCGAGGCTGCGCTCGGGACGATTTCGATTCAATTCGCCGAGAAGGAACGCAAGTTCTGGAATTCGGATCTGATGATCGTCAGCTACGACAATGTGCACGAAATCGCCTACAGCCCGTGGGCGCCGGGCACTATCCCGCGCCGCTACTGCCGGGCCGTAGCCGAAGTCAGCGACGGCCGCCGCCACAGGGTGAATTTCTGGATCGGCGAGGACACGTCTTTCGACGGCATCGGCGCCGGGGTCGAATGGTGCGTGGTCGGGCTCGACCGCAACTGGGCCTATAATCCGGCCTGCAAAATGGCACTGCCGTAGCGGCAAAAACGGCAGGCGCTCATGCGACCTTGCCGGCAAGCCAATCTGCGCTTTCGGCCAAGGCGAGTAGCGCTTCGCGCATCTTCAACAAGCGGCTGCGCTTTTCAGCGCTGCAGCCGTCGGTTTCGGCTTCGGCACCGCATTGCATCGCCCATCGCCGCAACTCCGCGGCATCCATTGTGTCGGGCATCGCAAACCTCTCTTGCTGAGAAGCTTGCGCCCATTTCCACGGACTGACGAGCCGCTCGTAGTCTAAGAGCAACAAGCTCACTTAGCGCGCGTGGCTAACTTGGCGCATCTGTCAGGTACCGCGCGTATCGCGCCGGTCCTCGAGCACACCGAAATCAGCCGACTTCTTGCCGATAGTGTCCTGCGCCAGCCCCGCTGCCGCGAGCCCCAGCCTGAACAATTCGCGCACCGCTGCCGCCCGGCTCGGCATCCGCTTCTTGAAGCGGAAATCGTCGACCACCGTCAGTTCGTCGGGCGACAGCATGATCTGCAGCCGCTCGCCGCGCGCCATGTTGTGCCGCTTTTTGCCGTTTGCACCGCTCGCCATGGACCGAACCCCCTTCAGTACATTGCGTCATTGAGTAACTAGCCATACAATACAGTACTTACTCATTTAGTTCCATAGGCTGTCAATAGGTATTTTGGGGAAAACTTGATGCTAATTTATTGCCACTTTGTTCTTGATACGTTCTTGTTCCTACGGTAGCATGCGACGGAACCATTGAGCGGGATCAATTTCCGATTTGTTCTCGTCGTGCTCCAGAAAGTCCATTAGCGTCCTGGGAGGCGTCCATGTGGGGTCATCGCGTTCGCCGGGCGGCTCGGGCCGCCGCTATCGCCGCCAGCTTTCTCCTCGTCTTCGTCGTCGTCGTCTTCGCCCAGCAGACGGACCCGCGCCAGAACGCGCCGGGCAAGTTCGATTTCTATGTGCTGGCGCTGTCCTGGTCGCCGTCCTATTGCGAGAGCGTCAAAGAGCGTGCGCCCGACCGTCAGCCCGGCTTGCAATGCAGTGGGCGGCCGTTCGCCTTCGTGGTGCATGGCCTGTGGCCGCAATACGAGCAGGGCTTCCCCTCATATTGTCAGGTGCCGGCCGAGCGCCTGACCCGCTCGATCGTCAGCGGCATGCTCGATTTGATGCCGAGCCCGCAGTTGATCTTTCGCGAGTGGCGGCGCCACGGCACCTGCTCGGGACTGACGCCCGCGGCCTATTTCGAGACGCTGCGCAAGGCGCGCGCGGTGGTGAAAATACCTTCCGATTATCTCGACCCCCCGTCGCCGGTTACCGTTTCGCCGGCGGCGGTGGCCGACGCCTTCCTCAAGGCCAATCCCGGACTGACGACCACCGAGGTCGCGGTCGCTTGCGACAGGACGCGGCTGACCGAAGTGCGCCTGTGCCTCGCCAAGGATTTCACCTTCCACGATTGCCCCGAAGTCGCGCAGCGCAGCTGCAAGCGCGACAAGGTGCTCATGCCGGCGGTGCGCGCGGCCGCAACGGACAAGCGCGCAGGCTTGGATTCGGCGATCGCGTTAAGCCCGCACTAACGCTGCGGGCGGGCGTTGCGGGGATAACCCCGCCGCGTCGAGAATTGGCGCAAGATTCGGGAAAGGAAAATCCGCAAGCTTCGGCGCGCGTGCGGGCGCGGCGGGAGTGTGCGGCGGTGAACAATCGTGTCGGCGACTATTGCGCTTTTGCGGTCCGCTTCGTCGGGCTCGGCTATCTTGTGCTGTGGCCGCTGGCCTCGCCCGATCCGTTCGGGCTTGCGCGCTTCTGCCGGTCGGATGCGCCGTATCTGCTCTGCCACTGGCCGCATCCGATCGAGCTGACGCCCGGCCTGCATCTGATCGGCGTTTTCTGCGCCGGCGCGATCGGCATCCACTTGCTGCTGCGCGGGCTCGCGCGCTTGCGGCGCGCGCAAGCGCAGCGCGCGCAAGCCGCCATGGCGCTCGATGCTCGTGTCCCGGCCGCATTGCTGCGCCGGCCGCAGCGACCGCAATTCCAAGCGCCGCTGCCCAGGGTCAAGCCGCGCAGCCAATTCGGTTTGCGTGCGGCCGCGCGCCAGCCGCGCGATTCTGGCGTAAGCTCCAACGCCAGGCCGCCGAAGCCGGCGGCGACAAAGCCCGACCTCGGTCTGTGAACTACGCCCACGCCTTTCATGCCGGCAATTTCGCCGATGTGTTCAAGCACGCCGTGCTCTGCCGCATTCTGAATTATCTGCGCGGCAAGCCGGCCGCTTTCCGCGTCATCGACACCCATGCCGGCGCCGGTCTCTACGACCTCGGCGGTTTGGAGCCTACCCGCGGCGGCGAGTGGCGCGACGGCATCGAGCGCCTGCTGCAGGCCGAACTGCCGGCGCCGGCGTCGGAGCTGCTCGCGCCTTATCTGGAAGTGATCGGCGCACTGAACGAGCGCGGCGGGCTCGCCGTCTATCCCGGCTCGCCGGCGCTCGTGCGCGCCTGGCTTCGTCCGCAGGACCGGCTGATCGCCTGCGAGCTCGAGCCGCGGGCGGCGGCCGCGCTCGCCCGCAATATGCGCGGCGATCCGCGCATCAAGACGCTGCCGATCGACGGCTGGACCGCGCTCTCGGCCCATGTTCCGCCGAAGGAGCGGCGCGGCCTGGTGCTGGTCGATCCGCCCTTCGAGCAGGAAAGCGAATTCCGCCGCCTGGCGCAGGGTCTGGAGGCGGCGCACCGCAAATGGGCGACCGGCCTTTACATGCTTTGGTATCCGATCAAGACCCGCAACGAGCCGGACGCGCTCGCCAAACGCCTGCGCCGGCTCGCCCTGCCCAAGTCCCTGCGCGCCGAGCTGATCGTGAAGCCGCTCGGGGATCCCAGCCGTCTCAGCGGCTGCGGCCTCATCCTGGTCAATCCACCCTGGACGCTGCCCGGCGAGCTCGAAATCCTGCTGCCGGCGCTTGCCAAGGCGCTCGGCCGGGAGGGCAAAGGCAGCTTCCGGCTGGCCTGGCTTAGCGCCGAGGGCCCGCCACCGTGACATGTGGCTCTTTCCAGCGCCCCCCAGTTGGTGTCTAGTTCCATGACTGGCAGGTACGTTCCGCCTCCTGTGGGGGGCCGGCGGAGTGACTGAGGCCGCGACGTGGGAGCGGCCGATGCTTTCCCCGAATGTGGATGTCCGGCCGAGCCGCCGCGCCGTGGGGGCTGGCGGCGGAGCAGTGCGGGGGAGGAGTTTCCAATGGCGCAAACAGGTGTGGTGAAGTTTTTCAACGGCGAGCGGGGCTATGGCTTCATCAAGCCGGACGACGGCGGACGCGACGTCTTCGTCCACATCACCGCGGTCGAGCAGGCCGGGCTGAAGGGACTGAACGAAGGTCAGCGCATCAGCTTCGACGTCGAGCCCGACAAGAAGGGCAAGGGACCCAAGGCGGTCAACTTGGTCGTCACCGGCTGATTGCGCAGTCTTAAGCTTCAGGTCCAATCTCCATCTGCCGCGGGCAATCCCGCCCGCCACCGTGAGACATTTGTCCATGATCCTGCGCTCGTCCCCCACCTCGCCCTTCGTGCGCAAAGTGCGCATCGCCGTCGGCCTGCTCGGCCTCGACCGCAAGATCCAGGTGCGCGAAACCGACCTCAACGATCCGGGCGACACGATCCGCAAGCAGAACCCGCTCGGCAAGATCCCTGCGCTGGTACTCGACGACGGCGACACCTTGTACGACTCGCGCGTGATCCTGGAATATCTCGATCAATTCGCCGGGGGCGGCCGCATCATTCCGCGCGAGGGCAAGGCGCGCTTCGACGTCTTGCGCCTGCAGGCGCTGTGCGACGGCATGCTCGATGCCGGCGTGCTCATCGTCTACGAGAGCCGCTACCGGCCGGCCGAGATGCGCGTCGAGTCCTGGGTTGAGCGCCAAAAGGACAAGATTGACCGCGCGCTCGCCGCGCTCGAGGCTTCGCCGCCGGCGCTCGACGCGCTGCCCAATGTGGGACAGATCGCGCTCGCCTGCGCGCTTGGTTATCTCGATCTGCGTCTCGGCGGCGAGTGGCGGAAAAGCCATCCCAAGCTGGTGGCTTGGCACGACCGCTTCGCCGCGCAGGTGCCGTCCTTCGCTGCGACCAAGGTTGCGGCTTAAACGCCCGCGGCCGTCCTCATCCTTCGAGACGTGCTTACGGCGCTCCTCAGGATGAGGATGGAGAGCGGCGCAACGCTAGGCTTCGCGCCTCATCCTGAGGGGGCGCGCAGCGCCGTCTCGCAGGATGAGGCCACGGCGCTCAGAACCGGTAATTGATGCCGGCGCGCACGATATGGCTATGGAAGCTGGCGTCGGTCGGCAAGCCGCAATCGATGGCGCCGCAGCTCGCCTTGCCCAAGTCGACATAGAGGTATTCGAGCTTGGCGCTCCACGGCCCGCTGATGATCGCTTCCAGGCCGGCGCCCGCGGTCCAGCCGGCCTTGTCGGTCGTGGAGCCGTTGAAGCCCGAGACCGAGGTCTTGATGTCGCCGAAGGCTGCGCCGCCGGTAATGTAGGGCATGAAGCGTCCATAGGCGTAGCCGAGACGCCCGCGCACGGTGGCGAGCCAGTCGTTGCGCACCTCGCAACTCGTGCCGGCGCAGATGCCACTCGACGTGCTGCCCTTGATGCCGCTCCAGTCGCCGTCGCCCTCGATGCCGAGCACGGCCTGGCCGATCTGGTAATTGTAGCCGAGGGTGCCGCCGGCCAGCCCGCCCGACGTGTCGAAACCGCTCGTGCCGAACGGGGTGCTGAAATTCGAATGACCGAAGCCGCCGCCGCCATTGATGCCGACATAGAAGCCGGTCCAATTGTAAAGCGGTGCGACGACGGCCGGTGGCGGCGGCGGACGGCGCCGAACGAGATCCGCGGACTTGGCCGGCACGGCGCCGAGCGCGAGCACGCTCATGCCCGCAAGCAGAAGCTTTTTCATGACGCAACCTCACTGCAAGTGACGCGGACGGACGCGAACGCGCCGTCCCCCGATTGGGCCTTCAACGCAGGCGGTATGACCATTGTTCCGGGCCGCGCCGCAGAACCCGTGCTGAAAGCCCGGAACTTTCGCTCCGGACTTCGCAGCGAGTTCCTCTCGGCCGCCGGTCAGAAGCGGTAATTGATGCCGGCGCGCACCACATTGGCATTGAAGTCGACGTCGGTCGGGGCGCCACAGGTGGTCAGACTGCAATCGGCCTTGCCGAGATCGACGTAAAGGTATTCGACCTTGGCGGTCCACGGTCCGGCGATGCCGAATTCGAGGCCGCCGCCGGCGGTCCAACCCGCCCGCGTGTCGGTCTCGCTGCCGAAATTCGACGCCGTCATCTTGACGTCGCCGAAGGCGCCGCCAGCGGTGAGGTAAGGCATCACGCGATCGAAGGCGTAGCCGATGCGGCCGCGCGCCGTCCCTAGCCACTGATTACGCGTCTCGCAGACGATGCCGACGCAGATGCCGCTATTGGTGTCGCCTTTGATCGTCGAGTAGTCGACGTCGCCTTCGACGCCGAACACCACGCGGTTCATTTCATAATTGTAGCCGAGGGTGCCGCCGACGAGGCCGCCCGACGTATCGAAGCCGGCGGTGCCCAACGTGTTCGACCAGTCGGAATGTCCGAAGCCGCCGCCGCCGTTGACGCCGGCGTAGAGGCCGGTCCAGTTGTAGTAGGGCGCCACATAAGCCGGGGCCTTGGCCGGCATGGCCTGACGGCGCGTCAAATCCGCCGCGCTCGCTGTGCTCAGCATCGACATTGCGGCGAGCGCACTGATGCCCGCCAGAACCACACGCTTCATTGCAAACCTCCGTGCATCGGACCCCAGCCCGAGCGATTGGCGCGCAAAGTATTCGAAGATAATTCCGCGTCTAGTGTAGAAAGGACACAGTGATTATGAAGTTATTGCATGTATTGTCTTTATTGCGACCGAGAATTGCCGCGTTTTTGCCGCGATCAAAACTGTTCCGTCTCGCAGCGAATACTTACGACTAAAGTATGCGATGGAACCAATGCGGCACGATTACGGCAAATGAAAACCGCGGGCCCAGGGCCCGCGGTTTCAGCCACGCGCGTGGAGCTCCGCTCAAAAGTGGTAGTTGATGCCGAAGCGCAGCAGGTTGCTCTGCAGCCCGTTGTCGACGCCGGTGATGGTGAAGGTGCGGTCGCCGAGATCCATGTAGAGATATTCGACCTTGGCCGACCAGTGCGGATTCAGGCCGACCTCCATGCCGACGCCGCCGGTCCAGCCGACCAGCGTCTTGTTCTCATCGAGCGAATTCAATTCACCCGACAGCTCGCCATAGGCGAGGCCGGCCGTGCCGTAGAACAGGATGTTGTTGAGCGCGTAGCCGACGCGGCCGCGCACGGTGCCGAACCACGGATTGGAAAATTTCCACGGCGCGAAGGTGTCGTCGGCGGCCGAGGCCTGGATATCGGCTTCGACGCCGAGCACGAACTGGTTCCATTGCCAATTGTAGCCGAGCTGCCCGCCGCCGGCGATGCCGGACGGATCGATGCTGCTGCCGGTCACGTGAGCCCACTCGTAGCCGAGATTGAGACCGGCATAGAGGCCGCTCCAATTGTAATAGCTGGGCGCCGGCGCATAGTAGGGGGTGGGACCACGCGGCAGGTCGGCTGCGGCGGCTGCGCCACAAGCCGCTAGCGCGACCGCCAAGGTCATCGCGCGCATCGTATTCTTCATTGCAACCCTCCACCGATTTCGGCTTGCCCGCTTCCGCGTTTTTGCGCGACTTGGATGCGCAAATACGGTGCGGCCGCGCCCAGCGGACGAAAGTCCGACGATTTCGTGGAAGATTTATCGGGGATTTTACGTTAAGCGGTTATGAATCGCTAAGTATCAGGCGGCGTTATCCCTAAAGGAGTCTTAGTAGTCGCATTGGTTTGCGCTTGGCATTTACCATGGCTGTTCAGTCGGCTTTTACTATATCCACGCCCGTGGCGGCATTTGTCCGCGGCGCGGAACGGATGAAAATGAACGGCACCGCAAAAGACATCGACCCGGCGAGCGAGCTGCGCGACGACGAGGAGCAGGAATCCGCGCTGCCCGAGCTCGAGTTGGAGGAGCAGCCGGCCGGCACGCTCAAGGCCGGCCGCGCGGCCATCGCGCGCTTCGCCAAGCTCGCGCCGCCTTCGCCCGGCGTCTACCGCATGATCGACGGCAAGGGTGCGGTGCTCTACGTTGGCAAGGCCAAGAACATCAAGAAGCGCGTCTTGAACTACGCGCGGCCGACCGCCTATGACGCGCGCATCGCGCGCATGATCGCCGCGACAGTGACGATGGAATTCGTCACCACCAAGACCGAGACCGAGGCGCTGCTGCTCGAGGCCAACCTGATCAAGCGCCTGCGCCCGCGCTTCAACGTGCTGCTGCGTGACGACAAGTCGTTCCCCTATATCCTGATCACCTCCGACCACTGGGCGCCGCAGATCCTCAAGCACCGCGGTGCGCGCACGCGGCCCGGCCACTACTACGGGCCGTTCGCCAATGCCGGCGCCGTCAACCGCACCATCAACGCGCTGGAGCGCGCCTTCCTGCTGCGCTCCTGCTCCGACTCCTATTTCGAGGCGCGCACGCGGCCGTGCCTGCTCTACCAGATCAAGCGGTGCTCGGCGCCCTGCACCGGCGAGATCGACTACGGCGGCTATAGCGAATTGGTGCGCGAGGCCAACACCTTCCTCTCCGGCCGCAGCCGCTCGGTGCAGCAGGAGCTCGCCGGCGAAATGGACAGGGCGTCCGCGGCGATGGACTTTGAGCGCGCCGCAGTCTACCGCGACCGCCTGGCCGCATTCTCGGCGGTGCAGTCGCATCAGGGCATCAATCCGCGCAACGTTGAAGAGGCCGACGTGTTCGCCGTGCATCAGGCCGGCGGCTATTCCTGCGTCGAGGTGTTCTTCTTCCGCACCGGGCAGAACTGGGGTAACCGCGCTTACTTCCCGAAGGCCGACCGCGCGCTCGGGCCCGGCGAAATCCTCGACGCTTTCCTCGCGCAGTTCTACGACGACAAGCCGCCGCCGCGCTGCATCCTGGTATCGCACGATTTCGAGGAACGCGCGCTGCTCGCCGAGGCGCTGAGCGCCAAGAGCGAGCGCAAGGTCGAAGTGTCGGTGCCGCAGCGCGGCGAGCGTAAGGAACTGGTGGCGCACGCGCTCGCCAATGCGCGTGAGGCGCTCGGGCGCAAGCTGGCGGAGACGTCGTCGCAGCAGAAATTGCTGAGCGCGCTGACCGAGACCTTCGCGCTGTCGCGGCCGCCGCGCCGCATCGAGGTCTACGACAACAGCCACATCGCCGGCACCAATCCGGTCGGCGCCATGGTGGTCGCCGGACCGGAGGGCTTCCGCAAGAACCAGTACCGCAAGTTCAACATCCGCTCGGAGCATCTGACGCCCGGCGACGACTACGGCATGATGCGCGAGGTGCTGCAGCGAAGGTTCAAGCGGCTGCTGGCGGAAAATCCGCGTGAGGTGGGCAAGGCGGCGCCAATACCCTCTCCCCTTGTGGGAGAGGGTGGCGAGCCGCGTAGCGGCGAGCCGGGTGAGGGGTCAGCCTTCCAATTCGAGTCCCAACCCCTCACCCGCCCTCGCTCGGCTTCGCCTCCGCATAGGCCGGCGCTTCGCGCTGGCCGTTCTTCCGAAAAAGAACGCGAAAGCGATGCTTTCGCTATGCACCCTCTCCCACAAGGGGAGAGGGAAAGCGAGCACGTGGCGAGCGACGAGGATGAAACAGAATCCCCCTGGCCCGACCTGGTGCTGATCGACGGCGGGCAGGGCCAACTGGCCGCGGCGGCGGAGACGCTGGCCGCGCTCGGCGTCACCGATGTGCCGCTCGTCGCCATCGCCAAGGGCCCCGACCGCGACGCCGGGCGCGAGACTTTCTTCATGGCCGGCCGCGCACCGTTCAAGCTGCCGCCGCGCGATCCGCTGCTCTATTTCATCGAGCGGTTGCGTGACGAGGCCCACCGCTTCGCCATCGGCTCCCACCGCGCCCGCCGCAAGAAGGGCTTGCGCGAGGCCGGCCTGCAGGAAATCCCCGGCATCGGGCCGACCCGCAAGCGCGCGCTCTTACGCCATTTCGGCACCCTGAAAGCGATCGAACGGGCGAGCCTGCCCGACCTCGCCCAGGTGCCGGGAATTAATGCGGAGACCGCGCGAAAGATATATGAGTTCTTCCATGAACAATCGGCGCAATAGGAAAACCGCATGATCATCGCACGCCAGGAAGACGTCACCCCGGCGGTGTTGGAGGCCTACAGGAACATCGGGGACCCGCGCCTGCGCGAGATCGTCGCCGCGCTGGTCAAGCACCTGCACGCCTTCGCCCGCGAGGTGCACCTGACCGAGGAGGAATTCCAGAAAGGCGCCGAGATCCTCGTCAAGATGGGCCAGATGAGCAACGAGACGCACAACGAGGTCGTGCTGATGGCGGGCTCGCTCGGCTTCTCGGCGCTGGTCTGTCTGCTCAACAACGGCAACAACGGCCAGACCGAAACGACCGCCAGCCAGCTCGGGCCGTTCTGGCGCATGCGCTCGCCGGTAACCGAAAACGGCGGCACCATCGTGCGCTCGCCCACGCCGGGGCCGGTGCTGTTCGCCAATTGCTGGCTCAAGGACCAGAACGGCAAGCCGATCGAAGGCGCCGAGATCGACGTCTGGCATTCCTCGCCGGAGGGCTTCTACGAGCAGCAGGACCCCAAGCAGGCGTCGATGAACCTGCGCGGCAAATTCACGACCGACAAGGACGGCCATTTCTGGTTCCGCAGCGTGAAGCCGGCAGGTTATCCGATCCCGGTCGACGGGCCGGTGGGCGACCTAGTGCGCGCCGGCAAGCGACACAATTTCCGCCCGGCCCATCTGCATTTCCTCATCTTCAAGGACGGCTTCAAGACGCTGATCTCGCAGATTTACGTCAACGACGACGACAAGCTGGAAACCGACGTGCAGTTCGGCGTCACCAAGGCGCTGATCGGCGACTATGTGCGGCACGAGGGCAAGGCGCCGGCGCCGGACGTGACGGGCGAATGGTACTCGCTCGATCAGACCTTCGTGATGGAGCCGGGCAAGGCCCGCCTGCCCAAGCCGCCCATTCAGTAATCGGTCATTCCGGGGCGCACGTGCCAGCGTGCGAACCCGGAATCCAGGGGCCATGCAAACGTCTTTTGCTCTGGGTTCCGGGTTCGCGGCCCAACGGGGCCGCGCCCCGGAATGACAAATTGCGCGGTTGATCGCCTTTCGTGACCGTTGACCTTCCCCCCGCGCCGGGTGTTCCTTGTCCGCCATGCAAGCCATCAGTTCCCGGCGGCTGCCGGCGCGTCCGCTCGCGCTGCCGAACATCCTCACCTATGGACGCATCGCCGCCGTGCCCGTGGTGGTGGGGCTGCTGTATTGGCAGAGCATCGCCGACGGGCCGCTCTGGCTGCGCTGGGTGGCGCTGGCGCTGTTCATCGCCGCCGGCGTCACCGATTTTCTCGACGGCTACCTGGCGCGCGCCTGGGAGCAGCAGTCCTCGCTCGGGCTGATGCTCGACCCGATCGCCGACAAGCTCCTGGTCGCCTCCTGCCTGCTGATGCTGGCGGCGGAGGAAACCATCCGCGGCTGGACGCTGTTTGCCGCGGTCGTCATCCTGTGCCGCGAGATCCTGGTGTCGGGCCTGCGCGAATATCTCGCCGAGCTGCGCGTCGGCGTGCCGGTGACGCGGCTTGCCAAGTGGAAGACCACCGGGCAGATGGTCGCCATCGGCTTCCTGATCGCGGGCGAGGCGGGCGACCACATCCTGCCGGTCACGACCGAAATCGGCATTCTGCTGCTGTGGCTGTCGGCGCTGCTGACGCTCTATACCGGCTATGACTATATGCGCGCCGGGCTGCGCTACATGATCGAAGAGTAGAAATGAAATTGCGTTATTTCGCCTGGGTGCGCGAGCGCGTCGGCAAGCCGGAGGAAGAGGTCGAGATTCCGGCGAGCGTCACCACCGCGGACGAGCTGATGACCTGGCTCGCCGGCCGCGGCGAGGAATATGCCTATGCCTTCGAGAACCCGAAAGTGATCCGCGTCGCCGTCGACCGGACCCATGTGCAGCCCGGCGCCAAGATCGCGCAGGCCTCGGAAATCGCCTTCTTCCCGCCGATGACGGGGGGTTGAGGGCGTCGTGCCCCGGATGCGCCGCAGCACGAAGCGTTTGCGTAGTGGTGCGGCGCTGATCCGGGGCCCAGCTTAGTCTTGAAGAAACCGGGGTCCCGGGTCTGCAGCGCACCGCTGTCGCGCTGCGCTGCGCCCGGGACACGTCCTTCCCGGCGGCGCGGCTTCGCTCTACATTAGCTCCATGACCGTCCCCTCCACCGTCCGCCTGCAGCGCGAGCCGCTCGACGTGGCTGCCGAAGCCGCCAAGCTGACGCGCGGGCGCAGCGACGTCGGCGCGCTGGTGACCTTCACCGGCATCTGCCGCGGCAGCGAGGAGAGTGAGCCGATCGCGGCGCTTAACCTCGAGCATTATCCCGGCATGGCGGAGGCCGAGATCGAGCGCCACGTCGCCGAGGCCGCGGCGCGCTGGCCGTTGCTCGGCGTCACCGTCATCCACCGCTACGGCCGCATCGTGCCGAGCGAGGACATCGTGATGGTGGCGACCGCCTCGGCTCACCGC
>Ga0335081_10008555_pt1 | contig 16422 bp, 10 predicted proteins | sample Lox_Sample_35_FD_206713 | JGI IMG/M metagenome (GOLD analysis project Ga0335081, IMG submission 206713) | Soil microbial communities from Loxahatchee National Wildlife Refuge, Florida, United States - Lox_Sample_3.5 | ecosystem: Environmental > Terrestrial > Soil > Wetlands | place: USA... | reverse complement strand
TGCACAGGGGAGGATTCGAACCTCCGTACCTCGCTAGGAGGAACAGATTTACAGTCTGTCGGCTTTAACCACTCACCCACCTGTGCATAAACCTTTCGGGCGACGCCGCGTTTCCGTCCGGTAATTCGCGCGATCGGATGCGTCAATGCAACAGACTACCCCCAGCCTGGGGAACTCTGCTATTCGCAACACAGGGAAGCCAAGGCCCGCCAAAGACGCCGCGAAGATCACTACACGCCGGAAAAGTTCCGAATGGAGTGCGTTCGAAAAACCTGCCGCGCCGATACCCGAGTCCGCCGCCTGCCGGAAAATTCTTTTTCGTTCTCTGGAGCTGGCGAAGGGATTCGAACCCCCGACCCTCTGATTACAAATCAGATGCTCTACCGACTGAGCTACGCCAGCAAGCCTGGGGACAGATGCGCCTCCGCGCAAACTAATCCCTATGATCCCTTCCAGATGTCCGGGACAATTAAACAAAATAACACAAGGACGCGATAGGGCGCAACAACTCGTTGAGAGGACAGGAGTAAGCCGAATCCAGTTGGTGCCGTTCCCATGACTCGCTCATGCTCACGTGCGCGTACCCGTCAGCGATTGTGCCGAGCTATCACTTACCCACCTCTGAGACGGCGCTAGATGGTCGCTCCAAAGGCTTCTTCCCATCAAATGCCGCGTATGGTGGAGCGCCCAAACCTCGCACGCGGCAGCCTCGGGGTCAGGGATGCTATCATTTCACTCCAGACCGCATTGCATGCGAATCAAACGCACTCTCCCTATCGCGTTGGCGGTCGTCATTGTGGCCGCGGCAGTCGCGGTCACGGTCCAGTTGCGCAAACACGCTCCGCCGGAGCCCGCCCGGTTGTTGCCCGCGGCCGACGCCTTCTTCTATGCCGACTTCGGGTGGATTCGCAAGGCCAACGGCAACAAGCCTTTCTTTCCGGTGTCGCACGATCCGGAATACGAGCGCTTCATCCAGGACACCGGATTCGATTTTGAGCGCGATCTCGACGCCGCTGCGTTCGCCATGCACTATCCGCAGAACTGGCCGGGCGGCGGGACGGGCGGGTCGGCGCCGGAGCCACGATTCTCCGAAGTCATCATCGGGCGCTTCGACCACACGAAGTGTGTTGCGTACCTGAAGCGGACAGCAAAGTCGGTGGAGAACTACAACGCGGTCGACATCTACACCATCCCGATGCTGGGCCGCACGTTCCGCATCGCGCTTCTTGGTGTAGACACTGTGGCGGCTTCGAACCACGACGATCCGGCGGTGATCCATGGCATGGTGGACCGGTCGCGGAGGTTGGCGTCGCCGTTTGGGGGGCCGGCGTTTTTGCGGCGCTATTACAAGCGGGTGCAACTGGCGAGCCCGGTGTGGGTGGTAGCGCGAGTTGAGCCCACGGCCCCGGAGTTTGAAGGATGGTCAGACTTCTTTCCCAAGCCAGCCGATCTTGTGATTTCTGCAAGCTATAACCCGCTGCATCTGCCGCTGCGTACCGGGGCGTTGCACGTGCGTGCCGAGGCGTGGGCCGCGAATGACCAGGATGCGCGGGGAATCGCCGACAAGATGAAACTGATGCTGGAGATGTTTCACAGTGCAGAATCGTCTGTGGGATTGGCGGGCACCGACCCGGACGTAAAAGCGTTTTTCGACAGCCTGCACGTGCAGCAGGAAGACAGCCGGGCCGCGCTTTACGCGACACTGACGACGGGGTTGTTCCATAAGGTGCTGTCGGAGCAGCCGCCGCCGATGCCGGTGGAGTCTCCCGCCCAGACCCAGCCTTCCAAGGCACGATGACGGCCTCGGCGCTTGCGGCATCTCTAAGACCGTTAACCGCAGTGGGCGCAGAGAGAATCCAGGGCACGGTTTCTGCAACCAAATTCCGTCCCGAGGGTCTTAATCAGAGCGTTGTCTTTTCGGGGAGCTCTTTTCCGCGGAACTCCAGCAGTTACAATAGAAGCTAATGTCGACCCTTCCACTTCCGATTCTGGCGTTTCTTGCCGGGCTGACTTCGTTTCTGTCGCCGTGCGTGCTGCCGCTGGTACCGGGCTATGTTTCGCTGATTTCCGGGGCTGGGATCGAGGAATTGAAGTCGCAGCTGGGGCAACTGCGGCGCCGCGTGCTGGTGAATTCTATTGGATTCATCCTCGGGTTCAGCGTGGTGTTTATCACGCTGGGCGCGATTTCAACCGGGATCGGACAGCTGGCGGCGCAATACAAACATACCCTGTCGATCGTGGCCGGAGTTGTGGTCATCATTTTTGGACTGCACCTGACGGGAATCTTTCAGATCAAGTGGCTGCTGCAAGATGCGCGGCTGCATAGCGTGAAAGGCAGCAGCACGGCGGTCGGAGCGTTTGTGGTGGGATTCGCCTTCGCCTTCGGCTGGACACCGTGCCTCGGCCCGATACTGACGATCATTCTCGGTTTTGCCAGCCAGGAAGCGACGCTGACCAAGGGGATCCTTTTGCTGGCCGTGTATTCGCTGGGACTGGCGGTGCCGTTTCTGTTGACGTCGCTGCTGATGGAACGATTCCTGAAGTTCTACAGTCGCTTCCGCTCGCACATGCACGCGCTGGAAGTGGCCAGCGGCGCCTTGATGATCGGGCTGGGAGTCCTGCTGGTGACTGGCCGGTTCACGCTTATTTCGACCTGGCTGTCGTTCCTCAACCGTTTGGCCATCTGGCTGGAGGGAATTACAACCAAGAATGCGGGAATCGCGATTCTCGTCCTGGCGGCTTTGATGGCATTGGCGATCTACCTCGCGGTTGGCGGCCAGCGCCGGAGGCCGGAGGAACAGGCGCCGGAAACTCCGGCGAACGAAAAGACTTCGAATCGCAACCCGCTGGCGTTGGTGGTTGCGGCGCTCGTCGTTGCGGGCATGCTGTTTTTTGGTTTTCACATGGCGCGGCGTTCTGCTCCGAGCCGCGCGGGCCAGGTGCCGGAGACGGCGAAAGTGATCGAAGCGCCGGATTTCACGCTGGAATCGCTCGAGGGCAAGAGCGTGCGGCTGTCAGACCTGCGTGGCAAGGCGGTTCTGCTGAATTTCTGGGCGACCTGGTGCGTGCCCTGCAAGATCGAAATGCCGTGGCTGGTGGAATTGCAGGGCGAATACGGCCCGCAGGGGCTGCAGATCGTGGGCGTGGCCATGGATGACTCGAGCAAGGAAGACATCGCCAAGTTCGTGAAAGACATGGGCGTGAACTACCCGGTGCTATTGGGCAAGGAAGCGGTGGGCGACGCGTACGGTGGAGTTCCCGGACTGCCGGAGAGCTTCTTTATCAGCCGCGACGGGAGGATTGTGGACAAGATCATCGGGCTGAAAGGCAAGGCCGATATAGAGGACGCGATCCGGAAGGCATTAAGCGCCCAGCCGGGCACTAGCCAGGCAACGCCGACTGCCCAGGCAGTAACTGATCCGAAGTAACGTTTGCCGCGGCCGGTTGCTGTTCTACGATTGCTGAAGACGCGCTCAAAACGTGGGGCTCACGAAATACTTGGCTATCCCTCAATCTGTGTGGCCTCAGAAGTGACAATAGGAAAGGCGCGGCGTTGGCTCTACCATTGCGCTGGAAAATGATTTTGCGTTCGCGAAACTCGCCCTTGGTATTCTCACTCGTCGTGTTCGCCGGCATGGCGGCCGCTCAGGCCGGCAAGGCTCCTTCGGTGACCATGGCTCCCGTGGCACTGGTCACGGCGGTGCGCACGCAGCAGACGATGGTGGATTTGAACTTCCGCGTGGCCCGCGGATTTCATATCAACTCGAATACCCCGCGGTCGGAGTACCTGATCCCCACTGCGTTGAAAATGGACGTGCCCACCGACATAGCGCTGGGAAAGATTGCCTACCCACAGGGACAGGATGTGAGCTTTCCTTTTTCGCCGGACGAGGCGCTGAATGTCTACACCGGAGACTTCACCATCACGCTGGCAGTGCATCCGTTGCAATCGGTTGTGCCGGGGAAATATGTGATGCACGGCGTGCTGCGCTACCAGGCCTGTGACAACGCGCAGTGTTTCCCGCCCAAGAATTTGCCCGTGAACTTTGAAGTGAAAGTGGTCAAGGAAAAGCCTGGCCCGCGGCACAATCCCGCGCAAAGCCCGCACGTGCATACCTAGCTCTGGGCTATTAGCTCTTAGCTTTTGGCTTGGAGCCCTCTTTGACTCTCTCTGTGCCCCTGCCTTAGAGTCCTTTCCATGAAACGCGGTCTCCTGTGGGCGCCTGCCCTGCTGTTCGTGTGCTCTTTTCTCGCAGCCCAGACGACGCCATCTGTCTTGATCATTCATAACGTCGCGGTCGTTGACGTGAAGGACGGACGGATCCTCGCTCACCGCAATGTCGTCGTACGGAACGGGAAGATTGAAGACGTCACCGAATTGCCCGTGAAAGAGGGCGGCAAGGGGACAATTCAGGTCAATGGCACCGCGAAATACCTGATCCCCGGGCTGTGGGACATGCATGTCCACATGGTGTTTGGGGACTGGTTCCCGGACGCGAAAAAGATCAGCCTGCCGCTGTTTGTCGCCAACGGCATCACTGGCGTGCGCGACATGGGCGGCGAACTGGATGTGCTGCAACAGTGGCGCAAGGAAATTTCTGCCGGAACGCTGATCGGCCCGAGGATCGTGATGGCGGGGCCGATGCTGGACGGCCCACAGCCGCGGTTCCCGAGTTCGATCGCGATCAAGACGCCCGAGGACGGCCGCCGGGCAGTGGATGACCTGAAGCAGAAGGGCGTGGATTTCATCAAGCTGCAATCGCTGATTCCGCGGGAGGCGGTTTTTGCCATTGCCGATGAAGCCAAGAAGCAGAACATCACGTTCGTGGGGCACGTGCCGGACGCGGTGCGAGCGTCAGAGATGTCGAAAGCCGGACAGAGAAGTTTTGAACATCTGATCGGAATCTTTGAAGGGGCGTCGCCGCTGGAAGATGAGTTCATCAAGGGATCGAAGAACGAAGGTAAGTTTTTAGCCACCTACGATCCGGCGCGGGCGGGGGCGCTGTTCGCACTGCTGGCGAAGAACCAGACGTGGCAGTGTCCGACGCTGGTGTGGGAACGCGGCGGGAATCTGATCGAGCTTTCTGACTTTGCCCACGATCCGAGGGCGAAATACGTTCCCGCGTACTGGAAAGATGTGACCTGGAAGCACTTCACCGACCAGGTCGAGCATGAATTCAATACGGACGATCTCGCGACGCGTCGCCGCTTCGTCGAGAAAGAACTGGAAGTCGTGAAGACCATGCATCACGCCGGCGTACCGTTTCTGGCGGGAACGGATACGGCCTCCGGCGTATACATTTTCCCGGGATTTAGCCTGCACGAGGAGCTGCAAAGATTCGTCGCTGCCGGCTTTACGTCGCTGGAGGCGCTGCAGACCGCGACGCTGAATCCCGCGAGATTCCTCGGCAGGGAGGACCAGCTAGGAACAATCGAGAAGGGGAAGCTGGCCGACATGGTGCTGCTGGATGAGAATCCGCTAGATGACATCCGCAACACGGAGAGGATTGCGGGAGTGGTTTTGAACGGGCGTTATTTGTCGCGCGCCGATCTGGACAAGATGCTGGCAGGAGTGGAGCAGGCGGCACGCATGTCAGGCAACAATATCCCTAACCACGCCAAGTAAAATGATTTGTCATCCTGCGCGAAGCGAAGGACCTATGTAAACCACGCGAGTTTGCACGGGTCCTTCGGCGCAAAGAGCACTCCTCAGGATGACAAAGGTCCCTCCCAGCGCGGGGTTGCGCGGGCGAGCGCGAGAATCGTTCCGGCGTACAGCAGCGTATCGAAAAAGTAGTTGATCCCTTCGACCCTGACGTCGGTGCTCTGGGTGAGCAGCGAAGCGATCAGGATCGGACCGTAGATGAACACGACCAGCAGGAAGATCCAGGAGCCGAGATAAGTCGCGGCCATCCTCGTCTTCTTCGCCAGAAGGATCGCTGCCCCGGCGACGACCAGAATTGCCCCGGTCAGATCGGCAATCAGAGCATGCACTGGAATCCACGTAGGCATCAGCTTTTCGAGAGGAACGCCGGGGACATTCGCGGTGTGAAGAAAGTGCTCGACGCCGTAAAAAATGGCGGCGATGCCGATAATGATGCGGCCTGCGGTGATGAGCTTGCTCCTGCCCGGTCCGCTCATCGCACCCCCGGCAAGAACCCAGCCGCCGGCGCCAAACGACATCTCTCGGGCCAGCAGCACCCAGGCAATCCGGTTGTGGCGGTCGGCCAGTGCACCAGGTAAATCCATCATCGCGACGAATAAGAACATCATGATTCCCCACATCAAACCGGACCATTGCACCTGAATTTTGGTCGTAATGCTCAAGGCTGCGGCGATCAGAGCGAGGCCGACGAAATAAGTCCAGAACAGGGGCCAAGGCATGAACTTGGGTACCAACTGCGAGATGCCGTTTGCGGCAGAGAAGTGCTCCGCGCCGAAGACGCCCAGCGGCACGCCGAAACACAGATAGGCCAAGGCGACGACCTTATCGAGGCCCCGAGCGTCGGCGATATCGCGCTTCGCCGCCAAAATGCCAATCACCGAAAACACGATGCCGGCCGCGCAGGTTGAGTTGACGGTGCGGGAGATCGCGAAGAAGGCGGGGAGGGTTGGGTGCATGGTTATGGGAGCCCGACGTCGTTTGAAATGGGAAAGTATGACGCGGAAAGTGGTACAGGGCAATAGCTACTTGACTGCGATTTTGTATAGCCACTCGCGGCCGTGCGGGTTGGGGTTTGCTGTTGGGAGGGGAAACAGCGACAGTCACGCTGACGGCTAAAGTGGCCGGTATGGAACCGTGGACTCCCGCGGTTTGACCCTGACACCCTCCGACAGGAGAAAGGAGAAGGCAGCCTGCGTCGCGTTCGGATGGCCACCCGGCCCAAGGATCACGTCCACCAGCGGCAAGGCCCCGTCGGAGCCGAGGGGAAAGGGATAGGAAATGTACGGCACGAGCGTCGTGCCCTCTGGCCGAAAGCGGCGGGGATTCTGCAGTTGCTTCCCGGCCGAAACCGGAAGCACTAGACGCCACTCCTGCTCCTCGCAAAACGACTTATCTTTGAGAAGTGCGGCTAGGTGAAGCAGATCGGCTTTAGTGCTCGCCATAGATGTGGTAAGCCTCTGATTGAGTTCCGCCGCTCCTGGGAGTCTGCTGATGAACTCGAAAACTGCCGACGGATTCTTCCCGATCGGCCGGGGGCCATCGTACTTGTTCAGGAAGGCTTCAGCAGTTGCATCCCAGTATCCTTGCGCCTCGTTCATGAAGTGATCCAGAGCGCGGCGGATGAGAGTCTTCTTGTCCGACAAGTCGTACACGCATGGAGCAAAGCAAACGAGCGTATCCACGTTTGGTGGCGGCCGAAAAGCGCTTAGCCGGAGACCGAGGCTCACGCCGCTCGATCCTCGTGAATAGCCCCGCCACTGGCTAAGTTGATCCTCAGCTACCGAAAACGATGCGACAAAGACTTGGGTCCGATCGGGACGCAGAGTGCTTCCAAACGCTATGTCGACAGCCTTTTTCCAATATTCCCGCACAGGAAACAAATTCGAGCCAAATTCCGGCACGTCGGCGGCAACTTCGCTGGCGATCTCCCGCGCGTGGATGAACTCCTTAACATCATTCAGGAATCGGATGTCCGAGGCATAGATGGCCTTGCTTGTCACTATCCCGTAAAAGCCCTTAACCGAGCTGTAGTGCCAAAGCTTGTCCGGTATTTGCCTGCTCAGTAACTCGGTGATGGGGTCTGTATTCATGTTCCGACCTAAGGCAGAGCTATTTCCCGCCCTGCTTCTTCTCCACCTTGGCCCAGGTGTCTTTCAGGGCGACCGTGCGGTTGAAGACCAGCGCGTCGGGCCTGGAGTCGGGGTCGACCGAGAAGTATCCCAGGCGTTCGAATTGGTAGCGGCTGCCCGGCGCCGCCGAAGCCAGCGACGGCTCGAGCTTGGCGCCGCTTACGACTTCGAGCGAGTTCGGATTCAGATTCTCGGTGAAATCGTGTCCTTCGGGAACGTCTGCAGGGTTCTCTCTGTTGAACAGGTTTTCGTAGACGCGAACTTCGGCATCGACGGCATGTTTCGCCGAAACCCAGTGGATCGTGGATTTCACTTTGCGTCCGTCCGGCGGCGCGTTGCCGCCGCGCGTGGCGGGATCGTAGGTGCAGTGGACTTCGACGACTTCGCCCTTGTCGTTCTTCACGACGCTTTTCGCCGTGATGAAGTAGCCGTAGCGCAGGCGCACTTCGCGTCCGGGCGAGAGACGGAAATATTTCGGTGGAGGCACTTCGCGGAAGTCATCCTGCTCTATGTAAAGCTCGCGCGAGAATGGAACCTTGCGTGAGCCGGCGCTTTCGTCTTCGGGATTGTTCTGTGCGTCCATTTCCTCGGTCTGATTCTCCGGGTAGTTGTCGATCACCACTTTCAGCGGGCGCAGAACAGCCATCACGCGCGGGGCGCGCTTGTTCAGGTCTTCGCGCAGGAAGTGCTCGAGCATGGCCAAATCAACGATGCCGTTGGTGCGCGACACGCCGGCCGCGGTGACGAAGTTGCGGATGGCTTCGGGCGTGTATCCGCGACGGCGCAGGCCACACAGCGTGGGCATGCGGGGATCGTCCCAGCCGCTGACGCGCCCTTCTTCGACCAGGCGGCGCAGCAGGCGCTTCGACATGATGGTGTAGGTCAGGCTGAGGCGGTCGAATTCGATCTGCTGCGAGGGGAAAATTCCCAACTCCCTGATGAACCACTGGTAGAGCGGCTGGTGATCGGCGAATTCGAGCGAGCACATCGAGTGGGTGATTTTTTCGAGCGAATCGGACTGGCCGTGGGCGTAGTCGTACATCGGGTAGATGCACCACTTGTCGCCGGTGCGGTGATGCTCGGCGTGCAGGATGCGGTACATGACCGGGTCGCGCAGGTTGAGGTTGGGCGAGGCCATGTCGATTTTGGCGCGCAAAACGCGCGAGCCGTCGGGAAATTCTCCGGCCTTCATGCGCTCGAAAAGATTCAGGTTCTCTTCGATGGGACGGTTGCGGTACGGGCTGTCCTTTCCGGGCTGGGTCAGCGTGCCGCGATGCTTGCGGATTTCTTCGGCCGAAAGATCGTCAACGTAGGCCTTGCCGTCTTTGATCAGCTTGAGGGCCCACTCGTAAAGCTGGCCGAAATAATCGGACGCGTAGAAGAGGCCGTCCCAGTGGAAGCCGAGCCACTGAATGTCCTGCATGATGGAGGTGACGTATTCGACGTCTTCTTTTTCGGGATTGGTGTCATCGAAGCGCAGGTTGGTGTGGCCGTTGAACTCGTCGGCGAGTCCGAAATCAATGCAGATGGCCTTGGCGTGGCCGATGTGGAGGTATCCGTTGGGCTCGGGAGGAAAGCGGGTCTGGACGCGGCCGTTGTACTTGTTGGTCTTGAGGTCATCGGCAATCTTGTCGCGGAGAAAATTGGACGGGCGCGGCTCGGGGGCGGCGCTGCCCGCGTTTTCAGATGATGGCGGATGCATGAATTGATCTTAACGCAAGGAAAGGGCGGCTAATGGCTCGGGTTCAGTTTCAACATCCCCCAAGGCGTTATCCCGACGGTGCTCGTCTTCACCAGCGGGCCAAGGGATCTCCCGCGCAACGGCTGTGTGTGTATGGGAGATCCCTCGGCCAGCCTGAAAAACGGCTTCGCTCGGATGACCGCCCGCCTCTCCCTGGCTAGGCATGCAACGATGCCGGCTCGCCAGCGCTGGACGATGGCTTCCGGAAGGATCGCAGCAACTTCCAGACGTTGATCGCCAGCGCGATGGAAAGGCCTAACCACGCGCCCGCCAGGCTGAGCATGATGGAGACGTTGACGATCGCGGCGGCTTTAACGTATTGGGCGGAATGCCGGGCGGCGTCCGTCACCATCACAAAGGGATGCCAATCGCCGTTCGGCGTCTGCCCGGCGGCATGAACCAGGAAATTCACGAGAATCAGGGTGAGCGCGCCTTGCACGAGCTCACCGAGCGGAGGAAACCAGGTGAATTGCGGACGGGCCAGGATGATGCCGGCGCGCAGCAGGCCGAGGAGTCCCAACAGAAGAATCGGCACATAGACCGTGTGCCACAGGGGCGCAGCCTTCAGAAACGCCGCCGCCGGACCGAGGATCAGCACCGGGTAGCGGGGAATCAGCAGCAGCCACATGATTCCGATGACCCCGAAGGCGAGTTCGCAGACGGTTTGGGCCAGCGACGTCTTGCGCGCCTGCTTTCGTACCGGTGGGAGCTTGAGCGGGTCCCAGTTTGCACAGGTCATGGGGCCTCCCACATGAGCCTGGGTGCGCTCGAGCACGACAAAAACGAGTGTGACGATGCCGCCTGCGATGAAGAGGCCCGCCCAGAGATTGCCCAACGTCGTGCCGATAGCACTCCCCCAATCGTGGCCGTTGTTCGCGAAGTTCACCGGGCCGATGATGAACACGAAGACCGGCACGAGGATCCAGAGCAGCACCATCTTCATGACGAACGCATAGACGGGATAGAGGGTTGGCCCGATCAGGAACCGCTTGGGACCGAGCCGGCCGGCGACGACCATCGGCATTCCGCAGCGCTTGAGAATCTCGGAGATTCCTGCCGCGTCGAGCGGATGGCCGAGCTCGGCTTCCTTGTCCTCGATCTGCGAGCGCAGGTCTTCGCCCAGTTCGGCAATGAGGTCGTCCTGCTTGTGGGTATTAGGCAGCCAGAAGCGAACGGCCTGGAGATAACGATCTACGAGTTCCATCGGCTTGTTCACGGCGTTACGGCCGGATGAAGTGCTAGATGTGGTCATGGTCTATGCCTCTTGAAGGATCTTGCTCAGCGATGAGTTGATCTTTTGCCACTCGCTCAGGAGCTGGCCGAGAATCTCCACGCCTTGCGGTGACAGCCGGTAAAAACGCTTGTTGCGCTTGTCCTCTTCGCGCCACTGACTGACCAGCAGACCCTGGGTCTCGAGGCGGCGGAGGAGCGGGTAGAGCGTGCTTTCGTCGATCTCTAAGCCATCATCGGCCAGGGCCTTGCGCAGGGTGTAGCCGTAGCGCTCGGTGCGAAGCTGGGTCAGGACAGCGAGGCTCAGGCAACCGCGGCGGAGCTCAAGCCTCAGGTTTTCAAAGATTTCCGGATTGTCTATGCTGGTCGGCATATAGTGTACGATAAACACTGTATGTCACATAGTATAAGATGTCAAGGGAAAAATTGCGGACCAGCTTTGCTTGTGTTGCCCGAAGACCGCTAGACCCCTGCGGAAACGAGCCAGAAGCCGGCGAGAGACGGCGCGGGCGCGGACGCCCGCCGGACATCCCGCGGAGACGGCGGCGCTACTTCTTTCCTATCGGGTCTTTGTGATGGCTTGGGCGATACGCGCCAGCGTGGTTTCCTTGCCTAACACTTCCAGGGTTTCAAACAGCGGCGGGGCGTTTTTGCGGCCGCAGACGGCGACGCGGATGGGTTGGAACATCTGTCCGGCTTTGAGGCCGAGTTCCCGGGCGGCGGCGCGGAGGGCGTGGTCGAGCGGATCGTGCTTGAACTCGACATTAGCAAGCACGGTCTGCGCTTTTTCCAGAACTTTTCCCGCCATGGCGGCGTCGCCTTTTTGCGGGATCAGTTCGGCCGGGTCGTACGGCGGAAGCTGATCGACGAAGAAGAAATCCGCGGCAGTGAGCACGTCGCGCAGCAGGCGGATGCGCTCGCGGATGAGCGGCGTGATCTGGAGCATCTTCTCGGGAGTGACGTTTGGATATTGCTCCTGCACGATCGGGAGCAGGCGTGGGCTCAAGTCTTCAACGGCGAGTCCGCGGATGTGTTCGGCGTTGAGCCAGAGTGCTTTGGGATCGAAAGTGTCGTCGGGGTTGGCAACACCCGGATTCCTCCCCTTCGGCTCGCTCAGGGTCGGAATGACAACATTTGGGGGTAATTCCTTGAAGTTCACCACCGCGTTGGCGCGGTTGATGCCTTCGAGCGAAAAAGCCGCGGTCAGTTCCTCGAGGCTCATCTTGGTGCGGTCGTCTTTGGGCGACCAGCCGAGAAGACACAGGAAATTGATGAACGCCTCAGGCAGGAATCCGGCATCGCGATAGGTCGTGACGCTCACGACCGGGCCGTGTCGGCGCTTCGAGAGCTTCGCGCCATCGGGTGCGACGAGCAGTGGAAGATGAGCGAACTGCGGCGGCGCGTAGCCGGCGGCTTCAAAAATCAGGACGTGCTTGAATGTGTTCGAAAGATGGTCCTGTCCGCGAATAATGTGGCTGATGCGCAGGTCCACGTCGTCGGCGCACGAGGCCAGGTGATAAGTAGGCATGCTGTCGGAACGAAGCAGGGCGAAGTCTTCAATGTCGGCGCACGCTTTGACTTGTTTCCCATAAACTGCGTCATCGAAGTGGACGGACAGTTCGCCTTCGGAAAACCGGACAGCCGACGGCGGCTGTCCCCACATGGCCTCACCAGATGCATCCCGCGGGACGCGGAAGCGCAAGGCAAACGGTTCTCCCGCGGCGGCGCGGCGATCGCTTTCGGCGCGGGAGAGTTCGCGCATGCCGGGATTGAACAGCCACGTGCCCTGGGCTCCAGATCTTTCGCTGTCGCCGGTGTGGGCGGGGGTGAAGTCGCGGTATGCCAGTCCTTTTTGAAAAATCGCGTCCGCAATCTGAGCGTGCAAACCGCCTCGCTCTGATTGTTTATATTCCTCGTCCCAGCCAAGGCCGAGCCACTTGAGGCCCTCAAAGATTGAATGGACCGAGGCTTCGGTGTTCCGTTCAACGTCGGTGTCGTCGAGACGGAGGATCACGGTGCCGCCGGTGTGGCGGGCATACAACCAGTTGAAGATAAAGGTGCGGGCGCTTCCCACGTGAAGAAAGCCGGTGGGCGAGGGAGCGAAGCGCACTCGCGGCGTAGCGGAATTGGCGGCTAACTGGTTCATTTGGAACTCACTAGCGATGGTACGGGCGAGGGAAATCGAGCGTCAAGCTGAGCCGCAAGCTCGACTTCTAATCTTTGTGTCCTACTGATTGCCTCAGCTTTGCGGCATTGTCCTTAAATCCTGTTGTGTTCGCCGGTAAGGTATGACACGATTGCTTACCACTTCCCTCCGGAAACGAGAACGCAGAACTGGCCCAGAGTGCCTGCGACGGGTCTATGAATAGTGTCGTCATCACGACGGTAGTGATCCCAGGCGTCGTATCGCTGCTGTTGTTCCTGGTTTTCTACTATCTCTACCAGCAGAGCCGGCAGCCGTATTTTCGCGCCTGGCAGTGGGCCTGGGCTGCGTACTCGCTGCACTATGTTCTTGATGCTTTTCCCTCGTCTTCCATTGCGTTCTTTTTGAGCGAGCTTTGCCTGGTGACGATGGCGGTGTGCATCTTTGTCTCGACGCGCCTGATGCGGAGCGCTTACCGCTTCCGTTGGTATGACGCAGCGGTGGCCGTCATCCTGGTCACGTTCGCAGGGCTGACTCTGCACGGACACATCGTAGGCGGCACATTCCGCCCCGACGCCCAGCCGGAGATTCGCCTGGGCATGGGCTTGGCGTTCATCCTGCTCTACTCTTCCGCTGTTTTTTATGTGAACGGCAGCAAGCGGGGATCGCTGGCCTTTGAAGTGCTTGGAATCTCCCTGGCCATGTGGGCTGTGCTGATGGGCGTCGGACCGCTGCAGAATCCGTGGTTGGAGGTGTTCGGCACCGCCAGCCGGCTGTTCGGCCCCGTGCCGCAGATGCTGCTGGGCATCGCGATGGTCATGGTGCTGTTTGAGAACCAGCGCAACGCCGTGCAGGAAAACACGCTGGCGCTGTCAACCCTCGGCGTGGACCCGCGGCGCCTGCTTTTTGCCGAGGACCTGGTTCCCAGCATGCAGGCCGCGCTGGAGCGGCTGATGAGCGCTCTGCCGACGCGCCGGGCAGCCATCTTCATCACGGAACGGTGGCGGGGATTGTTGCCCTCGGTGCAGCAGGGATTTGCCGCGGGTTTCCTGGGAGAGCTGGAAAGAAGCGGAGCCGGAGACTACATCTGCGAACTGGCCTACCGGCAGAGCGGCGTCTTCAGCGTGCAGGACCTGGCGGAGATCGCCGAGCCGCTTCCGGTGGCGCAAGTCGGAACCTTCTCTGAATTTCGCCGCATTCTGCTGGAAGCCGACGTCCGGCATTTGACCGCGGTCACGCTGCAGACCCGGGAGCACAACTTCGGAGTGATTCTCTTCCCGCACGCCGAACGGCGCGCGTTTGGATCGTCGGGCCCGCGACTGATGGTCGGCATGGCGCTGCAGCTCGGGCTGACGCTCGAAAACTACGTGGTCAGTCACGACGCTCACCGCCGCACGCAGGAGTATGAACTGCTGACCGAGATCGGGAAGGCGATCAGCTCGCGCCTAGACCAGGATGAGATTCTGCGCACGATCCAGGTCGAACTGGGGCAGATTTTCAACACCAGCCATTTCTACATCGCGTTCCAGGATCAGGAGGAAATCCGGTTCGAACTCGAAGTGCGGGATAACCGGGTGTTGGCGAAGCGCCGTCGGGAACTGCGCAACGCCTTCACCGAGTATGTGATCCGCACCGGGGAATCGCTGCTCATCCGCTCCGAACTGGAGGCAACGCGAAAGAAGCTGGGCATCACCCATGTTCCGGAGCGTCCAGCCAAGTGCCTCATCGCCACGCCGATTTTCATCGGCAACAAACCTTCCGGAGTCATGGTCGCGATGAGCCCGGAGCGCGAGTTCGTTTTCGAGCAACGCGACCTCGACGTGCTGGTGACCGCGGCAGGCCAGGTTTCCGTGGCGATGGAGAACGCGCGGCTGTTTGCCGAGGAGCAGCGCCGCTCGCGCCAGCTGGCGTTTCTCAACAACGTTTCGCGCACCGCCATCTCGAGCGATGATCCCACGCACTTGCTGAGCCAGATCGCGGGAGAGATCCAGAAGAATTTCACCTTCGATCACATTGGCATCGGATTGCTTGACTATGGAACCAAGGAAATCGAGATCAAGGCGGAGGCCGGAACCAGCGCGCATGCGACGGGCAAGCGCATTCCGCTGGGCAGCGGAATCCTGGGCCGGGTGGCGCGCGGGGGCGAACGCGCGCTGGTGCAGAATGCGACGCCGGGCAGCCTGGCCGGGATTCTTCCCGACGCGCGGGCCGCGCTGTGCATTCCCATCACCTATGGCGAGACTTTGCTGGGCGTGCTCAACGTCGAGAGCCGCAACGAAAATGCGTTTTCGCCGCAGGACGTGCTGATTCTCAACACCCTGGCCGATTTGCTGGCTACGGCTTTGCACAATGCCTTCGTCTTCCAGAAGCTGCAGCAGCAATCCATCACCGATGGCTTGACCGGAATCAAGACGCGCCGATTCTTCTGGGAAGCACTGTCGGCCGAGTGGAAGCGCGCATCGCGCTCCGGGCGGCCGTTCTCGGTGGTGCTCATTGATCTCGACAAGTTCAAGGAAGTCAACGACACCATGGGCCACTTCGAGGGTGACCTGGTGCTGGCGCGCGTGGGGCGCCTGCTGGAGCAGAAATCGCGGCAATCGAACGTGGTGGCCCGCTACGGCGGCGACGAGTTCATCGTACTGATGCCGGAGACCGGCGCAGATCAGGCTCAGGTTTTGGCCGAGCGCCTGCGGCAGTGGATCGCAAACGATCCCATGCTGAGTGAGCACCACGTGACGGGCAGTTTCGGCGTGGCCAGTTTCCCCATGCACGGATTCTCGATCGAGGACATCATCCGCGTGGCCGATGCCGGCATGTATGTTTCGAAGCGATCGGGTGGAAACCTGGTTTCGACCGCGCAGGAGTTTGCCGAGGGCCAGGACTTCGCCCGCCAGCGGCAGCAGATTTCGGCTTATATCGAGGGCTTCTTGCAACGCGAGCACACCGGCCCGGAGCAACTGGAAGAGCTGACTTCGACCTTGTTCAAGCTCTGCGACGGAGAAGAAGGCTGCAATGTAGCCGTGCTCAAGGAAGCGATTGAATCTCTGACGCGGGCCGCGGAGTCGCGCGAGCTGCAGACCGCCGGCCATGGCGATCTGGTCGCGCGCTACGCGGCAGTTATGGCCCGCTCTTTGGGCATGTCTCCCGAGGAAACCGCCGATCTGGTCTACGCTGCCCGAGTGCATGATGTGGGCAAGATCTTCGTGCCCGAGGGAGTGCTCAACAAACCCGGCCCGTTCAGTGAGAAGGAACTGATCCAGCTCAGGATGCACGCCCACATCGGCGCGGAGATCGTAGCCATCGTTCCGCACAGTGCCATGATGCGGGAGGCCATCGAACATCACCACCAGCGCTTCGACGGATCGGGTTATCCCGACGGCCTCAAAGGAGAGGAGATTCCGCTGTGGGCGCGGATTATCGGCCTGGCTGACGCCTACGCCAATATGGTCACCGAGGAGACGTTCTCGACTGCCAGAACACCGGATCAGGCTCTGGACGAACTGGCGCAGATGAG
>Ga0335081_10008553_pt1 | contig 16423 bp, 18 predicted proteins | sample Lox_Sample_35_FD_206713 | JGI IMG/M metagenome (GOLD analysis project Ga0335081, IMG submission 206713) | Soil microbial communities from Loxahatchee National Wildlife Refuge, Florida, United States - Lox_Sample_3.5 | ecosystem: Environmental > Terrestrial > Soil > Wetlands | place: USA... | reverse complement strand
GGCCACCGTATAGGTGATCCAGTGTTGCTCGCGGTTCTTGTCGACGCCGCCGAGCGAATAGAGCACGGCCTCGACCGGCTGCAGCACCGGCGTCAAAAACGTGCGCTCACCTTCGAACACGCGGGCCATGTAGCGGCCGAGCGGCACCACCAGCGCGGTCAGCACCACGAAATAGATCGCGATTTGAATCCAGCCATTGATCGTCATGACACGTTAGCTTTCATATTTGCGCTTGCGTGCGCGTCAAAAGCGCTCGGGCTTAAGCAGCGCGTAAACGAGGTAAATGGTGATGGCGGCACTGACGATGCCGGCGAGCGAATAGTCGAAGATCATCGTGAGACTCCTCAGAGCCGGTCGCAGGCGTAGGCGTAGCCAATCGACACTGCGAAAAAGGCGACTGCCGTCGCCACTAGAATTACGTCCAACATTGGCGTCGCTCCTTGCGAGACAATCGCGGCGTGCAACAAACTATGGGGCTCGCCGCGCGGCGTTGACGTGCATCAATTTTTCCGTGAAATCGTCGCCCGTCTTCGCGCCGTGTCAGTTGCCACCTTCGGCATAAGTTTTCGAGAGGAGCGGGCGGCGAGCGTTATAGGAATCTCATATAGATGCAGCGCAATGACGATTTGAACGCACCGGTGCCAGCGCGTTTGTCATAATCGCCAGCAAGTCACTCGGATCTCGGCGGAATTTGTCCGAACGCTACTCGCTCGGCGGCCCGCAGGGTTTTTATTGCGTTTTTATTTTCCGGCGCTGCGTTCCCAATCGCTTTCATATCTGACGAGGGATATGATTTTTTTGGGGCGTATGCCTGCTGCAGGCATGACATGATTGTAGACACGACCTCGCGGAATTGGCGCGAAAAGAAGATTCGCGAGTGGCTTCTGCTCTTGCTGCGTTTTGCGATCACGCGCGAGGCGGAAGATCGCGCGGCCGCGCATATCTTCGCTGAAGAGCTCGACGCCATCGGTGCTTCTCGCCGCGCCGTTATCCCCAGTTTTTTCCAACGCACAAGCCGGGAGATCTGCGACGCCATTCAAGCAGTCGGGAATCCACAGCAGGCGGCGGTACTGCGGACCCACATTGCACGGATAGCAGAGCCCCGCCTCCGGCAAGCCTTTTCAGCCGCGCTCGGTCTCGCAAAGCCAGAAGTCCGGTCGTCTGTGCACAGACGCAGCAGGCGCAAAACACATGATTTGTGGAAGGGCTTGGCCGGCTGACCGAATATCTAGGTCTTTATAAAACGACGCCTCCTTCTTTATAGGTTCCAAATACCTCGACTTGCGCGGCCCTGTTAGCTTCAATTCGGTTGGAGCGGCGGGGACGCAAAATCAGCGATGGGCGCTTGGAAGGATATCTTGGCCGCAGCGTCGCTGGGACTGTTCACGACGTCCTCCTCGTTTCTCGGCGCAACGCTCGGCCTTTATGTGCCGATTTCGAAGCGGGCTCTCGCCTGCATTCTCGCCTTTGCCGCCGGCTCGCTGATCAGCGCACTCGCCATCGAGCTCGCATTCGAGGGCGCGCAGGAACTGCACCACCACGGTTTTCCTGCAAGTTCGGCGTGGGGTTTTATCGGCGGCGGTTTCGCGCTCGGCGCCACGATGTATTACGCCGCCACGCGTTACCTCGAACGCAAAGGTGCCGCCGTTCGTTACCAGTCGCGCTTCAACGAATACGCGCTGGAGCGCAAGCAGGAAGAAACCCGCGGTTTGATCGCGCTGCTGTCGAAATGCGATCTGCTGCGCCACCTGCCTCCCGAAGGCGTCGAAGCCATCCTGCCGTTTATCCGCAAGCGGCATTTGAAAGCGAGCGAGACTCTGTTTCATGCCGGCGATCCCGGCGATGCGCTTTATATCGTCGCCAAGGGGCAAGTCGAAGTCCTTTCCGATTCGAAAGCCAATGCGCGCTCAATCGCCAAGCTTGGCGAAGGCCATGCCTTTGGCGAAATGGCATTGATCAGCGGCGGCACCCGCACCGCGACGGTTCGCGCGCTTGCCCCCACGGACTTGCTCGAGATTTCAAAAGGCAATTTTCAGGACCTCATCGAACAAGACCGGCAGCTCGCGGATGCGGTTCGCAGGCTCAGTCATGAGCGTGCCATCAATAACTTGAGCTCCGGCGGACCAAACCCAGCCACTTGGGCCAATGTGGCGAGCCAGAGTCTCGCTCATGTCAGCCGCACCGAGTCCGACAAGCTGCTACATGAGGCCGGGAAAAGCGCCGGCCTCGCGATCGTCTTAGGCAACATCCTCGACACCATCCCCGGCTGTCTGGTGATCGGCTCGAAGTTCAGCGGGTTCCAAAGCCTCTCGCTCACGCTGATGCTTGGCATGTTCATCGGCGGCATTCCGGAAGCAGCCGCGAGCGGCGCGATGATGACGCGCGCCGGTTATCGGGCAAACACGATTTTCGGCATGTGGTCGACCGTCGTGATCGTCGGCATCATTGCCGCCGCCGCCGGCAAGGCTTTCATCGGCGGCTCCGATTCGCTGGCGGCGATCTTTGCCGAAGCCATCGCCGGCGGCGCCGTGCTCGCGCTTGTCTCCCACGCGATGATTCCTGAGTCTATTCACGGCGGCGGCTCCCTGACGGTGCTGCCGATCGTCGGCGGCTTTCTCTTCGCGCTCTATCTCGCCTTGGCGGCGAGCCTCATTTAGCTCCAGGCATTGGCCACTTTCGTCACAGACCTAGCGGGGCGCCTACTTTTATAGAAGCGGCGTCGTGCAACTATGAGATTCATATACCGCGACGGGTCCACCCCTCTCGTTTCTTTATGGGCATCGGGGCCATCTTACAGTGCCGACCTTCCAGGTTCGGCGACACTATCATGTGGAACGATACTACCCGGCGTGAACTTCTCGCGGATCGGCTGCGCAAAGCAGCGACAGCCGATCCCGAGATTTTTGCCGGCATCGAAGATTCCTGCACGCGTGTTGCGACGCTGAGAAAGGCCGGCAAAGCGAACCTTCTCGACCGGTTGACCGCGAATGGCGCCTGGACCGACGCCGCCCTGACGCTGCTGGCAATGGAATTGCCGTCCTGGACGGTGCGGCGCCTCGTTTATGAGGATGGCGAGTGGATTTGCTCGCTGTCGGAGCAGGCAAATTTACCGGCGAATCTCGATGACACCGCCGATTTCAATCACCCCGTCTTGCCGCTTGCGATCCTGGGCGCGCTGATCGAGGCACGGGCTAGAGCAAATGCATGCCTGCCCCACGCTCACAGCGTGCCAGAGATAAAGGCACAGCCAGCGCATGTGGCTTGCTGCGACAACTTCGCGTGAAAGCAGGGCTTGAACTGGGTTATCCGACATGACCCCGAGTTCACCCAATGGCTCCAATCCGGGCACTCCGCGCATACTCGCGTCGACACGGGTTCTGATGCGCTTTGCCTTGCGTATCGTTATTTTGGCGATGTTCGCGACGACCGGCCACCAGGGCTTTTCGCACACGCTGCAAGCGTTGCTCACCGTTGCTGTCTTGTATTGCTGTCTCGCGGCGACATTCCGCCGCGAAGCGCTTTTCGCCGACACGCTGACGCATTTCGACGAAGCTGCGGCTTACGGCGTGATTGCGGGCGTAGCGCACTTTTTCGCCTAAGCCGGCGGAACACCCGGGCACCGCCACGTATATACCGCGGCTATATCGTCGACCCTCTCCCCGTCTCGAATTCATATGCCTTCGTGAGCACATTCGCGGCACGCAAAGAGACCGCGCCGGCACGACACCGCCTAAGGCAGCCGCATCCGGCGAAAGACCTGGAGGAAACCAGGAGAGGCTCAAGAAGACCAACAAGAAGGAGAGACCTCGATGTTTACACGAATGATCGGCAGCGCCCGCCGGGAATGGGGCGCCTCGAAACGGCACGGCTTTCTCAGCCGCCTGTCCGACGCCGTCGATGCTTACGCCACTTATCGCATGCGGCAGGCTGTTCCCGAATTCGAGCTGCGGCGTGCGAAGCGCGAAATCAGCCGCTATCGCCAGCAGATGCGTTGAGCCAATGCTCGTCCGCCTACCACAACCACTGATGCAGCGGCAGACGGAACCGTCAGCCGCGGCGCCTTCAATCGCCAACGCGGAAGCGCCCTGGCCGTCGCGGCCTGATCCAGGCGTGCTGAACGGATCGGTGCCGCTGTTTTTCATTAGTCCGGACCGCGACGGGCTCTGGATCGCGTGCGAATCCGATTTCCACATCGGCGGTATTTTCCTCTTCCGGCGCTCGGCTATGCGATTTGCACAGCGCCACAGCGCGCCAAACCGATGCGCAACGATGATCCTGGCAGAGCCCCACCGCCTGACGATTGAGAACAAGGGCAATCGACTTATTGAGGTTCTTCGTCCGTCGCTGCGCCAGGCGAAGCGCGTGGTGGCGAAAATCCGTTCATGGGCTGCGCAGATGTCGCGCGCCCGCATCGAGGAGCGCATGCTTCACGCGGCGCTGGAGGCAGAGCTTTATCGCGGCCGGTACAGGCATTCCAACAAGAACGACGACGATCTGCCGATCGTCAGCGAAGCGCCCATGCTCAAAGGCGCGGGCAACGAGCCTTCGGCGTCCGGCGAGAAAATGGCCGTCGTCGTCACCTTCGCCATCTTTGCTCTCATCATGATCGGAATCATCGCACTACGCGTGGCAGTGTGGCTTCCCCAAACTCAACATTAACTCGTCAACGTGAATGAGGAATGTTTCATGCGCAAAACCGAACCTCCCTCGTGTCAGAGACATCAGCTGTTCATGATCGGGAGAGACAGCCGCGGTAACTGGGTGGTGCAGGACCAGAGCGGGAAATGCGGCGGACTGTTCATCGATCGCGTCAAGGCGTTGCGCTTCGCGATGTTCGAAAACGGCAATAACCCGCAAGCCGTCATCATGGTGCCGGGCGTATTCGAGCTTAATATGAGCGGCCAGCCGCTTGTCCCCTCAAGTGACGACCGCAAATTGCAGGTCGCCTAGTCGGCTTGCATTGCTGCTAACAACCTAAGTTCATGACGATGTCCATCGGTCAGCACGGATTGGGGCTGTCCGGCTACGCCCCTGCTCTGCCGACCCCATTCGACGCGGAAGGCGAAGTGGATGCGGCTGCATTCGAACGGCTGTGCATTCGCCAGATCGAAATGGGAGCTACAGCGCTCGTCGTTTGTGGAACGACCGGTGAAGCTCCCACCCTACGGCCAGCGGAGCATCACATCCTCGTTCGGATTGCGGTGGACGCCGCGCGGGGGCGGATTCCCGTCATCGCCGGCGCGGGCTGCAATTCCACCACGCATGCAATCGAACTGACAAGGGACGCAGAGTCAGGCGGCGCGGACGCCATACTCTCGGTAGTGCCCTACTACAACAAGCCGGTGCAAAACGGCATTTATGCGCACTTTCGCGCCATCGCCGAATCGACGGGATTGCCGATCCTTCTCTACGACGTGCCGTCGCGAACGGCCTGCGCGCTTGCCGACGAGACGGTGGCGCGACTTGCGGAAATCTCGAACATCATCGGGCTTAAGGACGCGACCGCCGATCTGACGCGGCCGCCACGACTACGGCAGCTTGTTGGATCCGAGTTCAGGCTTCTCTCCGGCGACGACGGCACCGCTTTGGGCTTTCTCGCGCAAGGCGGCCATGGCTGCATATCGGTGACCTCCAATCTCGCGCCGGGGCTGTGTCGGCGGATGTTCCTTGCTCATAGGCAGGGACAGATCGGCCAGGCGCAGCGATTGGCGGACGCCGCTGGCAAGTTGACCGCAGCCTTATTTCGCGAAACGAGCCCAGTTCCACTGAAGTATGCGCTTAGCCTGTTGGGGCTGATGTCGCCGGCTGTTCGTCTGCCACTTGTTGAGTTAAGCGCCCGCACACGGGCTGACGTCGCTACCCTCGTCACGAAAATGTGTGACGTCTATCGGGACGAGATGATTGGCCATCTCGCAGCGTCGCGCATCTGCGAGCCGGTCGCCGCCGAGTAGCGATCTTTATGGTGCGCTTATATCGGGCCGCAGCCTTCCCAATTGAATTCCTATGCCCCGACAAACACGTAACGGTCACAAGAAGAAACGTAACAACAAGGCGAACGCGATGACCGCTCTTGTGATCGAAAACTTCAAACTGATCGTGCTCGCCCTTTGGATTGGGGCGACCGTTGGACTTGCCAAGCTTGGTAGCGCCACGAGGGGCGGGCATGCCCGCACCATCTCGCCCGCGTCCAACGCCTGAACTCACGGGAGATCGCGTATGAGCATCAGCCTGATTAGTACTGTCGTTCGGCCTAGAAAACTCAGATCGATCCTTCGCGCTCACCAAACTGCGCGCCCAGCGTCGTGAAGATGTATCACCAGCGCTGGCGTCATTCCTCCATTAATCCGGTCATTCCTCCTTTAATCCGTAAGCCAGCTGGTTCCCCGTGGCTCCGTAATATTTGAACGGCAAGAACTTGCCAGTCATTCCGATGGCCACGCGATCGCCTTTGGGATCGCTCTTGCGCGTAATGTCCATGTCGAAGTCGATCGCCGACATGATGCCATCGCCGAACTCCTCCTCGATCAGTACTTTCATTGCCGGCCCGTTGACCATGATGAGCTCGTAGAAGCGGTAGAGCAGCGGGTCGGTTGGGGGCATTGGCGTCGCCGTGCCGCGCATCGGCACCTCGTTGAGCAGCGCCTGCTCGCTCTTCGTAAGACCGAATAGCTTGGCAGCGGCGGCAACCATCGGCTTTGTCATCTTATGCTGGCCGAGGATCGCGCCTGTCACCAGAATCGGCGACATGCCGCCGATCTGCTCGCAGATGTACTTCCAGCTCCAGCCTTTCTCGCGCTTAATGTCGAGCAGCTTTTCGGTGAGAGCGTTGCGGGTCATGGCTTTTCCTCCTTTACTCGAACGCGATCAGACGGCGCCGGCCGTTTCCCCCGTGTGCTGGCGCGCGGCTGTTTTGCGCGCCGAGCTGCGCGCCAATACCGCGGCCGATCATCACCAGCACCGGGCCGGGCAGTTTCGCGGCGGCGAGGCGCGCCGGCAAGTCGGCGACCGTACCGGCGACGACGATCTGATCGGGGCGCGTGGCGCGCGCGATCGCGAGCGCCGGCGTCTGCGGATCGAGGCCGGCAGCAAGTGCGCGCGCGGCGAACGCGGAAAACGTCTTCACCGGCATGTAGATGGCCGTGGTCGTCGCCGGATCGGCAAGGCCCTGCCAGTCGAGATCGGCGGGCAGGCCGCCGTCTTTGCTGTGGCCGGTCACATATTGCAGACGGCGCGCATGACCGCGGCCGGTGAGCGGCAGGCCGAGCGTCGCCGCGGCGCCTTGCGCAGCGGTGATGCCGGGCACCACCTCATAGGCGATGCCGGCGGAGCGGCAGGCCGCGATTTCCTCGGCAGCGCGGGCGAAGATGAGCGGGTCGCCGCCTTTCAGACGCACCACTCGCTTGCCCTGCCGCGCGAGCGCGACCATCAGCGCGTTGATGTCGTCCTGCTTGCAGGACGGGCCGAAGCCGGTCTTGCCGACCAGCATCTTCTTGGCCTCGCGGCGCGCGAAATCGAGCACCTCCGGTGACACCAGATCGTCGAACAGGATCACGTCAGCCGACTGCAAGGCGCGCACCCCGCGCAGCGTCAGCAATTCCGGATCGCCGGGCCCAGCGCCGACCAGCGTCACCGAGCCGTTTTCGACCTCTGCGCCCAGACCCCTCACCTCGTTGAGGAAGGCGACGAAGTCGTTGTTGCCGGGGGCACGATCAGGATCGGCAATCGCGCGCGCGGTGAATAGTTGCCAAAAGCGGCGCCGCCCCGCGAAAGGCAGCCCGGAGCTCCTGACCGCCGCGCGCCAGCGCGCCGCCGTCTCGGCCCAGAGCGCAAACCCCTTGGGCAGCAGCGCCTCGAGCTTGGCGCGGATGGCTTGCGCGAACACCGGCGCAGCGCCGTCGGTCGAAATGCCAATCACCAAAGGCGAGCGGTTGACAATGGCGCCGAAGAAAAAATCACAGAAGGCGGGCTTGTCGACGACGTTGACCGGCACGCCGGCCGCACGTGCAGCTTTGGCAAAGGTGCTTGCCTCGTTGTCGTTCTCGAATGCACCCACGGCGACCGCCGCGCCGGTGAGATCGGCCGCAGTCCAGCCGCGGCAGGTCATGACGATGGCGCCGCGCGGTGGCTCGGTGGCGAGCTGCCGCAGCTCGTCGCAGATCTCATCGGCATAGACCTCGACACGCGCGCCAGCCGCCGACAACAGCTCCGCCTTCCAGGCCGCGGCCTGGTTGCCGCCGGCGAGCAGGGTGCGCTTGTCCTCAAGCGCGAGAAAAATCGGCAGTCGCGCGAGCGCGCCCATGCGGCTCATTGGGGCTTCGATCGGCGCGCGCACGGTTTGCATCGGCATCCTAATAGACATCAGTCTGATAGCGGTCGTTCTTCTTGAGCTCGGCGACAAAGCGCGCCGCGTCCTCCGGGCTGCGCTTGCCGTGGGCGGCGACGATGTCGATCAGCGCGCGCTCGACGTCCTTGGCCATGCGCAACGCGTCGCCGCAGACATAGATGTGCGCGCCCTTGCTGATCCACTCCCAAAGATCGCGGCCGTCCTGGCGCATGCGATGTTGCACGTAGATCTTCTCGCTGCCGTCGCGCGACCAAGCGAGCGTAAGACGCGTCAGGTGACTGCTCTTGCGCATGGCATCGAACTCCTCCTTGTAGAAGAAATCGTAGTCGCTGCGCTGATGACCGAAATAGAGCCAGTTGGGGCCGGGGGCGTTCGTCGCCAGCCGCTCTTGCAGGAAGGCGCGGAACGGCGCAACGCCAGTGCCGGGGCCGATCATGATGATAGGCTTGTTAGGATCGGCCGGCAGCGCGAAGTGCTGCGCCTGCTGCACGTAGACGCGAATCTTGTCGCCGGGATTGATGCGGCCGCCGAGGAAAGTCGAGGCGACGCCGAGGCGCGTGCGCCCGTTCACCGGATAACGCACCGCGTCGACGGTGAGCGAGACCCGGCCGGGGTTGCTCTTCAGCGACGACGAGATCGAATAGACGCGCGGCTGCAAGACATCGAGCGCCTCGATGAAAGCTTCAGGGTCGGGACGGATGCCGGGGAATTTGTCCAGCGCCGCGAGCACGTCGAGCGTCGCCGCATCACCATCGGGGTCCCTGCCCTCAGCTAGCGCCTGCGCTTTCTTCCGTCGGTCACTGCCCGTCAGATACGAGATGAGATGGAACAGCATGTCAGGCGCCGGCGACAGCGACACGCTATCGATGAGCACATCGCGCAGCGGCCGTCCGCCGATGTCGAAATCCGCCGGCGTATCGAGGGCGGCGAGGATCGCGTTGACCAGGGCGGGATCGTTGGTTGGGAAAATACCGAAGGAGTCGCCGACGACGTAGTCGAGACCCGACTCGGCGAGATCGAATTCGATATGCCAAGTTTCCTTCTGCGAGCCTTCCTTGTTCAGGCGGCGGCGCGAAAGAAACGCGGCGATCGTCGGATTGTCGCGCGAGCGGCCCGACGCTGCCTTTGATGGCGGGGCTTCGGCAGGAACAGCGGCCGGCGCGCCGAGCCCGGCATAGAGATTTTTGAGCATGCGGGCGGTGTCCTTGCCGCCCGGCACGCAGAGGTTCAGCCGCAGCTCTTTCTTCGCGGCGATGGCGTCGGCGTAGTCCTTGCAGTTATAGCCGCATTGACTGCAGTCCTGCTGCGCCATCGCCGCCATCATGCGCCGGTTGAGCGGCTTGCCTTCGGCGAGCTTCATGCGATCGGCGATCGGCATCGCCGGGTCGTGCCAGGGCGCGCCATCGTCTTCTTCTGTTGGCGCAGGCGGAGCGCCAAGCACGCCCGGCAGAAGCGCCGCGACCTGATCGGGTGACAGCGGCGTGACGTTGTCCTGGATGCCGAGGAAACCAGCGAACAGGCCGTCGAGCCAGCGCCGCTGCTCCGCCGTGAACGGCGCGCCTTCCGGAATGAGCGACGGCATCGGTCGTGGCGGCGTCACGCTCATGCCGTGACCTCTTCTTTCTCGGCCATGGCCTTCAGCGCATCGATCTCGTGGCGCCGGGCAAAGGCGATGAAGCTCTCATCCTTGGAGGCGCGATTGCCGAGGTAGACCTTGAGCAAGCGCTCGATCGTTTTCGGCGCGTCTTCCGCCTTGACGTCGCGATAGATTTCGCGGCCGAGCGCGGCATCGGGGCCGAAACCGCCGCCGATCAAGATGTGATAGCCCTCGACCTGATCGCCATCCTCGCTGACCTGCACCTTGCAGGCGAGCAGCCCGATCTCCGACACGAAATGCTGCGCACAGGAATGATGACAACCGGTGAGATGGATGTTGACCGGCGCGTCGAGGGGGACGCGCGTCTCACACCATGCGGCGATGTCCTCGGCGTGGCGCTTGGTGTCCGAGGCGGCGAATTTGCAGCCGGTATTGCCGGTGCAGGCGACAAGCCCGGAGCGGATGGCGTTGGTTTCAATCGACAGACCGCCCGCCTCGATTGCTGCTTGGGCCACTTCAAGCTTGTCTGTGGGCACCCCGGAAATAAGCAAATTCTGCCATACGGTGAGGCGCAGATCGCCGTCGCCGAAATCGCGCGCAACGGCCGCGAGCCCGCGCATTTGCGCCACTGTCATGCGCCCAACAGGTACGACCACGCCGATCCAATTAAGGCCGGCCTGCTTCTGCGGGTGGATGCCGATATGCGCGGTGCGTGAGTAGGTGAGGCGCGGCGCAAGAGCGCCGGGCACGGCGCGCGTCAGCTTGCGGCCGAGCTTTCCCTCCATGAGACCGAGGAATTCCTCGACTCCCAGTCGATCGAGCACATATTTGAGCCGCGCCTTGGTGCGGTCGGTGCGGTCGCCGGTGTCAATGAACACGCGCACGACAGCGTCGGCGACAAGCGTTGCCTCCGCCGGCTTCACCAGTACGCCGGTGTCGCCCGCGAAGCTCAAGTGCCCGGTGAGCCCGCCAAGACAAAGACGGAACCAAATGCCGGGCTCGAGGCCAAAGCCGTCCTTCACCTCGACCGCCTGGAAGCCGATGTCGTTGGTATCCTCGAGCACCGGGATGACGCCGGCGCCGTCGAAACCGACGTTGAATTTCCGCGGCAGGCCGTAGAGCGAGCGGTCGTTGAGAATGTGAAAATGCCATTCGCGCGCGTAGGGGCGCGTGTCGATCAATTCCTGCGGGTCGATGCCGGCGGTTGGGGTGCCGGTAACGTTGCGGATATTGTCGGCGCCGGAGCCACGCGAGCAGAGGCCGAGATCCTGGATCGCCTCGATCATGGCGACTGCGTTCTTCGATTCGATCTCGCGGATCTGGATATTGGCGCGCGTGGTTACATGGGCGTAGCCCCCGCCGTATTTCTCGGCGAGATCGGCTAACCCCGCGAATTGGTGGACCTTGAGAATCCCGTTGGGGATGCGCAGGCGGCACATGAACGAGTTCTGGTTCGGCGCCACGTAGAACAGGCCGAAGAAGCGCCAGCGGAAATTATCTGGCGGCTTTGGATATTCGTTCCTGGCGGCGTGCGCTTTCAGCCGCTCGTAGGTATCGAACGGATGCTCCTCGCGCTTGAATTTTTCCGGATCGGAGAGCTTGCCGCCGGCCGCCAACGCCTTGTTCTGCGCTTTCAGCGCGGCAGCGTCTGGACCGACAGGCTCCACCGCGGGCGCGGGGGCGCCGGGGCTTGGCCCGACACCCAAACCGCGCGCGGCCTTCGCGATCTGCGCGCCGGCGACAAAACCCTCCAGATATCGCTTCTGCTCGGGGGCGAAGTCGCCGGAGGCAGTCTCGTCGGCCGGCTTGCGCGCGACGCCGGCTTCGGCGCTCATTCCGCCGGCACCTGTGTCGGCATCGTCAGCGGCGCAGGCGCCATGCGCGGCCGGTGCGTGATGTAGAGGGCAAGGCCGGTGAAGATAAAACCACCGACCAAATTACCGAGCGTCACCGGGATCTGATTCCACAACCACCATTCGGCGACGGTGATCTTGGCGCCCATCATCATGCCGGTCGGGATGATGAACATGTTCACCACCGAGTGCTCAAAGCCCTGCGCAAAGAAGATGAACACCGGCATGTAGGCGCAGGCGATCTTGCCGATGGTGGACGAGGTGGTCATCGCCGCGACAATGGCGAGGCAGACCATCCAGTTGCACAACATCGCCTTGACGAACACGGTGACCATCCCGGCAAAGCCGATTGCCTCGTAACCGAGCGTCTTGGCCTCCGCGACCGCGATGATCCTGGCAGCGACGCCGGCCGGCGCCGCGGTGCCGAAGTTGGTGAGCGCAATCGCCAGCAGTCCGCCGTAGACGACGCTGCCGATGAGGTTGCCGAGGAAGATCCAGGCGAAATTGGCAAGCAAGCTACCCGCGCTGGCGTCGCGCTCGACCCAGGGCAGCGGCACGAGGCCAAAGGCCCCAGTGACGAGGTCGAGGCCGAGCAACACGATAAGGATGAGGCCGACAGGGAAGATGAGCGCGCCGACCAGGGGTTGGCCTGTTTGCACGGCGCCGGTCAGGGCAAGGCTCGTCGCCGCGGCGAGAATACCGCCGGCAAGCGCACCGCGAATGACGAGATCGACCGGCGATAATGTCAGCTTGCGGCGTCCGGTTTCGACCATCGCGCTGGCGACATCGGCGGGTTTCACATAGTCCATGTTCTCTCGACTCCCTTTTTGCTCGACGCCGCCGAAAATGCTTTCTGGTCAACCCGGCGGGTCTGTGCTGCAAAGCAGCAAGGAGCGTGCCACGGGGCGATATCCTTGAACGTATTTAGGAAAATGAGGCCGTGAGGCCGCCTATCCGACGCACTGCCGCACGTTTCGGCACCGATGGCGGAAATTTGCGGCAGTCAGGTATGCCCGTGAGGCCGAACCTCCACAGCAAGGGCGGCCCTCGTTTACCGCGATCGCATGTGTCCTCTAAGGGTCAAACGTAGGCCCCGCGCTCGCAACAATAATTTATTTGATCGCTTGGTCGGAGCGAACGAGAGCTTGTCTGGAATTCAGCTCGCCTGAAATTTACTCAACGGAAAAATGGCGCGCCCGAAGAGATTCGAACTCCTGACCCCCAGATTCGTAGTCTGGTGCTCTATCCAGCTGAGCTACGGGCGCTGACGCCGCACCTATCCGCGGCAGGCGATAGCTATCGATTCAAGGTTTCATTGGCAAGGGTCGGCGGCGGCGCCAAATCGCCGGCGGCCCAGGCTAATGCCGCGTTTTCCACGTGAATGCGCCAGACAACGATTGCCGCATTGGCAAGCGAGAACATGAGTGCGAATACCGGCAGGCCTAGCGCCAGCGGTATCACGGCAATCTCTAAAATCACGATCAAATAGTTCGGATGCTTGAGATAGCGATAGGGCCCCCGCGTAACCGGCGCGGCGCCAGGCAGAACGATGATGCGCGTGGTCCAGCGAGATCCAAGGCTGGCGATGACCCAGACGCGGGCGACCTGCAGCAACACGAAGATACTGAGTCCGAGCGGATTGACGGGCCGAGCGTGACCAAGGATCCATAGACCGAGAATCCAAATGGCGTGAAGTGTGACCATGAGCGGATAGTGCGCTGCGCCGACTTCAATGGCGCCACGCGCCTTGAGCCGCAGCGTGTTCCAGTGCGCAAGCCCGAGTTCGGCAAGTCGCTGTGCCAGCAAAAACGCGATCAGCCAGGCGCCCTCACCCATGCGCGGCCTTAAGGGCGAGAAAACTCGCGGTGAAGCCGGGGCCAAGCGCGGACATCACCGCCTCGCCGCGCAAGCCGCGCCGGCGGGCGCGCTCGAGCACGAATAGCACCGTCGGCGCCGACATGTTGCCGTGGCCGCGCAGCACTTCACGTTCGTCGCGCAGCGTCCCCTTCTGCAGTTCGAGTGCGGTCTCCACCGCGTCGAGCACCTTGGCGCCGCCGGGATGGCAAATGAGATGAGGTGCCGTGAGCTTGGCATTCTTGATGAAGCGCTTGACCGGCACGGCAAGGCGCTGCTCGACGAAGCGCGGCAGCGAGCGCGACAACACCACGCCGAAGCCGGCCGGGTCGACCGACCAACCCATGATGTCGAGTGTGCCCGGCCAGGTATGCTCGGCCGCGGCGCGGACCGTCAGTGGCGCCGGCTCACGCTCGACGCGCAACACCGCCGCAGCGGCGCCGTCGCCGAACAGCGCCGAGGAGATGACGTCTGCTTTGCTGCAACGGTCGCCGCGAAAGGCGAGCGTGCACAGCTCGACGGCGACGAAGAGCACCACTTCGCCTGGCGCGGCGCGGGCAAGCCGCGCACCGATCGAGAGACCCGAGACCCCGCCGGCGCACCCGAGCCCGAAAACCGGCACCCGCGCGGCAGACGCACGCAGGCCGAGCGCACCACCGACGCGCGCTTCCAGACTCGGCGTGGCGATGCCGGTCGAGGAGACATTGACGATGACATCGACGTCTTTCGCCGCAATGCCCGCCTGCTTCAGCGCCTTTTCCGCCGACCGCGCGAACAGCGCACCGGCGCCGTCGAGATAGGCCTGCGTGCGCTCACGCCAGCCGAGCGGCTGGTCAAACCAATCGATCGGGCGCACCGAATAGCGCCGCTCGATGCCGGCATTGACGAACACTTCGGCGAGCTTGGGATAGCGCGCGAAAGCCTTCGCGTAGATACGCTGCGCGAAGTCGGCGACCGCCGATTGCTCGAGCACGTGATCCGGAACCGCGGTCGCCAATCCCAGCACCGAAACCGGCGCTGTTGCCATGTCGACATCCTTTGCCTGAAACCTCGCCCTTTGCGGTAACGAACACCGGCGCGGCGGCGTTGTTCCCTCAGGCGCTGGCGCGTTCGCCGCGCCGCGCGCTCAATTCCACGGCGCGGTCGGGAATGCTGATGCGGAAAGTGGCGCCGATGGTCCCGCCAACGAGGCGCATTTCGCCGCCATGGGCGCGCACCAGTTCCGCGGCAATCGCAAGGCCAAGCCCGGCTCCGCCCGGCCGCGTTGAGCCTTGAAAGGCCTCGAACAAATGCGCCCGGGCTTTTTCGGGTACGCCCGGCCCGGTGTCGGAGATTTCGAGCACCGTGACACTGCCCTCGCGCCGTCCGGTAATGCGAATTTGATCGCGGGCCGGATCGCGGGCCCCGCGTGCCTCCAACGCCTGCACGGCATTGCGCGTCACGTTGACCAAGGCGCGAAACAACTGATCATGATCGGCATCGACGGTGAGACCGCGTTCGACGGCGACGATCCAGCGGATCGGCACGTCGAGACCAAGGCCGAGCGTCTCGTGTACCTCCTCGATCAGCGGCTCGACCTCGATCACCTTGCGGTCGGGCGGCGGCTCCTGCGCCGCGCCGTAGGACAGGGTCGACTGACAGAAGGCGATGGCGCGCTCGAGCGCGCGCATCAGCTTCGGCGCGAAGCGCTGCACTTTGGGATCGGGCAGATGCGAGAGCTGGTCGGAGAAGAGCTGCGCCGAGGCGAGCAGGTTGCGCAGATCATGATTGATCTTCGACACCGCAAGGCCGAGCGCAGCGAGCCGATTCTTCTGATGCAACATCGAAGCAAGATCGCGCTGCATCGCGGCGAGCTCCCGCTCGGTGGTGCCGACCTCATCGCCGCGGCCCGAATCGTCAATAACACGCGACGGATTTTCCGGGTCGGCGCGGAAGGCGATCATGTTCTCGGTGATGTGCCGCATCGGCCGAACCAGGAGATAATGCAGCGAGAAATACACCAGCGTGGCGGTGATGCCGGTGATCAGCAACGACAGCAGCAGGATGTTTACTGAGAAGCCGAGCATGGCGTGCTGCAGCGGCGCTTCATCGAGGATGATCTCGAGAAAATCGCCGCCCATCGGCGCCGGCCCGACCAGCCGCATCACGTCGCCCGGCTTGCAGAACAACATGGTGTCGAAGGCATCCATGATGGCGTGCCACCACGTGATCGAACGCATGTCGACCTCCTGGTCGATATGCGTCGGAATATCGGAGGCGGCGAGCAGACGGCGCTGTGCTCCCATTTTCAACGCCACGGCATGGGCGCCAACGCTGCTCAGGATCTGCTTGGCGAGGCTTTCCGGCACCATGCCGCTCGGCGCCGCGTCAAGCACTAATGCCGCAGTGTGGGCGGAGGCGAGACGATCATTGAGCCAGTTGACGCGGAAGTCGGCGATCCAGGGAACGTAGATGAGTACTTCGGCGAGCGTCACGAACACGACGGTCAGCGCCAGCAGCTTGGCGGAGAGGCCGAGTCGTATCGCGGGCATCCCCGGCAGCGAGGCGGGCTTTCCTGTGTTCGGCGTCGAAGTCAATTGCACCTCAACCGAAAATTCTCAGCCAGCTAATGATGCGCCGCACCTTAGGGCTCGTCAAACGCGGCGCAAAAAAGTCGAGCGCCGCATTTTTGCCGATTTCCGCCAGCGTGGGCGACGCCGGATCGATATCCGTCATCGCGCGAATATTGAGTTTTTGCGCAATGGCGAGTGCCCACGGCGCAATCAGCTCGCCGGC
>Ga0335081_10008550_pt1 | contig 16428 bp, 10 predicted proteins | sample Lox_Sample_35_FD_206713 | JGI IMG/M metagenome (GOLD analysis project Ga0335081, IMG submission 206713) | Soil microbial communities from Loxahatchee National Wildlife Refuge, Florida, United States - Lox_Sample_3.5 | ecosystem: Environmental > Terrestrial > Soil > Wetlands | place: USA... | reverse complement strand
CCGCACTAGAATCAATAAAGTGGCTAGTGTCCTTTCGATTCCGACGTTCGTTCAGAGAGTGCTGCAAAGTGATACGAACGTCGGAATCGGGACACTAGCATAGGTGGCGAATAGGGAATGGCGAATAGCGAATTGAGGACGGGCTTTTCGCATTCGCTACTCGCCATTCGCCCTCATAAGGCTCGCATTTTCGGCGGAAACCCGGTACCCAGTTTCCCCAACGACGCTCCGTGGACCACCTTCGATCCCAGATGCTTCCGACCACGTCCGGCGGGTCAAGTCACACCGTGGTGCTGGCGAACGAAGAGGCGCTGCACCGTCTCGTGAAGGACGTCGCCATCGCGCTCGAGCCCGGCGACCTCGTCACGCTGTCGGGCGATCTCGGCGCCGGCAAGACCACGTTCGCGCGCGCGCTCATCCGCCATCTCGCGGGCGATCCGGCGATCGAGGTGCCGAGCCCGACCTTCACGCTCATGCAGGCCTACGAGCTGCCGCGCTTTCCGCTCGTGCATGCCGATCTCTATCGCGTCTCCGGATCGAGCGAGCTTGCCGAGCTCGGCTTCGATGACCTGCCGGCCGGCGCCGTCATCCTGCTCGAGTGGCCGGACCGCGCCGCCGGGTTCCTGCCGCCCGACCGCCTCGACATCGCGATCACGCTCGCGCCGCAGCTCGGCGGCGAGCATCGCAACCTGCGCATCACCGGCTACGGAACGTTCGCGCCGCGCGCCGAGCGGCTGGCCGCCGTGCGCAAGTTTCTCGACGGTTCCGACTACGGCGAAGCCGAGCGCGAGCGCCTGGCGGGCGATGCCTCGGTGCGCTCCTACGAGCGGCTGACCCTCGGCAGCCGGCGCGTCATCCTGATGAGCTCGCCGCGCCGGCCGGACGGGCCGCCGGTGCGCAACGGCCAACCCTACAGCGCGATCGCGCACCTCGCCGAGGACGTGAAGCCGTTCGTCGCGCTCGCCAAGGGCCTGCACGAGCGCGGCTTCTCGGCGCCGCAAATCTATGCCGCGGATCTGGACGAGGGATTCCTGATCCTCGAGGATCTCGGCGGCGAGGGCGTGGTCGAAGGCGACCCGCCGGCGCCGATCGGGCACCGCTACCAGACCGCGGTCGACGTGCTGATCGCGCTGCACAAGCTTTCCTTGCCCGACACGCTGCCGGTCGCGCCGCTGATCGACCACCGCATTCCGCCCTACGACCTCGATGCGCTGCTGATCGAGGTCGAGCTCCTGCCCGACTGGTACCTGCCCCATCGCGGCTCACCGCCGGCGCCCGCCGCGCGCGAGACCTATCTCGCGCTGTGGCGCGAGGCGCTGGCACCGGCTCTCGACGCCCGACCGACCTGGGTGCTGCGCGACTTCCATTCGCCGAACCTGCTGTGGCTGGCGGACCGCGCCGGCATCGCGCGGCTCGGCCTGCTCGATTTCCAGGACGCCTTGATGGGTCCGCCCGCCTATGACCTTGCCTCGCTGCTGCAGGATGCGCGCGTCGACGTGCCGGAAGAGATCGAGATCGAGCTGCTCGGACGCTATGTGCGGGCGCGACGCGAGGCCGAGGAGGAATTCGACATCGCGGGATTCGTCCGCCTCTATTCCACGCTGGCGGCGCAGCGCGCCTCGAAGATCCTCGGCATCTTCGCGCGGCTCGATCGCCGCGACGGCAAGCCGCAATATGTCCGGCACCTGCCGCGCGTGTGGAACTACCTGCAGCGGTCGCTTGCGCATCCGGACCTCGCGCCGCTCGACGCCTGGTACAAGGTGAACGTGTCGCCGCCCGAATGACGATGGGAGCGAACAGCGAGTGGCGAATAGCGAATAGCGAATTGAGCCCTGTCTATTCGCCATTCGCTACTCGCCATTCGCCGGGGCGGCGGTCGGTCGCCGGCGCTCCTCCCGGACGGATTTATCGGCCCGCCTGGTAATCGCTTGTTGAGGACTGCCGTTTACCATCGAGGGTTACGGATCCGGCCGCAATGGAGGCCTCCGCGATGGTCAGCGAACGCAGAACTTTCGACCGCGTGCTGTTCGGCCGCGGCTACACCGCGAGAATCATGGCGATCGATGGAACCTGGGAGCGCGAGTGCCGCATCGGCGACGTCTCCGAGGTCGGCGCCAAGCTGACCGTTCAGGGCTCGGTCAGCGGAATCGACACCAAGGAATTCTTCCTCGTGCTGTCGACGACCGGCAGCGCGCATCGGCGCTGCGAGCGCGTCTGGCTCAATGGCGACGAGCTCGGCGTCCGCTTCCTGCGCGACGATCCGACGCGCCGCCCGGCGCGGCGCGAGTGGGCGCAGGCGGATCACCCGGTCGAGCCACATCATGCCGACGCCCAGCACGGCGAGGCGCCTCACGGCAAGCCGCACGAGCCCGACAAGCACGATTGACGTTTGACCGTGACGTTTGACCGCGTCGAGCGCGGCAGCCCCATTTGTTCCTTCGGTTCCTCTCTGTCATCTTTGCGTCGACCTCAGGACCTATGATTGCGCCTCGCAAGCGTTCGGACTTGTGAATGGAAATTCGAGGACTCGATGTCGAAATCGCGACGTACCGCCGTTCCCCGCTGCGCCATGATCCTCGCCGCTGGGCTCGGCACGCGCATGCGTCCGCTCACCGATGCGATGCCGAAGCCGCTCGTCGCCGTCGGCGGCAAGCCGCTGATCAATCACGTGCTCGACCACCTCGCCGCGGTCGGCGTCGAGACCGCGGTCGTCAACGTCCATCACTTCGCCGACCAGATCGAGCAGCATCTCAAGCCGCGCCGCGCGCCGAAGGTCGTCATCTCCGACGAGCGCGACGCCGTGCTCGGCACCGGCGGCGGCGTCGTCAAGGCGCTGCCGCGCATCGGCGCGGCGCCGTTCTTCGTCCTCAACGCCGACACGCTGTGGATCGACGGCGTGAAGCCCAACCTGGAGCGGCTCGCCGCCGCATTCGCGCCCGCCGCGATGGATGCGCTGCTCCTGCTCGCGCCGACCGCGACCAGCGTCGGCTACGGCGGCCGCGGCGATTTCGTCATGGCGCCGGACGGCAAGCTGCGCCGCCGGCCGGAACGCGAGGTCGTGCCGTTCGTCTATGCCGGCGTCGCGATCCTGTCGCCGGCGCTGTTCCGCGATGCGCCGCACGGCGCCTTCGCGCTCACCCAGCTGTTCGACCGCGCCATCGAGCAGGAGCGCCTCTACGGCCTGCGGCTCGAAGGCGTGTGGATGCATGTCGGCACGCCCGACGCGGTCGCGGCCGCCGAGCACGCGATCCTGGCCAGCGCGGCGTGACGCCGTAGGGTGGGCGAAATCGCCCGCGCGGTCTCTCCGCGTGGGCAAAGGCGCATCGGCGATTTCGCCCACGCAATGAGGCCGGAATCATGCGCCTTTGCCCACCCTACGGGGCATCGCTATAAGCGCCCGCATGAGCGCCGATTCCTCGCGCCTCCCCCGCGTCTTTTCGATTCCCGCCTCGGTGCCGTTCCTGCCGGCGCTGGTGCGCGCGCTCGTCGACGGCGAGCTGGTGCCCGGATTTGCGCCCGGCGCCGATCCGCTCGCGCTCAGCGCCGCGACGCTCTACCTGCCGACGCGGCGCGCCTGCCGGCTGGCGCGCGACGTCTTCCTCGACGTGCTCGGCAGCGAGGCCGCGCTGCTGCCGCGCATCCTGCCGATCGGCGACATCGACGAGGACGAGATCGCCTTCGCGGAAATCGCGACCGGCGCGGCGGCGGCCGATGCGCTCGACCTGCCGCCGGCGCTCGGCGGGCTCACCCGCCGCATGCTGCTCGCCCAGCTCGTGCTCAAATGGGCGCAGCGCCTCAAGCCGGCGCCCGGCGACCAGCCGCTCGTCGTCGGCACGCCGGCCGCCGCGCTCGCGCTCGCCGACGATCTCGCGCACCTCATGGACGATCTCGCCACCCGCGAGGTCGACTGGGCCCGGCTCGACGGCCTCGTCCCCGAGCACGTCGACCGCTATTGGCAGCTCACGCTCGATTTCCTCAAGATCGCGCGCGAGGCGTGGCCGGCGATCCTCAAGGAGCGCCAGGCGATCGAGCCGGCTGAGCGGCGTGACCGGCTGATCAATGCCGAAGCCGCACGGCTCGCCGCAACGTCGCACGGACCGGTCATCGCGGCCGGCTCGACCGGCTCGATGCCGGCGACCGCGAAGCTCATCGCCACCATCGCCAAGCTTCCGCACGGCGCCGTGGTCCTGCCCGGTCTCGACACCGATCTCGACGACGACTCGTGGGAACTGATCGGCGCGGGCGACGAGGATGACGTATGGCCCGCCTTCGGCCACCCGCAATTCGCCATGCACGCTCTGCTCGCCCGTATCGGCATCGGCCGCGCCGAGGTCGTCCCGTTGCGGCCGCCCGCCGCGCATGGCCGCGAGGTGCTGCTCTCCGAGGCGCTGCGCCCGGCGCGCGCGACCGACCGCTGGCAGGACCGCCTGCGCGCGGTCGACGCGCAGCTCGCGCGCGGCGTCGCCAACATCGCCATGATCGAGGCGGCCAACGCCGAGGAAGAGGCGCTCGCCATCGCGGTCGCGCTGCGCGCGGCGGTGGAGCAGCCCGGCAAGACGGCCGCCCTGGTGACGCCAGACCGCGCGCTCGCCCGCCGCGTGCTCGCCGCGCTCGGCCGCTGGAACGTGGCGGCGGACGATTCGGGCGGCGACGCGCTCGCCGATACGTCGCCCGGCGTGTTCGCCCGGCTCGCGGCCGAGGTCGCGCTCGCCGGCGTCGCGCCGGTCGAGCTGCTCGCCGTGATGAAGCATCGGCTCTTTCGCCTCGACGGCGCGGCCGGCGCGCACGTGTCCGCGATTGCGGCGCTCGAGCGCGCCGTCCTGCGCGGCCCGCGGCCGCGCGCCGGCGCGGCGGGGCTTGCCCATGCGCTCGACACCTTCCGCCGCGAGCTCGCGAAGCTGCGCGCCAAGGAACGCTCCGAGATTCACGCCGGCGAGCCGCGTGCGGCGATCGCGGACGCGGATCTCGCGGCCGCCGCCGCGCTGGTCGAGCGGCTGGCGGGCGGGCTGGCGCCGCTCGAGCGCATGGCCGGCCGCGAGGCGCTTTCGTTCCGCGCGCTGGCGGCCGCGCATCGCGAGGTGATCGCGAAGCTGAGCTGCGACGATGCCGGCGACAGCATCGCGTTCGCGGACACGGATGGGACTGCGCTGGCGCGCTTCTTCGACGACATCGCCCAGGACGGCGCGGCCGATATTGCGGTCGCCCCCGCGCAATACGGCGAGGTCCTGGAAGCCGCGATGGCGGGCCGGGTGGTCCGCCGCCCGGGCGCGCCCGGCGCCCGCGTTCACATCTACGGCCCGCTCGAGGCGCGCCTCACGCAGGCCGAGTGCGTGATCCTCGGCGGGCTCGCCGAGGGCGTCTGGCCGCCCGAGCCGCGCAGCGATCCCTGGCTCAACCGCCCGATGCGCCTGCAGCTCGGCCTCGACCTGCCGGAGCGGCGCATCGGCCTGTCGGCGCATGACTTCGCCCAGATGCTCGGCGCGCCCGCGGTGATCCTCAGCCGCGCCGCCAAGCTCGCCGGCGCGCCGGCGGTGGCGTCGCGCTTCGTGCAGCGGCTGGCGGCGGTCGCCGGCGAGGCGCGCTGGCACGCCGCGGTCGCGCGCGGCGCCGCCTATGTCGCGATGGCGCGCGATCTCGACCACGCCGCGGAGCCCGTGCCGATCCGGCCGCCCGAGCCGCGGCCGCCGCGCGCGGCGCGCCCGACCGCGCTAGCGGTCACCGAGATCGAGCACTGGCTGCGCGATCCCTACACGATCTACGCCAAGCACATCCTGCGGCTCGCGCGCCTCGATCCGGTCGACATGCCGCCGTCGGCGGCCGATCGCGGCAGCGCCATTCACGCGGCGATCGGCCGGTTCACGCAGGAGTTTGCCGCCGCGCTGCCGCCCGACATGCGGGCGGAGCTCTTGCGCATCGGACGCGAGGAATTCGCCGCCCTCGATGATTTTCCCGAGGCGCGGGCGCTATGGTGGCCGCGGTTCGAACGCATCGCCGGCTGGCTCGCCGGTTGGGAAAACGAGCGCCGCGCCGATCTTGCGGCGATGCGCGCCGAAATCCGCGGCGAGATCGTGCTTGCGCTCGGCGAGCGCCGCTTCCGTCTCTACGGCCGTGCCGACCGCATCGAGCGGCGGCGCGACGGCGGCTATGCGATCCTCGATTTCAAGACCGGCGATCCGCCAAGCTCGACGCAGGTGCGCATCGGCATCGCGCCGCAGCTCACCCTCGAAGCCGCCATCCTGCGGCGCGGCGGCTTTCCGGGTCTCGATCCGAGCCTGCCGATCGACGAGCTGCTCTACGTCAAGCTCAAGGGCGGCGAGCCGCCGGGCGAGCCGAAGCCGATCGAGTTCAAGGACCGCACGGCCGACGAGGCGGCCGAGCACGCGCTCGCCAAGCTGACCGAGCTTGCGACCCGCTTCGAGGACGAGGCGACACCCTATCGTTCGCTGGTGCTGCCGATGTGGGCGAACCGCTACGGCACCTATGACGACCTCGCCCGCGTCAAGGAATGGTCGGCGACCGGCGACGAGACGGAGGCCGAGGAATGAGCGCGCGCGTCATTCCCGAGCCGGTGCGCCGGCGCCAGGCCGAGGCGTCCGATCCGCAGGTCTCGGCCTTCGTGTCGGCCAATGCGGGCGCCGGCAAGACGCATGTGCTGGCGCTGCGGGTGATCCGGCTGCTGCTCGCCGGCACCGACCCGATGAAGATCCTGTGCATCACCTTCACCAAGGCCGCCGCCGCGAACATGGCGGCGCGCGTGTTCGACACGCTCGCACACTGGATCGCGCTCGACGACGACGCGCTCGACCGCGAGATGCGCGCGATCGGCGAGACCGCGATCGGGTCCGCGCAACGCGCCCGCGCGCGGCGCCTGTTCGCCTCGGCGCTCGACACGCCGGGCGGCCTCAAGGTGCAGACCATCCACGCGTTCTGCACCCGCCTGCTGCACCAGTTCCCGTTCGAGGCGGACGTCGCGGCGCGCTTTGCGGTGCTCGACGAGCGCGCCCAGGACGAACTGCTCGACCGCGCCACCATGGGGGTGCTGCTCGACGCCGTCAAAATGCCCGGGACGCCGCTCGCCGGCGCGCTCGCGACCGCGATTGCGACCGCGGCCGACCGGACCTTCCGCGACGTGGTGCGCGAGCTGATGGCACGGCGCGACGAGGTGACCGCATGGGTCGATCGCGCGGGCGACGTCGCCAAGGCGATCGACGAATTGTCGCGGACGCTCGGCATCGACCCGAAAATCGATCTCGCGCGGCTCGATCACGAGCTTATCGAGGGCGGCGAGCTGCCGTCGGCGCAGTGGGCGGCGGTCGCGGCCCTGTGCGCGGAAGGCTCGAAGACCGACAACGACCGCGCCGCGCAGCTGCGCGCCGCCGCGGCGGCGAGCGGGGCGGCGCGCGTCGCGGCCTATCTCTCGGTCTTCCTCACCGACACGATGAGCCCGCGCAAGAACGTCATCACCACCACCCTCGCCCGCAAGCGCCCCGACCTCGCCGAGCGGCTCGCGCGCGAGCAGGCGCGCGTGTGCGCCCTGCTCGAGCAACGCAACGGCGTGATCTGTCGCGACCGCACCGCCGCGCTCATCACCATCGGCGCCGCCGTGATCGCGCGCTACCGCGCCGAGAAGGAGGCGCGCGGCCTGCTCGACTACGACGATCTCATCGCCAAGACGCTGCGCCTCCTCACCACCGTCAATCCGGGCTGGGTGCACTACAAGCTCGACCGCGGCATCGACCATGTGCTGATCGACGAGGCGCAGGACACGAGCGAGGCGCAGTGGGAGATCATCACGCGCCTCGTCGCCGAGTTCACCGCGGGCGCCGGCGCGCGCGACGTCGTCCGCACGATCTTCGCGGTCGGCGACGAGAAGCAGTCGATCTTCTCGTTCCAGGGCGCGGTGCCGCGCAAGTTCGACGACATGCGGCGGCACTTCGAGCAGGCGCATGCGGCGATCGGCGCCGAATGGCGCTTCGTGCGGTTCGGCCATTCGTTCCGCTCGGGGCCGAACGTGCTCGGCGCCGTCGACGAGGTTTTCGGCCGCGAGCACATCTACGCCAGCGTGACGTCGGACGAGGCCGGGTTCGATCCGCACCTGTCGCTGCCCGATGCGGCGCCCGGGCTGGTCGAAATCTGGCCGCTGATGCGGCCACCGGAGCGGCGCGAGATCGAGGGCTGGGACGCGCCGTTCGACGCGCTTTCGCTCACGAGCCCGCAGGTGCGGCTCGCGCGGCGCATCGCCGACACGATCGCGCAGGGCATCCGCAGCGGCGAGCCGCTCGGCCGCGAGCGCAAGCCGATGCGGGCGGGCGACGTGCTGGTGCTGGTGCGCCAGCGCGGCGCCCTGTTCGAGGCGGTGATCCGCGCGCTCAAGGAGCGCCATATCGCGGTCGCCGGCGCCGACCGGCTGGTGCTGACCGAGCACATCGCGGTGATCGACCTGATGGCGCTTGCCGACGCGCTGCTGCTGCCGCAGGACGATCTTGCGCTTGCAGTCGCGCTCAAGAGCCCGCTGTTCGGCATCGACGAGGACCAGTTGTTCACGCTCGCCTACGGCCGTGCGGGCACGCTGCGCGCGGCGCTCGCCGTCAAGGCAAAAGAGGCGCCCGCCTTCGCGGCGGCGCACGCGCTGCTCGATCGCTGCGCCGGCGAGGCGCGGGCTGCGACGCCGTTCGGCTTCTATGCCTGGCTGCTCGGAGCCGCCGGCGGGCGGGCGAAATTTTTGCGCCGGCTCGGGCCCGAGGCGGCCGATGCGCTCGACGAGTTCCTCGAGCTCGCGCTCGACTACGAGCGGCGCGCGGCGCCTTCGCTGCAGGGCTTCATGGCATGGCTGCGCGCGGCGCAGACCGAGATCAAGCGCGACATGGAAATCTCCCGCGACGAGGTGCGGGTGATGACCGTGCACGGCGCCAAGGGCCTGGAGGCGCCGCTGGTGATCCTCGCCGACACCACCTCGCCGCCCGCCGGGCCGCGCCCGCCGCGGCTGCTTGCGCTGCCGGCGCCGCGCGCGGCGCCGGGCACGCCCGATCGCATCGTGTGGGCGGGGCGCAAGGCTATGGACGTGCGCGCGGTCGCGTCGGCGCGTGAGACCGCGCTCACTGAGGCCGAGCATGAGTATCGCCGCCTGCTCTACGTGGCGATGACGCGCGCCGCCGACCGGCTGATCGTCGCCGGCTGCGAGGGCGAGCGCGGCCGGCCGGCCGGCTGCTGGTACGACCTCGTGCTCGACGGCTTGCGCGACCGCGAGGGTTTCCACGCGGTCGGCGAAGGGGATGCGCAGATCTGGCGCTATCGCAAGGTGGCCGACGCGGCGACCCCGCGGCCCGTCGCGGCGGCGGCGCAAGGCGAGCTGGCGCTGCGCGCGCCCTTCCCGACCTGGCTGCGGCGCGCGGCGCCGGCCGAGCCGGAGCGCATGGCGGCGATCACGCCGTCGGAGGGCGACGCGACGACGCCGGCCGAGCGGCGCGCCGCCGGCGGCGACGCGCGCCGCCTCGCGATCGCGCGCGGAAACCTGATCCACCGCCTGATGCAATCGCTGCCCGACATTGCGCCCGAACGGCGCGCCGAGGCGGCGCGGCACTATCTCGCGCGCGCCGGCGCGGATTTTGCCGCGGCCGACCAGGAGGCCTTCGTCGCGACGACGCTGCAGCTCATCGACGATCCGCGTTTCGCCGCGCTGTTTGCGCCGGGCAGCCGCGCCGAGGTGCCGGTCGTCGGCCGCCTGGCGCGGCCGGGCCGGGAGCCGCTGCCGGTTGCGGGCCAGATCGACCGGCTCGCCGTGACGCCGGAGGCGGTGCTGATTGCCGACTACAAGACCAACCGGCCGGCGCCGCGCACGCTCGAGGAGGCCGCGCGCGCCTATCCGGCCTATGTGCGCCAGCTCGCGCTCTACCGCGCACTGGTCGGCAAGCTCTATCCCGGCCGGATCGTGCGCGCCGCGCTGATCTGGACCGATGTGCCTGATCTGATGGAGCTTTCGGCCGAGATGCTGGATGACGCCGTCGCCCGCCTCACCTCCGCGTGACTGTGCCTTGACGCTCGCGGTTCCGCTCCATACGTTCACGTTTCCTTCGCGGGCCCGGATTCGCCCGCTCCCGCACAGCGCATGATCCCGAAAAGTGGTTTCCGGTTTTCGGAAAAGATCATGCGCCAAACTCAACGAGGTCTCCCATGGGGGTTGGCAAGGTTTCCGACGCGGATTTCGAAGCCCAGGTGCTGAAATCGAAAGAGCCCGTGGTGGTCGACTTCTGGGCCGAGTGGTGCGGCCCCTGCAAGATGATCGCGCCAGCGCTCGAGGAGATCGCGAACGGCCCGCTCAACGGCAAGGTCAAGATCGTCAAGCTCAACGTCGACGAGAGCCCGGCGACGGCGCAGAAATACGGCATCATGTCGATCCCGACCCTGATGCTGTTCAAGAACGGCGAGCTCGCCTCGCGCCAGGTCGGCGCCGCGCCGAAGCAGAAGCTCGAGCAGTGGATCACGTCGGCCGCCGGCGCGTGAGCGCGCGGCACCACTGCAAGCCATACTTGTGTTGATCGCCTCGGCCGCAGCCATCATGGTTGCGGTCGAAGTCGTTTCTTCACCTCTCCCCGCAGGGGAGAGGTGACGCGCGCAGCGCGTCGGGTGAGGGGCGCTCGGAGTTTCAGTTCAGGCTCCGAGCGCCCCTCACCCCGCCCCTCTCCCCTGCGGGGAGAGGGAGTGCACGCGCCCTGCCCGCCTGAAAGCGGAATGTCTCATGACCACGAAAGTCGAGCTCACCCTCGCGTGCGGCGACTACGAGATCACCCGGCCGCTGATGGAGGGCACCGTGCGGCCGGACGGCATCGACCTCCGTGTCGTGACCGCGATGGACTCGCCGACCCGCCATTGGCGCTTCCTGCGCAACCGCGAGTTCGACATGGCCGAGGTGTCGTGCTCGTCCTACATGGCGGCGCACGACAACGCCCTGCCGTTCCGCGCCATCCCGGTCTTTCCGCATCGCCGCTTCCGCCACAGCTTCGCGTACATCAACACGGGCAAAGGCATCGCCAAGCCCGCCGACCTGATCGGCAAGAAGGTGGGCGTGAAATTCTTCCTCAACACTGCGGCGCTGTGGCTGCGCGGCATCCTGCAGCACGACTACGGCGTGCCGTTCACCAGGATGGACTGGGTCACCGAGCTCGACGAGGACATCGACCAGGCGCCGCCGCCGGGCGTGCGCATCGAACGCGCGCCCAAGGGCCGCACCATCGTCGACATGCTGGTCGCCGGCGAGCTCGACGCCGTGCTGCATCCGGATCTGATCGAGCCGCTGCGCGCGCGCGACCCGCGCGTCGGCCGGCTTTTTCCCGACTACAAGGCCGAGGAGGCGGCGTGGTTCAAGAAGACCGGCATGTTCCCGATCATGCACGTGGTCGGCTTTCGCCAGGAGATCGTCGACAAGTATCCGTGGGTGCCGGTCAACATGTACGCGGCGTTCGAGGAGGCGAAGGCGATGGCGATGAAGCGGATGGAGAACCCGCGCATCGTGCCGCTCGCCTGGTACCGCGAGGCCTGGGAGGAGCAGCAGGAGCTGATGGGCCGCGACCCGTGGGAGTACGGATTGAGCGAGCAGAACCGCAAGACGATGGAGACCATGGTTGGCTATTCGCACCAGCAGGGGCTGATCCGGCGGCGCATTCCGCTCGAGGAGTTGTTTCTGAGCGTGTCAGTGGGCGAGGGGCGCGGGGAGCATACGTTCTAAGATCATTGAAATTATTGCTGTTATCCCAGTTAGGTTCGTTTTGTAAAAACGAGGCGTCGCCTCCTGATTCCGTGTCAAAGAAGCGCCAACGTTGGGAACGCTCCGCGCTTTCACTGGAATCATAGCTTTGTTTTGATCAGCGACCGTGTCACGGCGACCGCCGGTTTCACTCACTCCGTCTCGGTTCCGCTTTTTGGGTTCGTTTGGGCAGCTTGGGTTCGTTTGGGCAGCTTGGGTTCGTTTGGGCAGCTTGGGTTCGTTCGGGCGGCTTGGGTTCGTTCGGTCAACTCAGCTCGCAACCCTGAGGCCGGCCTGATCGCCGTCGGGCACGCAAAGACGGGCGCGGATGGCCACGCACATCTCGATATCCAGTTCAGCCGATTAAGCGAGAAAGACGGGCGCAAGCAAGAATAAAATGATCAATGGGGCCTAAATCCCCGCTTTGCACGTTATAGGTCCGTGTCAACGCGCGTACCTCCAAGTCCTCCCATGACGCTCGCCCTGCATCCGCCCTTTCCGCCGATGGAAGCGCTCTCGGTCGAGGCGATTCCGACCGGGCCGGAGTGGCAGTACGAGCCGAAGTGGGACGGCTTCCGCTGCCTCCTGTTTCGCGACGGCGACAAGGTCGAGCTGCAATCGAAGTCGGGCAAGCCGCTGACGCGCTATTTCCCCGAGATCGCCGCCGCCGCGCGGGCGGTCGACGCGAAGCGCTTCGTGCTCGACGGCGAGATCGTCGTGCCGGACGGGCGCGCCTTCGCGTTCGACGCGCTGCTGCAGCGGATCCATCCGGCGGCGAGCCGGGTCAAGCAGCTGGCCGCCGAGACGCCGGCGCTGATGATCGCCTTCGATCTGCTCGCCGACGCGCGCGGCAAGGCGCTGGTCGATTTGCCGCTCGCCGAGCGCCGGCCGCTGCTCGAAGACTTCGCGCGGGCGCACCTGCGCGGCCACGACCGCTTCCGCCTGTCGCCGGCGACGACGCGGCTTGCCGACGCCAAGCGCTGGCTCGCGCGCGTCGGCGCGACGCTCGACGGCATCATCGCCAAGCGCCGCGATCTGCCCTATCGCGCCGGCGAACGCAGCGGCATGGAGAAGATCAAGAATTATCGCAGCGCCGACTGCGTGGTCGGCGGCTTCCGCTACAACGAGGGCAAGACGGTGGTCGGCTCCCTGCTGCTCGGCCTCTACGACGACGCCGGCCTGCTCGACCATGTCGGCTTCACGTCGACGATTGCGGGCAAGGACAAGCCGGCGCTGACGCAAAAGCTCGAGAAGCTGATCGCGCCGCCCGGCTTCACCGGCGGCAAGCCCGGCGGCCCGAGCCGCTGGTCGAGCGAGCGCTCGGCGCAATGGCAGCCGCTCGCGCCGAAGCTCGTGGTCGAGGTGTGCTACGACCACTTCTCCGGCGGCCGCTTCCGGCACGGGACGCGGATTCTGAGATGGCGGCCCGACAAGGCGCCGGCGCAGTGCACGATGGAGCAGGTGCGGCAGAAGAAGGCGGATTTGATGAAGTTGCTGGGGTAAGGCCCTTTCTTCGAGTATGACACTGTCATATATTGGGCGAAACAGGAGGAGCCATGCGCAGTAGCAAGCCGATTACGGTCACGCTCGGGCCGCAGCAAGCGAGCCTCGACGCCCGCCTCAAATCCGGGGAGTATGCCTCCGCCAGCGAAGTCATCCGCACCGCGCTTCGCGCCCTCGACCGTCAGGACGCGGCGCTGAACGAGTACCTGTGCGCCAGCGTGCAGGCTTCGTTGAGCGACCAGCGACCGAGCGTTCCGGCCGCCGACGTCTTCAGGCGCCTGCGCGCCCGCCATGCGCGCAAGGTCAAAGCGAGCGAGCGTGGCGCTTGAGGTCTATTTCCGACCGCGGGCCGAGGCTGACCTGATCGGCCTCTATGAGTACATTGCCGAGAGGTCCGGCCCAGGCATTGCGGGCGGATATATCGAGCCGATCGAAGCGGCGTGCACGGCACTGGCGATGTCTCCCAATCGCGGTACCCGCCGAGATGACCTTTCACGCGGTTTGCGCACGATCATCGCCGATGACGCGAACATTGGTTCGCACTCGGCACAGACGGCGTTCGTGACAGCCGCGTTGCTCATGGCGCGATCAGGACATCGGATGCATCTGCTATGTCCGGACGTTCCGCTCGCCGGTGCGGCTACCGCCGCTCTTGCCGGGGCGGCTTGTCACAGAGTTGACGCGCGTCGGCAGCAATCTCCTGCTGGGCATCGCTTTCAGCGCCGAGCCGCCACAGGGCGAGATCGATCTCGCAATTGCTTTGGGCGACGCGGCGATCAGTGTAACTGCGCGCGGTCAGCTTCGATTGACAGCTTGAACCGCGGGTAGCGCCTACCTGCGCCTAACCCAGGCGCAAGCGCCTGATCTGCCGGCTTTTTTGGTTGTGCGAGGTAGATTTGAAGCACCGACCTCCAGGTTATGAGACCGGGGTCTCTCGTCACTTCTAATTCAGCATCGCACAAAAATAGATTTAAACGCAAGCACTTATGTGCGGGTCGAGAGATTCGACTTAGCCGAAAATCTGGTCATGCGGCATTCAGACCCAGCCCGGACCTGCAACAGACTCTGGACCTCTCCAGACAGCAAAGTTGGCCGAGCGAGCAAAGGCTGATTTGTACCCGAAGTGATTTCTAAACTCAAATCAGAGTCTGCAATCCTCTAGCCTCCAGCCGCTGAGATGAATTCAGCCAAGCGCGCCGAATAAGACTGGATGGGACACGATATCGGGCCGGCCCGTGGCTCTCTGCATTGACCAAATAGCCAGCATCTACCAGCCACTCCAGCGAACGCTGCACGCTCTCCTCACTCGGCTCCTGTCCAGCTGCATCCCTAAGCCTTTCCTTCAATATAGCCAGTTCCGCGCCTTTCGGATCGACGGCGCAGCCCGTGAATATCAATGTCGACAAATCACCGCGAGCGTTAAGTTCACCTACCAGACTATCGAAGTAGTGCATTTCGACCATTCTATCGACGGCTGCCCGCACGTCACCCTCTGTTGCGAGGCGCCGGCCATCGCGGCGTTTCGACCCGCTGGGATGTATTTCCCTTGCGGCGATCCGCAGACAGAAAGGCGTAAGCCAACCTACCTCGTCCGCCAGCAATGCAAATGCCTTGTTGTCAAGCGCAAATGACTGGGGCGCTTCTCCAGCTGAGACCAGAAAGTCCATAAAAGATCGAGCCTCGGCGCGCGTGAAGGGCTCAAGCGGAAATACATTAATGTCCACCATGGCTGCTTGCGCACTCGGTGACCGAAATTCCAATTCACCATTTTCGCTCAGGATCCAACGAATTTTAGGATATTCCATGCGAATACGCCGAAGCTCGATCAAGAACCTCTCCGCCGCTCCCGGGTTTCGGCGTTCCAGCGCATCGACAAGCCATTGGAATTCATCCACAATGATTGTTGTACGCCGAGACCAGCCCGACAGCGCCTTGAAACAAAGGTCTCCCAATGAGTTCAACTTCCGATCTAGATCTCTTCTATCGGCGTACTCTCCTAACTTAGAAAAAAGAAGCCCATCAAAATGACGAGATGAATCCAATGTCGTACGCGAAATAGGCGGGCTATACTCTATTACGTTTCTCACAATATTCCGGACAAAATCCTCCTCCGTCTCTAGTCCTTGTGCATCAACCCACAATACTGTCCACCCAAGATCGCGAAGATCGTCGCCAAGCTTGTGTAATAGCCAACTCTTGCCAGCCCGACGAAAGGCACGAACGACCACACTCGTGCCAGACTGAACGAGATTTACAATCTCTATTCGCTCAGCCGCTCGATCAAATATATTCTTATGAATGCGATCCTTGATCGCCGGAGGCCATCTTGTCCTACTATCGGATTGAACGCCCAACAGACGAGAAATATTTAGGCCTCGCGTGCGTGATAAGTCCGCTCCAGAGAGATCAGATCCACTAAAATCGAAATGTGTTAGATCGTCACTTCCGAAATCAATATTGCGAAGGTTCGCTTGTCGGAAATGGCGTGTAGGATCAAGGTTCGCTATCCGTGCAAGGGTGGCGAAGTCGGCTTCGCGCGCCGCGAGGACTGCCTGAGCTCGGCGCAATCCCTCTGGTTCAAAGTTCATGCCTATTCCTCACGATGAATTTCTGCGCTCGACAAGTTGATATATTCGGCTTGGTCATCTGGGCACCCGAGGCGCTGCAGCACGCGACGCAGAACAGCGAGTTGTTTTTCGCTGACATCTGGAGGCAAATTTCCGAATTCAATGTCCAGGTCAGTGTCCTTGCATCGCAATTCTAGCTCGACCGAATACGGACCGTTCTCAAGCAAGCGCATGTCACACATCGGCAGCCCTGCCACCGTATCGGCATTCTGTCCTTTTGGATTCAAAATATGCCAAAACCCACGATAATCAACATTCGCCACCTTTTTATCTCGCCCAACGACGGTTCCAAATATAGGCTGCATATTCTTTTCGTAAGGTATCATCTCGACTGCAGAGGGCCTAACCGTCACGGAGATAGGTGATGAATCGGGAGTCTCTTGAACCTTCAGATAAATCGACGCCAGAGTCACAGAAGTAGTTAGTGTAAAGCGGTCGGGCGACCCTCCTGGAGGCTGTGGCTCAACATAAAGTCGCGCAAAGTCTGCGCGTAGGTGCCAGGCCGGGCTGAGTTGCCATCCAGGTGCATTTGCGTAACCCTTGTTTTTGGAAGAGACT
>Ga0335081_10008549_pt1 | contig 16431 bp, 9 predicted proteins | sample Lox_Sample_35_FD_206713 | JGI IMG/M metagenome (GOLD analysis project Ga0335081, IMG submission 206713) | Soil microbial communities from Loxahatchee National Wildlife Refuge, Florida, United States - Lox_Sample_3.5 | ecosystem: Environmental > Terrestrial > Soil > Wetlands | place: USA: Florida... | reverse complement strand
GAAAGGCAGGTTGAGGATGTCGGCCTGCGCCACACGGTGCTTCGCGCCGATGGGGAAGAGATCGGCATTCACTTCAACGGCGCTGCTGAGGTCCACCGAGGTGACCGTGGCGCCCTGGGCGAGCAACACCTCGGTGAATCGGCCGGCGCCGCACCCGCATTCCAAAACCGACAGGCCCGGCAATTGCTCCCAGACTTCGTCGCCCAGGCACCGCCGCAGGCGGTCTTTTGAGATGGGAAAACCCGTGTAGGAGTCGAGTTGGGTTTTCCGATACTGCTTCCATTGCAGGCCGAAGTGAGCCGCGTAATCCTCCGAGGGCACCAAGCGAGGAATGCCGCCCGATACCGGGAAAGCGTGGCCTTGTGGGCAAAGGAGCTGGGTTTCGGTCTCCGTCAAGGCAGAGTGGTGAAGCGGGCACGCCCAGGCTGGGATCGAGATGTTCCGCGCGGTTGTGGTCATACTGGGAAGGCGTCCGTTCCGCAACGTCGGCCTACGCCTCAGGGCTCTTCACGCACTCCCCCATAGCGACGGAGGAGTGCCCGTCCGGGCCGCAAGCCGTCGGATTGCCGGGAAAGGGCGGGGTTTCAACCCCGCCGTCACGGAACATCTCCTATGGCCGTATGATCTCGCGCCTTGAGCACCGTGTCTTGGTGATCTGCTCAGGGCGCGAGATCATCATTAAACTAAACGCGCGCATTCTCGGCGGGGTTGAAACCCCGCCCTTGCCGTCACGCCCCGGCCGTTCATGAATACTGCGGACTAGCGCTCCCCGATCGCCATGCGTCCGAGACGTGCGAATCTTCGTAGCGGCGTGCTGGACTTCAGCCAGAGCTTGGATTCGAGCAACGCCGGGTAAAGTGCCTTCATGATCCGGACGCTGAGGCCGGCGGTTGATGCCCCGGCCGGCGTCGCCAGATCGTAGTCCAACTCCCGCAACAGGGGGCCGATCGCTTGCTCGAGCAGCGCCACCCGTTCCGGCGGGAGAAGCTTCGCCCAACGCCCCACCGGGTTGAGCTCTTTGTGACGGTCGTCGGATTTGAAGGACGAATTCGGATCGCTCACCGAGCCGAGGCCGACGCGCTGGATGCGGTCGTAGTCCAGATCGTGGCCGATGAAGGCGCCCACCCGGGCCAGGGTTTCGCGCGGCTGGCGCACCAGGTCCTCGTAGTGCACTTCGAGGTAGTCCGCTCCCATGGCGCGGCCGAACTTCAGGCCTTTCGTGACCATCCACTTCCAATAGAGGCCGGCTGCCAGCAGGCTCCGCTCGCGGCCCCAGGGAAAGGGCCGTATCCAGCCGGCCTTGTCGAGCGAGAGCGCTACGTCGCGGCCATCCCTGATGATGTGGATCACGAGTGCGTCGGGAATCAGCTTCTTGATCAAGGGAAGGTAGTGCAGATGCTGCGGTGTGGCTTCGGCCCAACGCTGTTTGCCCTGCTTGCGCGCGATGGCTTCCATGAGGACTCTCAGGAAATCACCCGCGTTTCGGCAATCCGCGAGCACCCTGGGCTCCACCTCTTCGCGGCTCAGGCCCGACCGGTAAAACAGCTTGCTCTGAAGCCAAACTTCCATCAGCCTCTGCCGGTTGCGGCGGCGCTTGAGGTTCCCGAATCGGAGGCCCAGCAGGTTAAAAGCGTTGCTCTCGCTGTAGTAGATGGCAAAACCGCCCGAGGACAGGAGCATGTGGTAGAGCAGCTTGGTGCCCGACCGGTCGCAGCCCAACACCAGCACGGGGGCTGCGCTTTTGACCTTCGTGCCTGGCCTCGCGGGTGTTTCGGAGGACGATTCCATCACGCCGGCGGTAGTTTGCACGCTGCCTTCCGGCGCCCGATCGTGATCACGGGGCTCGCCTGCGTCGTCTGAAGGCGCGCTCCAGCCGCCTTTGGGCTCTTCATGCATTCTCGCGAACCAACGAGGGTCGCCGCGGCGCAAGGCGGACCTCTCGTCGCCTCCTGACGTAAGTTATAGCATACAGGATCGGCCGCGCCGAACCCGGCTGTCGAGCGCTGTTCAAGAGGTAAGTGCCCGCCCGCAGAGCCTCAGTGCGCGCTGACAGCCCCGGCACAGCGGTAAGCGTAAGCCATCAGGACGTGGAGGCGCCAGCGCGGGACTGAGCTAACTAAGAAGGATGTCTTTGGGGCGTGCCCGGCCTGGGGCCAAGAAGGTAGGTCTCGATTCGGCAAATCGCAGTGAGGGCGGGGCCGGTGCAAGGGGTCTCGAGAAAAGCGAAGCCGGGCTCACCGCATCACAGCGATGGCCCGGCTAAGTCAATACAGGACAGTAACTTACTGTTGAGGCGGGGTCGCAGTGGTGTCCTTCTTTGGCGCCTTTGTCTTCTTGGCATGCGTCTTCTTTGTTTTCTTTGGCTTGGCCATGCTCGTGTCCTGGTCCTGCGCTGCGGACGTTCCGGCGTAAACCGGCATCGCCAGCGAGACTGCAAGAGCGGCCGCGAAAAGCAGAGCGAACAGTTTCTTCATAGGGGTTGGACCCTCCTTGGAATTTTACTCCCACCGGCGTAGGAGCACGCTTGGTGCCAACGCCGGAGTGGTTCGAGGGTACCTGTCTTAACTGTTTAGTTTCAATGACTTGATAACGCATCGGCATTCTGAGAGCGATTGCAACCGCCTCCCTGCCGAGGATTGTTGCACGACTTGGTATGTGAATTACACGAATTCGGACGCTGCCCTCCACCCCCTGCGTTGACGCGGCCCGCGCCCGGTCGTAGCATGTGGCCTTGAGGTGCGGGCGGAGCCGGGCAGCCCGAGGACATTGCGCGGCCGCCCAAACATAAGGTAAGGCGTTCATGCCAAACGACTTCGACGCCGTCGTGATCGGCGCCGGCAGCTTCGGCGCCTGGACGGCCCTCGCGCTCCGCCGCCGCGGCCTCCGCGTGCTGCTGCTCGACGCCCACGCGCCCGCCCACAGCCGGGCCAGTTCCGGCGGGGAATCTCGAATCATTAGAATGGGTTACGGCCCGAACAGGCTCTACACCGAGTGGTCGCAGCAGGCGCTGGAGCGCTGGCAGGAGCTCTTCGCCCTCGCCGGCCGCCCTCTGTTCCATCGCACCGGCGTCCTCTGGCTCAGCCCCGCCCACGACGCCTACACGGCCCAGAGCCTCGCCGCCTTCTGGGAGTTAGGAGTTGAACATCAGCCACTTACACGCGCTGAGCTGGCCCGCCTCTACCCCCAGCTCACGCTCGACCCCGCCGTCACTTGGGGCCTGCTTGAGCCCGCCAGCGGCGTTCTGCTGGCGCGCCGCGCCGTAGCCACGGTGGTTGAGCAGGCCGTTCGCGAGGGCGTGGTGTACCAGCGCGCCGCGGTGCCGCAACCGGTTCAGTTCGATCAGCGGCCGGACGGCGCCGCCCTCCCCGCCCTCACCCTGGCCGACGGCAGCTCGATAACCTTCAGTGGCAGTGCGACTTACGTCTTCGCCTGCGGAGCCTGGCTGGGCCAGCTCTTCCCCCAGGTGGTGGGCCACCGCATCTTCCCCACCCGGCAGGAGGTGATCTTCTTCAGCCCGCCGCCCGGCGACGCGCGCTTCGCCCCGCCGGCGCTACCTACTTGGATCGACATGGCTTACGAGGCTTACGGCATGCCCGATCTGGAGGGCCGCGGCCTGAAAGTGGGCCTCGACCGCCACGGCCCGCCTTTCGACCCCGACACCGGCAGCCGCCTGCCCTCGCCCGAGGCTATCTCGCACACTCGCGAGTACTTAGCCCTTCGATTCCCCGCCCTCGCCGAGGCCCCGGTGGCCGAGACGCGCGTCTGCCAGTACGAGAACACCTCGAACGGCGACCTCCTCCTCGACCGCCATCCGGCCTTTCAGAATGTGTGGTTTGCGGGCGGAGGTTCGGGCCACGGCTTCAAGCACGGCCCCTCGGTGGGCGAGTACCTGGCCGCCCGGATCCTCGACCACTTCCCCGCTGAGCCCCGCTTCAGCCTCGCCGCCAAGCAGACCGTGCAAAGCCGGGCCATCTTTTAGCCTCGCCGGGCCATCGTTCAGCGTAGACTGGCTATAAGTGGCTGATCCTTAGGACGTTGTAGCGCCGGTGTCCCCACCGGCGATCCGTATTGCGGTGTCCCCACCGGCGATGTGCATTGCATGACCGGAACGCCGATGGGGACATCGGCGCTACAGTCACCGAATCGCTCCCAGCCCGTCACCCATTTTCAACAACTTACGAGGCTCCTAGATTGGGCTTCCGAAAATAAAAAGTGTAGTGTTTTTGGACAGAAGCGTTCATACAACGACATTTTGGCCCTGTCGCCGAGTGTTTTTTGCGTTCATACATCGACATTGTTCTCAGTGAGCGACCAGCGCGAGGCCAGATCTAAAGGACTTACGGCTGGGGACCACGTTCTTCCGCGGAACGAGCTTTCGACAACCTACGGACGGCCGCGTAGGTGCGACGAGCAGAGATTTTCGGCGGCTGAAGACCAGCTAGACGAAATTAAGAGGTAGTGCCGGCCTTCAGGCCGGCTGTTCAAAGCAACGCCGGCGAAGCTCTGGACTGCGGCAGCTTGCCGCCGCTTTCTCCACCCGCGAGCTTGCTCGCGGTTTCTCGCGGAGCGCTGACCAGCGCCACGCGTGGCAGCGCAGAGGCTAGCAAGCTAGCCTCTGGAAAGCGGCGTCGAGCCGCCGCACTCCAAAGGACTTACGGCCAGGCCCGGGCCGGGCCTGCGTCGGCGCGCCCCGCCGCCGAGCGGGGTAACCCCTCGAGCAAGCACTTACTGACCACTAGCCACTGGCCACTGACCCCTGCTTTTCACCTCGCAGGTGGAACATTCTTGGTGCTGAATTACTGCATGGTCCTAGAGAAGGAGGGCTGTAGCGGCGCTCTGCGACCGCCGACTGGAGAGGCCGTTTTCGATTCCGTGCGTAAGGTCGCGCAGGTTTCTCACCCCTACTCCGTGCCATACGAACATTTCGATGTGCGCGCGAGTTCTATAATATAGCGCAGCAATTTGTCTGCGACAGCGGGCTATGGGTCCAGGAGAATACACCAAGGGCGAGCTAAAGGGCTGTGCTGAGTTGCTGTGCCGATTGCGTTCGCCGTTCCGGGTTACACCGGGGACGTTGGGCCGGAAATTACGCAGGTGCCATCAATTGCCTAGCCCGAAGGTTTCTTCGGGTGTTTGGTACTCTTTGGCGCGGGCGCTGGAGCCGCAGGTTTGTTCGAAGGCGCCTGCGGCTGCTGTCCCGATGACGTTCCGGCCGTGGAGCCGCTGTGTGTGGCGCCTCCACCGCCGCTGGAGCTGCCATCCGCAGCCGTGGCCTTGACCTCTTTGGACGGCAGGCTCTCACCCTCAGAATTCACAGCGGTCACATAGTAGTAGTATGTGCCGCCTTTCAGGCCCGTGTCGGTGTACGACGTAGCCGTAATGCCTTCCTTGATCGCACTCTTGCCTTCTTGGCCCGGCTTCTCGCCGCGGTAAACACTGCAGCTTGTAGCCCCCTCGATCTTATCCCACGACAACGTCACTTCACCCTTCCCGCCCTCGGCGGTTACGGTGGGCGCAGCCAGTCGCTGCACGAAGCCGGAAACCTTAAACTGCTTGTTCTGGTCCTGACTGAATTCTACGGACTGGTACGCGCCCTGGTCATAAGACCAGGTCACTTCTGCAGTCTTGGCGTCGGTCTTGGTGTTGTTGGGGACTCCGAGGGACTGCACAACTTCGTCCTCGGTCATGCCAAGATGCACCTCGCCCTTCGCCACAGCCTCCGAAACCGCCTCGGATACCACCTCGAGATCCAGGTGAACGTTCCGGAGTTGCCGAATCACCACCCATTCTCCAAACTGGCTGTCGATAATGCGCCTGGGCAGAAATACCTTGGTCGTTACCGACGACTGGGACGGAATCTGGATAATATCGCCGAAACTCTGCTGAAGCAGCTGACTGCGAAGACGCTTCTGCGTCTCTTGGTTGAGAAGAATGCCTTTGGTTCTTGGCTCCACAATTCCGGAAACGAGGCTGGTCCAATCAGCGTAGGACTTTCCGGTGACGATGGAGCCGTTCAGGCCGGTTGCTACGGCCACAGCCACGTCGAAGATGTCGAATACAGCCTGTTTCAACCCGGCGACGTCGTCGTACGTGCCCAACACCGAAAAGTAGTCCTCCGCGACGTGGCGGAACGTATGCTCCAATCCATACCGGTACACATGGCAGGGCCGCGCGCCTTTCGAATTGCCGCCGGCGCCCGTAATGGAACTCTCGGAGGGCACAGAAAGGCAAGCTGGGGTCGCACCGTAAATGTTCCACTCTTTCAGGTTCATTTCGCTCAAGAGACTTTGCTCGCGAGGTCCCTGGTCTTTGGCCGTTACGTAATCTGCTTCGAACCACACGGCGGATTTCTTGAGTTGGATCTTCTTCGTGCCGGGATTCCTCACCGTGAGGTCGACAACCACGTATCGACCTGAGATTGAGCTTCCGAAGTTGTGCTTGACGGTGTCCGGATCGACCACGTTGAAAGAGACGTTCGCCTGTCCGACCACCGCTTGGCCTCCCGGCAGAGATCGCACAATGACGCTCTTCGCGAGCGACCTATTGGTGAGCATAAGGGCACTGGCCTGATAGTCAATCGGGGCGGTGAACTCAACCACCGCTGTCTCATCGTCGAGCGATAGCAAGCGCGTGTCCTTGACGCCGTCCGGGGGCAGCAAGGCCGCTTCGATCTTGCTCAGGTCAGTCACGGCGTTGCAGGTGTCCCCACAGACATCCGTGAAAGGACGAAGTTTTTCGGCAAAGAATGCCATGCGCTGCACCTTGTTAATCACCGGGGCCTGATAGGGCAGGGTCAACACAGTTCCCTTCGGGGTCTTGACCACGGCCGCGTCGGGCCTGGGGCTGGGAGGATTCGTGGCCACGATCATAATGCTCTCAGGGCACACGGCCTGAACCTTGGCTTCTGCCAGCGAAGTGCCGAATTGGAGCCATGCCTGAAACTTGGAAGCGTCGTTAGGATCAGCGCACGGCGCTCCGGGAGGCTGCTGCCCCTGGCCCTGAACCGCACCTCGCGGATGCCCCGCTGGTAGGCCCAACTCTTCGCGGAGGTCTCCCACGAACGTGAAGGGCTGTTGGGTATCGGGCTTGGACTGGAGGGTGAGCAGCTTGCCGGCCGGCGTTTCAAGCGTGGCGCTGGCGGCCTTCGACGCTGCGGTGCCGTTAGGAACGACGATGATACCGTTGGGACATACAGCCTGCAGCGTGGCTTTCTGCAGGGCATCCCCAACCTGCAGCCAGGCCGTGTAATTCTTCAGCGCTGCAGGGCTGGCGCATGCTGTCGGTGGAATCAGATCGTCAATGTGACCTCCGAACTTGAGGGCGGAGGCAGGACTGGCGGTGGGCGCGGCGGTGCAGGCAGTTCCTGAATCGACGGGCTGAGCGGCCGGATCGACGACCACTTCGGCGCAGGTCAGGGTCTTCGTGTCCCAGAACTCTGCCGCGGAAAATGTTGACGACTTGCTAGCGAATCCAACTGTCACGCCTTTCTGACACAGCGATTCCACCGAGACCGCTGGAACGTCGCCACCCGGTAGAAGTTTGAGCGCGTAAGTGTCGTGGAGCTTTGGGGGAGAAACGCAGGCGTCACCCAGGGTCTTGACCTCGGCAAACCCCGAGAGCGACCCATAAAGCAACATGGTGGTGGAAGGCTGTGACGTGCCTGCCCTCTTGGCAGCAGGCTTCGGCTTCGCCGGGGGTTGCGATCCCTTCGCCGCCGTCTTCGACTTAGTCGCTTGCGCCGGTTTTGCCGGAGCAGATCCGCCGGCGGCTTGCGTCGCCAGACCATTCGTGGCACATGTTTGGACTATCAGAAACACCAGACCAGCAACCACCCCCACACCACTTTTACTCGCGTGCGCGCTCATCATGGCTGCACCACCTTTCCGCTTAGCGTACGAGGCAGCACGGTTGCAGCGCACTTCGCAGGGAAATGCGAGATTCAAGCGTGAAAAGGGCCAACAGGGTGCTGACCATGTTCTTCTGCAGGCCGCCTTAAACCGGTATGTCCGTTTTCGACTCCGTTCGCGCTGCCCAGCACACATCTAACCGGGATTTCCCTTGTAGACCGTCGGCCCGATCGCCAAGATACACCTGACCGCCTCCGACGGCAACGGGAAATCAGATTGGGGCTTCTTCGTGCTCCCACTGGCCACGGAGGGTGCCATTTTGCCTCTCCCGAGAACCCAATAGACCCAAACTGTCCCGTTTTCGACCGATACCGGCGCCACTTTGCCGCCTCCCTGCCTCTCTCGTCGCTGAAATCCCATCCGATCGTCGGCTCGCCTACCCGGTTGGCAAGGGCAGCGACTCGATCCCCCGAGGCATGGCCTCGAACAGCCGCCACGTCAGATGACTCTCGGCCAGCAGCAGCCAGTAGTAACGGGCGTGTTTCACCAGCCGACGGCCCGTCTTCACCGGCCTCTGCTGCAAGCTGGTCAGCGACCAACCCGTTAGTTTCGGCGATGGCGCCAGCAGCGGCCCAAAGACCGATTGCGGATCGAAGATTCGAGATTTCAGAACGCGGGGGGCGAGGTGGATTCCCGCCTCCGCGGGAATGACGGGCGGCGCGGGAATGACGGATGGGGCGGGAATGACGGGGGTGAGCGAGCGGACAGCGGGGCGGAAACGGACGAGATCGATTTATTTCGCGGCTTCCCGGCCGCGCGAGGCGAGATACCACTCGATGGTTTTCTTCAGACCTTCGTCGAAAGGAACCTGGGCTCTAAAGCCAAACTCGCGTTCCGCGCGCGAGGTGTCGAGTTTCCGGCGCGGCTGCCCGTCCGGCTTGGAGGCGTCCCAGGCGATGTCGCCCTCGAAACCGGTGAGGCGGGCGATAAGCTGAACCAAGTCCCGCAGGGAAATCTCAAAGCCCGATCCGAGGTTCACAGGCTCCTCGCCCTCGTACTTCTCCGCGGCCAGTATGATCCCTTCCGCCGCGTCCCCGACGTAGAGAAATTCCCGCGTGGCCTTGCCCGTGCCCCAAACCTCCACCGTGTCGCTGTGCCGCTCCTGCGCTTCCAGAAACTTTCGAATGAGGGCGGGGATCACGTGCGAGGTTTCCACCTGGAAGTTGTCGCCCGGGCCGTAGAGGTTGACCGGAAGCAGGTAGATGGAGTTGAGCCCGAATTCCTGGCGGTACGCCTGCGCCTGCACCAGGAGCGACTTCTTGGCGATGCCGTAAGGCGCGTTCGTCTCCTCCGGGTACCCGTTCCACAAGTCGTCCTCGCGAAAAGGCACGGGACAGAATTTCGGATAAGCGCATACGGTGCCGACCAGCACGAGTTTCTGGAGGCCGGCCCTTCGCGCCTGCTCGATGAGCTCGATGCCCATGATGGCGTTTTCGTAAAAGAAGGTGCCGGGGCTCGCGCGGTTCGCTCCGATTCCGCCTACGGTGCCCGCCAGGTGCATCACCAGATCGGGGTGAAGATCCTGAAAAAGGCGTTGCACGTTGGCGCGGTCCCGGAGGTCGTAGTCCTTCTTGCGCGGAGCGAAAACGCTCGCGCAACCCCGGCCCTGAAGCGCCGCCACCACGGCGCGCCCCAGAAAGCCCGCGCCCCCGGTGACCACGATTCTCTTGTCCTTCAGGTCGATCATGATTTCCCTTCCCATTTCATTTTAGCGGCAAGCGGTGGCAGGCGCGAAGGCGCGGGTGGATTACGGTTTGGCCGGGGGAGGCGCCTTCTTCTTATACTTCCAGAACACGGTGCACTCGCCCATTTCGTCGCTCTGGGCGTAAACGCCCCAAGATGTCACGTCGCTGGCAAAGTCGTCGTCGTCGCAGACCACGGTAGTGGGAAAGTCGCCCTGCTTGATCCGTTGATCCAATTCCGCCTGCGGCAGGATGTGAAGCCTGGCGTTCTCGGCGGGAGGCAGTTTGAGCTTATGAGCGTCGTCGTGCTCCATGCCCCGGGGTATGGGCCAGTTCGTCAGAAAATAGATGTGCTCCGGCGCCGCCAGCGCCGCGCCCTGCGGAGTGACCTGCTGCACTTTGTCCGCAACCTGCTGAAGCTGGCGCCACGTGCTGCTGTCGCGATCTTCGTAGATGGTGTTGCCCAAACACAGGACTGCGATGCCCGCCAGCAGGATCACCGGCGCGCGCAGGCGGCCGGGATGCTCCAGACGCGCCACCACGGCGTAGAATCCCACCACCGCCAGCACGGTGAGGAAGGGGATCATAAAGACGAAATACTGGGGGAAGGTGGGACGCGCGAAGACGTTTTGCGCCGCGACGATCAGAGCCAGCCACAGGCATAGGCGAAACTCCGCCCGGCGCGCGGGGTCGAAGGCGCTCCTTTTGATGTAGAACAGACCGGCCAGCGCCAGCAGAACCAGCAGAAGGCTGGGCGAGCTGTTCACCCAATCGGTGACGATGCCGATGTCGTGGGCGGTGGAACCTTGCCAGTCTACCCGGCGGTATAGCGTGTGGTACTTGAGAATGTTGAAGACCACCACCTGCGGCGAGCGTGCATAGAGCACCAGCACGGGCGTCCAGGAAACCACCGCGCCGCCCAGGAAAGCCGCGGCTTTGGCCAGGCGGCTACCGGCCCGGTTGTAGAGCCACATCCAGAGCAGCAGCACCGGGGCCATCAGGGCCGTGAGCAGGGAGCATCCCGCGGCCGCGCCGGCCGCGAACCCCGCCAGCGCACTCATCCCCAACCGGGTGCGGGCTACGCCGGCAATCGCGGCACGAAACGCCGCCACCACCAGCAACAGGCAAAGCGGGTAGGCCTGCGCGATGGTCCCCGCCATCCACGTCTGCCACTGCAATCCGAAAAGGGCCAGCCCGGCGAACGCCGCGGGCGTGCGCCAACGGGGCTCGGGAAAGAGCGCGGCGAGATACTGCGCCATGAGCAACACGGCGCCCGCCGTCACCAGGGCCGCGACCGCGTGCACCACGCGCCATCGGGCGCCGAACACCGCCATCCAGGCGGCATTCCAATAGGCATTCAGAGGGGTCTGCGGAAAGAAGAAATCGAGGTAGGGCCGCTTGCCGGCATCGATAAGGTGCGCGGCTAAAATGTGGAAGCCCTCGTCCCAGAAGAATGAATAGGTCTGGGAATAGGCCACCATCCCGGCAGCCAGGAGCAGCAGCGCCAGGTACAGCGGGCGCGTGCCCGGTTTCCGGTTGGGATCATCGCCGGGTTGAGGGCGGGCCGGAGGGAGTTCGGAAGGAACGTTCATGGGTGCCGGAGATGATCCGAGCGCACATTGGAATCAATACTTTTTCATCGCGGTTCCACCCCCTACCGGCCGCAACTTCGCGAGCATAACGAAATCCCTTGACGCTTTCAACCGCAAACTCCGCGCCGGCGGCGATTGGTCAAAGCGCCTTTTCCCAAACCAGCAGGGCGCGGGTGGCGTTCCAGCGGCCGAGAGGTCCGAGCATTCTTTCGCAGAAACGCGCCGCGCGGATCAATCGCGCCGGCAGCGGGCGCGTGCACTTGAACCCGAACGTGGCCAAATAGGGTAATCCCAGGAAGGGCTCCTCACGCGCCAGCCGAAGCGTCCCGGGTTCGCGGCGGTAATGCTGGACCACTTTATAGGGAATGGTGGCGTTGCCGTCAAAGGCTTGCTTGTGGCGAGCCTCGAAGGGACGGCGCAGGTCGATGCGCAGCGTACAGTCTTCGTGGTGGAAGTAGCGGTAAAGGAGGTAGGAAAAAGGGGTGATCCAAGGCTCGGTCATGGCGATCAATCCACCGGGCACAAGCACGCGGCTGGCCTCGGCCATGAAGTCGAGGGGGTAGGGCAAATGGTGGAGGACATCGAGCATCACCATAGCCCCCACCGATTGGGATGGGAACGGCAGGGCGCAGGCATCGCACACCACGTCCACCCAATGGGTCGCGATCACGTCGGTGGAAATCAATCCGGGATAATACTCTTTAAAAAATCCGGGGCCGGCGCCCAGCTCCACAATCGGTGTTCGCCCCTGGACCACCCGCAACAACGCGGCAAAAAACTCCGCATAAACGGCGCGCAATTCGGGGCGAGCGGCCCAGACGCTCCGGTGCCGTTGCACAAAGTCCAGATCGGATGACCGCGGCGGCGCGCTCCCCATGATGGGTGGATTCAGGCGATAAAGAACAGTTTGGCCGCGGCTTTGGCCGACATGCGCAGCAGAAGCCAGCCATCCGCAAAGCGGCTGATGTTGGTGGCGCCATAGGTTCGCTGCCGGTACCGGATTGGCATCTCGATGATCCTCAGATTCAGCTTGGCCGCGCCGAACAGGAGATCGAAATCGCCGAAAGGATCGAAGGGCCCGAAGTAGGCCCGGCCGCGCGCTATTTCGTCATAGCGCGACCGCCACAGCACCTTGGTGCCGCACAGGCTGTCTTTGATCGGCTGGCCGATGAGGGTGCTCAGCAAGAGTGCGAAGAGGCGATTCCCCAGCAGGTTGAGGAAGCGCATGGCCTTGGGGTCCATGGTGTAGACCAGGCGGCAGCCGTTGATGAACTCGCCTTTGCCGCGCAGCAGGGCATCGTAGAAGTGCGCGAGATCCTCCGGCGCCACGCTGGCGTCCGCGTCGAGAATCATCAGGATATCGCCGCGGGCGCGCGAAAAGCCCAGGCGCACCGCATCGCCCTTGCCCCGCCCTTCCTGGACAAGCACGGTGATGTTCTTCTCCGGCAGGGCAGCGGCGATCTTCCGGCAAACCGCCAGGGTATCGTCCTTGGAATGGCCCTCCACCAGGATAAGTTCCGTCTCCGCTCCCAGGGCGGGCAGCCGCTCCACAATCTGCCGAATGTTGCCCGCTTCATTCCGGCACGGACAGATCACCGAGACTCGGGGCGCGGTTCGAACCTCGAGGTTCAGCGGCCGAGCCACAATCCAGTTGGTTAAACATAGGTGGCGCCACAACGGCAGCGGCGCCAAGTACCGATTGGCCAGCGTGCTGAGCCCCGGGATTCGCTTGGGCAGCAGAATATGCTTGCGGGTCTGAACCACATCGAAATCCGTGAGGTGCAGCAGGTTCTTGATGTCTTCCACCGTGGTCCAATTCAGCAGGGGTTGCGGGTATTTCAGGCCGAGCTTCTCCGCCGCAACCAGTACCGGTTGCCACGCCCGGCTGTACCAGTGCATCACGAGGCGCGTCTCCGGACGACACACGGCTCGAAGCCGTTCCAAGGCCAGCCGGATATCGAAGAGGAATCCGGTCAAATCCGAAAGTAGAATGTAATCGAACTTCTCGCCCTCCAGGTCGAGTTGTTCCGCCGCCATCTGGCGGAATTCCAGGTCCGGGTACTTTGTCTGCGCCAAGTGGACCATCCCGCCCGAGATATCGATGCCCACACCTCGGCGGGGCCGCGTGGCAGCGAGCAGATCGCCCGTCCCGCTTCCAACCTCCAGCACCCGCGAACCTTCCGGAACATGGAAGCGAGCCAACGATGCCAGCGCGCGGTGGTAACCGGCGTTCCTGCGCCGCCAGGTTTCGACGGTGGCCGCGTAGTGATCGAAGAAATCGGCCCACGACTGGAAATACTCCTCCATGCTCGCGGGCAGACGGTCCCTGCGCGCCTGCTTCGCCCACTCGGGGTACGGCTGTACGCTCTTTCCGGCGACCGTTTGACCTATCGAAGACATCCCGGGGCACTCCCCCGTACCTTGCCGCGTAACCGCGTGCTTCTCGACCGGGCCTCGAGCAGAACTGCGGCCCGCTCAGGCTGCCCCGCCGGGGGCGGTACATGAATCCTAACACACGACCTCGGGACCGGCCACCGGCGTCGTCGCCAGGGAGAGTTCGGTCCCCAGGGCTCGCACACTAGGCTAGGGATTGGCCGCCGGACAAGCCTTAGGGCTGCGGGCGGGGGCGCGCCCTACGACGCCTTAGCTCTCCAGCTTGAAGCGGGTGGAGGCGAGGGCGTAGAGGCGCCGCCACACCAGACGGTTGACGGTCACCACCATCGCCGCCATCAGAATGGTCGCGCCCAGCAGAAGGCGCAGATTGCCCGTGTCGGTGGCGTGGCTGATCACGGCGCCGAGCCCGACGGTGGAGAACGTCCGGCCCCTGAAGTGGAAGTACTCCGCCACGATGCTGGCGTTCCAGGCGCCGCCCGAGGCCGTGATGAAGCCAGTAACGAGGTAGGGGAAGATTCCCGGCAGAAACAGCCTGCGCCAGCGCTCGAATCGGCCCAGATTGAACACGGAGCATACTTCCTTCAAATCGGACGGGATGGCGCTGGCGCCGGCAATCACGTTGAACAGCAGGTACCACTGTGTGCCGAGCAGCAACAGCACCATGGACCCGATGCCAAGCCCTCCGCCGGCGCGAATCAGCACCAGCAGCACAATGGGAAATAACGCCGTGGCGGGCACGGAAGCCGCGATTTGCGCAAGGGGCTGCGCGACGGCCGAGAGCCGGGGCCGCAAGCCCACGAAGACGCCCACCGGGATGGTCCAAAGCGCCGCCAGCACCAGCGTGGCCTCCACCCGCAGAAAGGTGGCGCCGGCGCCGCGCGCGAGGTCCCACAGCTCCGGCCGCACCAGTCCGCCGAGCGTCGCGATCATCTTCACCGCCTTGTACACCACGCCCGCTCCCACCGCGGCCAGCAGGAGTCGCAACGCCCATGCCCGGATGAGGCGCGCGGGAGGGTGCGGCTGCGGAGGCCTGCCCGCGTTTGCGAAATAGAGGCTCAAGGCCTCGCGCGCCGGGCTTATCGTGAAGTTCCCGGCGAGCGCGAGGATTCTCGAGCGGCGCAGCAGAGTGAGGATGGGAGAACGGGGCGACTGAGCGGACTCCACCTGCTCGAACTTGAACTTCTCCGCCCAGGCGATCACGGGGCGCCAGACGAGCTGGTCCATCAGCACGATCACGGCGATCATGGCGCCCACGCCCCACAGGATGGCGCGCGTATCGCCGGCAGTGGCGGCCGTCTGCAAATAGGAGCCGAGGCCCGGCAGGCGCAGATCGCGATTGCCCAGCACGAACATCTCGCAAGCCATCAGGAAGAACCAGGCCCCGGCCACCGACATGATGGAATTCCAGATCAGTCCGATGGCGGCGTAAGGCAGCTCCATTTGGGTGAAGCGCTGCCACCAGCTCCAGCGATAAATGGCGGCCGCCTCGCGCATCTCGCGCGGTATACCCTTCAGCGAGGAGTAAAAGCTGAAGGTCATGTTCCATGCCTGCCCGGTGACGATCAGCACGATTGCGCCGAGCTCCACGCCAAGCTGCCGGTTGGGGACGAGGGCGATCATCGACACCATCACGCCGGGCAGGAAGCTCAGCACCGGGATGGACTGCAAGGTGTCGAGCAGCGGAACCATGAAGCGCTCGGCGCGCGCGTTGTAGGCCGCGGTGTAGCCGTAAACCAGGGTGAAAGCGAAACTGAGCGCGTAGGCGATGACGATGCGAATCAGCGAGAAGGCCGCGTACTTGGGCAGATAGCCCGGCGAAAGGTGAATCTGCGCCTGGGTGTTGACGGCGCCCACGCCGTAGCGCGCAAAGGTGAGCAAGGCGTAGAAGCCCGCCAGGGCGGCCAGCATGATCGGGAAGTCGTTCAGCAGCGACGCCGGCCGCGAGGGCAGCACGCCCCAGGCCGGCACTCCCGACGATGCTTTCGCGGTGGAGGGCGTCATGGGTGGTCGAGGGCGTCCTGGGCGAGATCTTCGGAGTGTTGCAGGCGGTGCAACAGCAGGCGGTCCTTCTCGGCGTTGTAAATGAAAATTTCGCCATAGCGGCCCCAGACGAGGGCGGTGTCGAGCTGGCGCTGCACTTCCTCTTCGGGGAAGTGCTCCTCGAGAATATCGCGGAAGAATTCGAGCGGCATTTCGCCGTCGGACTTGCTCTGCAGCCCTTTGTAAATCTGCTGCAACAGCATGGAATGGGCCAGGGCGGCCTCGCGGAAAAGGTCCTTGCGGGCGGCGATATGGGCCTCCACAAACGCCTTGCCGGCCGGCGTCACCTCAACGTCGCCGCGGTCGGTGCGGGCGAAATCGAGCAAGGTGGCGGCCTCGAGGATGGGCAGCAGGTCGTCCACCTCCATCAGAAGCTCCTCGGCCACGTGGTAGAGGTCCTCCTTGCCGCCGCGGTCGGCGAGGAGCTCGAGCAATCCCGCGATGCCGCCCGGACGCGCGTGGGGCAGCATCTGGGGCGGGGCGGGCCGCCCGGCGGCGGAGGGCGGGGCGGGCGCGAGCTCGGGCTGCGTCATCAGCTTGTAGATGTAGTCCACGTACACCAGGAACTCGGCCGAAGTGCGCTCGCGCGGATGTTTGAGGGGAATGGAAAAGTCAGCCCGCACCTTCGCCGGATGCGTGCCGAGCACCACGATGCGGTCGGCCAGCAGCACCGCTTCCTCGATGTTGTGGGTCACCAGAAACATGCTGCGGGTGGGTATTTTTTTGCCCAGCCACAGGTCCAGCAGCTCACCGCGCAGGTTCTCGGCCGTGAGCACGTCAAGGGCGGAAAAAGGCTCGTCCATAAAAAGAATCTCG
>Ga0335081_10008548_pt1 | contig 16432 bp, 11 predicted proteins | sample Lox_Sample_35_FD_206713 | JGI IMG/M metagenome (GOLD analysis project Ga0335081, IMG submission 206713) | Soil microbial communities from Loxahatchee National Wildlife Refuge, Florida, United States - Lox_Sample_3.5 | ecosystem: Environmental > Terrestrial > Soil > Wetlands | place: USA... | reverse complement strand
CCACGACGGCAACCGCCCGCAGCGCGCCGGCGTCGGCCACATGGAGCGCGCTGACCAGGCCGCATTCGGCGCACAGGGTCAGGCCGTAGGAGGCGTTCTCCACGTTGCAGCCGGTGACGACCTGCCCGTCGGCGGTCAGGCCGGCCGCGCCGACCCGGAGCCCGGAGTAAGGAGCGTAGGCGCGTCCGGCCACGGCCGTGGCCGCCGCGCGAAGTCCTGGCCAGTCGATGATCACGTGACGACTCTAGAGCACGCCGGAAAAGGACTAGGGTCCGGTCGGATAAGGCTGCAGGGTTGCCTTTACCGAACGGACCCTTCTCACGTCCCGCGCGGCCGCAGCAGGGATGCGGTTCGCGCCAAGAGCAAGGAACTCTGCTGTAAATCATGCCCAAGCACTTGCTAGGACCCACCCTGGAAGAAGTTCAGATGTGGTTAAGATCTGCGTTGGGTTGGGTGCCGGCGGGTTTCGTGCTTAACGTGGAGCCCGTGAACGCGCGTCTCGGCCGGGTCCTCGTGGTGGAAGACGACCCTGGCATCGCCACTCAGCTGGTCCGCGGCCTGACCAGGGCCGGCTACGAGACCGGCAGCGTGACCACGGGCAAGGCGGCGCTCGACTGGCCCGTCCCCGACGTCTTCCTGCTCGATCTCGGCCTGCCCGACATGGACGGCGTGGAGGTCTGCCGGCGGCTCCGCCAGGCCTGCGACGCGGCCATCATCATCGTGACGGCGCGGGGCGAGGAATCGGACCGGGTACTGGCCCTCGACGAGGGCGCGGATGACTACCTGATCAAGCCGTTCGGGCTGCAGGAGCTGCTGGCCAGGATCAGGGCGGTGCTCCGCCGCAGCAAGCAGCCGACCGGCCACGTCCAGGTGCTGCAGCACGGCCCGCTCACCGTCGACCTGCGCACCCACAAGGTGGGCGTGAACGGGAACCAGATCGCCGTGACGCCCAAGGAGTTCGCCATCCTGGAGTGCCTGGCCAGCGACCCGGGCCGGGTGGTCAGCCGCCAGGAGATGCTCGAGCGCGCCTGGGACGAGCACTGGTACGGCCCGACCAAGGTGCTCGACGTGCACATGGCGGCGCTGCGGAAGAAACTCGGCGACCCCGGCCTGATCGAGACGGTCTACGGGCACGGCTTCCGGCTCGCGGATCAGGGCGGCGCGTCGTGACCAGGCGGATGGTCTTCGCCCTGGTGATCTTTACCGCCGTGGTCATCACCGGCGCGATGCTGCCGCTGGCGCTGAACACGATCGCGCACGACCGGAGCTCGTTCATCCAGGCCACCCAGGGCCTGGTGCGCACCGACGCCGCGGTCGCCCAGACCCGCCTGGAAGCCATCGCGCAGAGCGGCTCCATCGCCAAGGCCAAGCCTTACGCTCCGCTGATCCCCATCCTCAACGAGGCGGGGCAGGACGGCGATCGCCTGCTGATCCTGAAGAGCCGACGCATCATAGACCGTGCTGGCCAACCGCAGACCCAGCAATCCCTGCTGATCGAAAAGGGCCGCATGCCAGCCGGGGACTGGAGGCAGCTCGCCGACCAGGCGGACGCGCTGGCCGGGGCTTCGGCCCAGCCGGTCACCGAGACCACGGGCTCGTGGGTGGTCGCCGCCACGCCGGTGTACAGCGGCTCCAGCGTGCTGGTGGGCACGGTGATCCTGGCCAGGTCCTCGGCGTCGCTGAACCGCACCATCGTGGCGCTGTGGGTCATCCTCGCCACGATCGGGCTGGTCGCCCTGGTCGGCGCGACGCTGCTCGCGTTCGCGCTGGTCCGCTGGGTGAGCAGGCCGCTGGCCGGGCTGACCAGCGCGGCCGGGCGGCTGGCCGACGGCGACCTGGAAAGCCGGGCCGTGGTCGATTCCGGGCCCCCGGAGCTGCGCCGCCTGGCGGCCACGTTCAACACCATGGCCGGGCGGCTCGAGGCCCTGGTGCACGGGAACCGGGCCGTGATCGCGGACGTGTCGCACCAGCTGCGCACCCCGCTGGCCGCGCTGCGGCTGCGGCTCGACCTGCTGGCCGCGGACCCCGACCCGGACCCCGAGACCACCGGGCACGAGCTGGCCGGCGCGCTGGAGGAGCTGGCCCGGCTGTCCCGCCTGGTGGACGGCCTGCTCGCGGTGGCGCGCGCGGAGAACGTGGTGCCGGTGCCGGCCGCGGTGGACGTGGCGGAGGTGGCCAGGGAGCGGGTCGTGGCCTGGAACCCGGTGGCCGGCGACCGCGGCATCGCACTCGAGGTACTGTCCTCGCCCCGGCCTTCGGTGCTGGCCTGGATGGGCGAGGGCCACCTGGAGCAGGTCCTCGACAACCTGATCGCCAACGCGCTCGACGCGCTGAGCGCGGGCGATCACGTTACGGTGACCGCCACGGCCACCGCGGCCGGGGCGCGGATCACCGTGGCCGACGACGGCCCGGGCATGAGCGCCGAGGACCGGGAGCGCGCCTTCCTGCGCTTCACCACCTCGAACCCGAACGGCACCGGGCTCGGCCTGGCCATCGTGCACCGCCTGGTCATCTCCAACGGCGGCACGGCCGGCCTGGCCGAGACGCCAGGCGGCGGGCTGACCGCGGTCCTGGACTTCCCCGGCGTCCCGGCACCGGGCAACACGGTCGCGGAGTACCCTCCGTCCGCGCCGGACCTCGCCAGCCTGTAGTGGTGATGGCCTTGTAGAAAGGCACCAAAGACCTGGCGCGGAAAGCGCGGCTGTATGTCTGGCAGGCCAGCAGTGCGATCATGTTCCGGTTCCGATTCGGCAACGAGCAAGTCAGATAGCCGTGTATCCCCTTCCCAGCGGAAGACCACCAGGCATAGCCTGCGGGACAACCCAGGACACATAAGAGGCCAGGCGCTGCGGCGTGCTGGCCCAGGGGAGGTAAGCGTGAAATACAGGGCATGGGCCACGGCGGCGCTGGCCGTGTCGGCGTCGGTGGTCATCGCCGCGTGCGGCAGCAGCACCAGCTCGGCCCCGTCCGCCGGCGCCACCTCGTCGAGCGCGCCAGCAGCTGGTTCGGGCAGCGGGGCCGCGGCGGCCGGCAAGACTCTCGGCTGCATGGTCACCGATACCGGCGGGATCGACGACAGATCGTTCAACGCCTCCGCGTGGGCGGGCATGCAGGCGGCCGCGAGTGCCGGCAACGGCATCACGGTCAAGTACCTGCAGTCGACCACGCAGGCCGACTACGTGCCGAACATCAACACGTTCATCAGCCAGAAGTGCAGCATCATCGTCACCGTCGGGTTCCTGATGGGCGACGCGACCCAGTCGGCGGCCAAGGCAAACGCCAGCCAGAAGTTCGCGATCGTGGACTACAGCTACACCCCGCCGCTATCCAACGTGAACGCGCTGCTGTTCGACACGTCGCAGGACGGCTTCCAAGGCGGCTACCTGGCCGCGGGCATGACCAAGACCGGCAAGGTCGCGACGTTCGGCGGGCAGAAGCTGCCGACCGTGACGATCTACATGGACGGCTTCTACGACGGCGTCCAGTACTACAACTCCAAGCACGGCACGCACGTGCAGGTGCTCGGCTGGAACGAGCAGACCCAGAACGGCTCGTTCACCGGTGACTTCACCAACCAGACCAAGGGCCAGACGCTGACCCAGACGTTCATCAGCGAGGGCGCGGACATCATCTTCCCGGTGGCCGGAAACGTGGGCCTCGGCGCCGCCAAGGCGGTCCAGCAGGCGGACGCCGCGGCCGGCAGCCAGAAGGTGAACATGATGTGGGTGGACGTCGACGGCTGCGTCAGCGCCCCGCAGTACTGCAAGTACTTCATCACCAGCGTCCAGAAGGGCATCGTGGCGGCGGTCAGCACCGCGGTGACGGGCACGGCCAACGGCTCGTTCAAGGGCGGCAATTACATCGGCACGCTGGCCAACGGCGGCGTCGCGCTCGCCCCGTTCCACACCTTCGACAGCAAGATCCCGGCCGCGCTGAAGAACGAACTGGCGCAGGTGAAGGCGGGCATCGTGAACGGCTCGATCAAGATCGCGACCAAGAGCCCGGCGTAATCTTCGGGTAAAGGCGAACGTGGCAGCGGTGCGGCGGAACGCCGTACCGCTGCCACGACGACGCTAACGGATCCAAGGCTCCTGAGGGTCGACGTGGAACTTGAGCTGAAGGGCATCACCAAGCGATTCGGTTCGCTGGTGGCCAACGACCGGATCGATCTGTCGGTTTCCCCGGGCCAGGTGCACGCCCTGCTCGGCGAGAACGGCGCCGGCAAGTCGACCCTGATGAACGTGCTGTACGGGCTGCTCCAGCCCGACGAGGGCGAGATCCTGATCGACGGCAAGAAGGTCCAGTTCAATTCGCCGAAGGACGCCATCGCGGCCGGCATCGGGATGGTGCACCAGCACTTCATGCTCGTGCCCGTGTTCACCGTGGCCGAGAACGTCACCCTCGGCATGGAGGAAACCCACCCGTCCGGCCTGCTCGACCGGCGCAAGGCCCGCAACGACGTGCGGGAGCTGTCCCAGCGCTACGGGCTGGCCGTCGACCCGGACGCGCTGGTGGAGAACCTCCCGGTCGGCATCCAGCAGCGGGTCGAGATCATCAAGGCGCTGGTCAGGGACGCGTCCGTGCTGATCCTCGACGAGCCGACGGCGGTGCTCACCCCGGCCGAGACCGAGGACCTGTTCCGCATCATCAGGCAGCTGAAGGCCGGCGGCACGTCCATCGTCTTCATCTCGCACAAGCTCAAGGAAGTCCAGGAGATCGCGGACACGATCACCGTGCTGCGCCGGGGCGCGACCGTCGGGGAGAAGTCTCCGTCCGCCAGCGAGGACGAGCTCGCCGCGATGATGGTCGGCCGGAGCGTGCAGCTGAAGGTGAGCAAAGACCCGGCCAAGCCCGGCGACGTGGTGCTCGACGTCGAAGACCTGACGGTCGCGGACGAGACCGGCCGGATCTGGGTGAACGAGATGTCGTTCCAGGTCCGGGCGGGCGAGATCCTGGGCGTGGCGGGCGTGCAGGGCAACGGGCAGACCGAGTTGTGCGAAGCGCTGCTCGGGCTGCGGCCGATCGCGTCCGGGCACATCCGGCTGGACGGCCGCGACCTCACCCACAGCACGCCGCGGCAGCGGCTGCACGCGGGGATCGCCTACGTCCCCGAGGACCGGCAGGAAGACGGGCTGGTCGGCGCCTTCTCGGTGGCCGACAACATGATCCTGGACAGTTACGACCGGCCGCCGTTCGCGTCGGGCATCAACCTGCACCTGGGCGCCATCGCCAGCAACGCGACGATGAGGGTGGACGAGTTCGACGTCCGCACCCAGTCCGCGGACACGCCGGTGGGCACGCTGTCCGGCGGTAACCAGCAGAAGGTCATCCTGGCCCGGGAACTCGGCCGGGAGCACAAGGTGCTGGTGGCGAGCCAGCCGACCCGGGGCCTGGACGTGGGCTCGATCGAGTTCGTGCATCGCCGCATCGTGCAGCAGCGCGACCACGGCGTGGCCGTGCTCATCGTCTCGTCTGAGCTGGACGAGATCTACGCGCTCGCGGACCGGATCGCGGTCATGTACGAGGGCCGGGTCACCGGGATCCGGCCGCCCACGGTGCCGGTGGAGGAACTGGGCCTGCTGATGGCTGGCTCGGAAGCCCCCGGAGCCGCGGAAGCCCCTAGAACCGGGGAAGCACCGGAAACCCGGGCAGCGGGGACACCGGAAGCGGAGCAGGCAGGAGCGGGAGAGAGCTCATGAGCGAGCAGGTGCCGCCGGGTTCCCCGGAATCCCCGGGTTCGCCGGGGCCGGCCACCGCGACGAAGCGACGAGAAAAGAGCGAGGAGAGCCGCAGGTCGTTCGGCCAGATCCTCAGGGAATCGATCCTCGAGGGCAACTCGGTCACGGTGATCTTCCTGGCCATCTTCACCGCCATCGTGATCGGCGGCCTGCTGAACGCGTTCACCAACACGACGGTGCTGCACGCGTGGGGCAACTTCTTCTCCGCGCCCGGCGCGGCCATCAGCAAGACCTGGAACACGGCCATTGGCGCCTACGTGGCACTGTTCGAGGGCTCGATCTTCAACCCGCACACGGTGGCGGCGCTGTTCCAGCAGGCCTCGATCGGCACCGCCATCCACAACGGCTACCTGGGCGCGGTGTTCAACCCGCTGTCGGAGACCTGCGTGCAGGCCACGCCGCTGCTGCTGGCCGGGCTGGCGGTCGCGCTGCCGTACCAGGCCGGCATGTTCAACATCGGCGCGCAGAGCCAGTTCATCGGCGGCGCGATCCTGGCCACCTACCTCGGCTACGGCGTCAGCCTGCCGCCCGTGATACATGCGATCGTCTGCGTGATAGGCGGCTTCGTCGGCGGGGCAGTGCTCGGCTGGATCGTCGGCGAGCTCAAGGCCAGGACCGGCGCGCACGAGGTGATCACCACGATCATGCTCAACTACATCATGTACTTCCTGCTCTCGTACCTGCTCGGCAACGTCATGCAGCGGCCCGGCCGGACCGACCTGATCAGCCCGTTCATCGCCGGCAACGCGCACCTGCCGCGCCTGTTCGGCTCGACGCTGCGGATCAACGCGGGGTTCCTACTCGCGCTGGCCTGCGCGTTCGGCGTGTGGTGGCTGCTGTACCGGACCACAACCGGGTTCGAGTTCCGGGCCATCGGCAAGAACCCGAGCGCGGCCCGGGTGGCGGGCATGAACGTGGAACGCACCTGGGTGCTGGTGATGCTGATCGCCGGCGGGCTGGGCGGCATGGCCGCCTCGACGGTCATCCAGGGCACCGACTTCAGCGTCAACTTCCAGAGCGCCGGGACCTACGGTTTCGACGCGATCACGGTCGCGCTGCTCGGCTTGGGCCGGCCGCTCGGGGTAGTGCTCGCGTCGCTGCTGTTCGGCGCGTTTCACGCCGGCGCCCCGCTGATGCAGGCCCAGACCTCCACCCCGGTGGACATCGTGGGCGTGCTGGAGGCGCTGATCGTGCTGTTCGTGGCGGCGCCGCCGCTGGTCCGGGCCATCTACCGGCTGCGGGCGGCCCGGGCCGCGGGCGTGGCGGGCCTGTCCGGGAAGGGGCTGGCATGACCATCACCGAGCACGCTCCCGTGGTCAAGGCCGAGGCCGCCCCGGTCAGCACCTGGCGCCGCTGGCTGGGGCCGGTGACGTTCGCGGTGTTCGGGCTGGTGGACATCTTCGTGTTCGGCCTGTTCGCGCACCACGGCGACGTGACTTTCGCGTTTTCCCAGCCGTTCGCCAGGGTCACGATCCCGAACCTGTCGCTGCCCGCCGCCGAGACCTGTTATGCGGCCGGCGCGCTGACGCTGGTGCTGGCGGTGCTGCGGGCCGTGGTGAAGCTGAACACCCTCTGGCGGCGGGTGACCATCGGCGTCGTGGTGTTCCTGTTCATCCTGGCCCTGATGTGCTGGGCCGGGGCCGGCCAGACCACCTCGTTCAACGTGGTGAACCTGCTGCAGGGCACGATCAGCCAGTCCATCCCGATCATGCTGGGCGCGCTCACCGGCGTGATCTGCTCGCGGTCCGGAGTGGTGAACATCGGCATCGAGGGCCAGTTGCTGCTCGGCGCGTTCGTCGCCGCCATGGTGGCCAGCGCCAGCGGGAACCTGTGGCTGGGCCTGATCGCCGGCGCGGCGGCCGGCTGCGTGGTCGGCGCGCTGCTCGCGGTGTTCGCCATCCAGTACACCGTCGACCAGATCATCCTCGGCGTGGTGCTGAACGGCCTCATCCTCGGGCTCACCGGGTACCTGTACGACGACCTGATGGTGCCCTACGCCAACACGCTGAACTCCCCGCCGACCTTCAACGCGATCAAGATCCCGCTGCTGGCCGACATCCCGATCATCGGGCCGGTGTTCTTCCAGGCGACGATCTTCCTCTACCTGACCTACCTGGCCCTGGCCCTGGTTCAGGTGGGGCTGTTCAATACCCGGTGGGGACTGCGCACCCGCGCGGTCGGCGAGCACCCGGTCGCGGCGGACACCGTCGGCATCCGGGTATACGCCACCCGGTACCGCAACGTCATCCTGGCGGGAGCGCTGGCCGGCATCGGCGGCGCCTACCTGACCATCGGCTCGGTCGGGAGCTTCGCCAAGGGCATGTCGTCCGGTGAGGGCTACATCGCGCTCGCCGCGATGATCTTCGGGCGGTACACGCCGTTCGGCGCGATCGGGGCGGCGCTGCTGTTCGGCTTCTCCACCCAGCTGCAGTCGATCCTGTCCACCATGAACGTGCCGATCCAGTCCAACCTGCTGCTGGCGACCCCGTACGTGGTGACGATCGTCGTGGTGGCCGGGCTGGTCGGCAAGGTCCGGCCGCCCAAGGCCGAGGGCGTCCCCTACATCAAGGCATGATGAGCTCGTCACCATGACGGGTGAGGCTGAGCTGCGGGCCGCGGTTGAAGCCTGGATCGCGGATGACCCGGATAGCGGCGACCGCGTCGAGCTGCAGGCGCTGCTCGACCGCGCGTTCCGGGGGGCGGATGCGGGAGCCACGGGTGAACTGCGGGACCGGTTCGCGGACCGGCTGCACTTCGGGACGGCGGGACTGCGCGGCGTGGTCGCCGCGGGGCCGAACCGGATGAACCGCGCCGTGGTCAGGGCGGCGACCGCCGCGGTGGCCAGCTGGCTGACCGGGGCGGGTGCGGCGGGCCGGGCTGGCGGGGCGGGTGCCGCGGGCGGAAGCAGCGTGGTAGTGGGGTGCGACGCGCGGCACAGGTCGGCGGAATTCGCCGAGGAGGCGGCCGCGGTGCTGGCGGGCGCGGGCATCGCGGTGCACATGCTGCCGCGGCCCTGCCCGACTCCCCTGCTCGCGTTCGCGGTCCGCCATCTGGGCACTGCCGCCGGGGTGATGATCACCGCCAGCCACAACCCGGCCGCCGACAACGGATACAAGCTCTACCTGAGCGACGGCGCCCAGGTCATCCCGCCCGCCGACGCCGAGATAGAGAAGCGCATCGCCGCTCTCGGGCCGCTGGCGCAGATCCCGGTGGCCGGTGCCGGGAGCCCGCTGATCACCCGGCACGGCGACGAGATCGCCGAGGCCTACCTGGCCGCCATCGTGGCCGCCGCAGGCCCGAGTGGCGGCCCCGCGCTGAGCGTGGTCTACACGCCGATGCACGGGGTGGCGGGCCCGCTCATGCTGCGGGCACTGCGGCTGGCCGGCTTCGCGGCGCCGCACATGGTGGCCGCGCAGGCCGAACCCGACCCGGACTTCCCGACCGTCGCCTTCCCCAACCCGGAGGAGCCGGGCGCCCTGGACCTGGCGCTGGCCGACGCGCGCCGGCTCGGCGCCGACCTGGTCGTGGCCAGCGACCCGGACGGGGACCGGCTGGCCGTGGCCGTGCCCGCTCGCGCGGGCGACGCGGCGACGGGCGGCAGGAGCGGGTGGCGGGCCCTGACCGGCGACCAGGTGGGCGCCTTGCTCGGGGCGAGCCTGCTGGAGCGGACGGCCGGGCAGGCGGCGCCGGAGGCGCGGCTGGTGGCCTCCACCGTCGTCTCCTCGACGCTGCTGTCCAAGATCGCCGCGGCAGCCGGCGTCCGGTACGCCGAGACCCTGACCGGGTTCAAGTGGATCGCCCGGGCGGCTGACAACGTGCCCGGGGCGCGGTTCGTGTTCGGCTACGAGGAGGCGCTCGGCTACGCCGTCGGCGACGTGGTGCGCGACAAGGACGGCTTCGGCGCCGCGCTGGCGATGCTCCGGCTGGCGGAGAGGGCGAAATCGGCGGGCCGTTCGGTCCTCGATGTCTACGATGACCTGGAGCGGGCGCACGGTGTGCACCTGACCTCCCAGCTGACCCTGTGGACGGCCGACCAGGCACAGGTCATGAGCCGGCTGAGGGCGGCACCCCCGGACGCCTTCGGCGGCGAGCTGGCCATCGGCCTGACCGACCTGTCCGCGGGTTCGGGGGCGGTGCCGCGGGCGGACGTGCTGATCTTCCGGCTGGCCGGCGGCCGGGTGGTGCTGCGCCCGAGCGGGACCGAACCGAAGATCAAGTGCTACATCGAGATCACCGAGCCGGTCGCGGGCCGCGCGCTGGCGGCGGCCCGGCAGGCCGCGACGGCCCGGCTGGCCCCGCTGCGGGCCGCGCTCGAAGCGCTGCTGGCTGGCGGCTAGCCGCGGGGCTGGCTGGCGGCTAGCCGCGGGCGGGCCGGGTGGCGGCGCCGGTGAGCCGGATCAGGTGCTGATCCTCGTCCAGACCGCGCAGGCGGGTGGTGAAGGGTTCGGCCGTGAGGCTGGACGCGTGCGCGATGGACGAGTCCGCCTGGCGGAGCACGTCGCGCAGCACGACGACGTCGCCGCCCTGGCTCTGGTCGGCGACCCGGGCCGCGAGGTTGACCGTGCGGCCGAAGTAATCGAGGTTGCCGTTCGCGGTCATCGCGATGGCGGGGCCGTGGTGGACGCCGACCTTGAGCACCAGCGGCGGCTCGATGTCCTGCGCCCGGCACCACGCCGTGACCTCCTGCTGGATCCGGATCGCCGTGCCGAGCGCGTCGTCGAGCCGGTAGAAGGCGCACATCACCCCGTCCCCCATCGTCTTGACGATGCCTCCGCCGCCGCGGCTGACCGCCTGCCTGATGAAGTCGAAATGCCGGCTGACGCGGCTGTAGGCGGGCGCGTCACCGAGCCCTTCGTACAGCCGGGTGGACCCCTTGAGGTCGCTGAACAGGAACGCGACGTGGCTGACGGCGAGCTGCTGGCCCGGCGCCAGCACCTCGGAGCTGAACAGGTCACGGAACTCCTGCAGCGTGGTCACCTGGGCGGCGGTGGCGGCCTCGGCGGCCCAGGCGAGATCCTCGATCGCGGCCAGGATCGGCCCGTTGGTCTGATTGCGGAGTATCAGGTGCGAGCCGGCCGGGACGGCCAGGCCGTTCTCGCGCATCAGGCTGTGCGGGCCGACCCAGCGGCCAGCCGAATACGTGATGGTGACGTCGCGGCCGCTGCCGCCGGCCGTGCTCGCCTGGCCGGGCGTCAGGAGCAGGCGGTGAGCCGACCGCACCGTCCTGAGCTGCACCGGCCCGGCTGGCGCGATGTCGACCTGGCGGTCCTCGTGCGGCCGGAGGTACTGCTGGGCGAGGATATGCGGCGTGCGCAGCGGCCCGCCGATGCAGTACACCTGGCCGGTGGCCTTCCTGATCGAAGGGTGGACGGAAAACCGCAGCTCGACTCGCTGGTCGAAGTCGACGTCGTAGGCGATGCCGCAGGTGTCGCAGTGGAAGCGGACCGGCAGCTTGGCCAGCGTCCCGGCTTCTTCCTTGGGCACCCGGCAGGTCGGGCACATGAGCTCCCAGCGCAGCTCGAACAGCCCGGCCCGGGTGGCATGCAGGAACAACCGCAGGACCTCGCGCCGGTCGGCGCCCCACACGTCGGCCAGCGCGAACGGCCGGATTCCGGTGAGCTGGTCGTCGCTGCCCTCGCAGATGCGCTCCTTCAGCCGGGCTACCAGGCCGGCCGGGACGGGCGCGGCGGCGAGCCGGGCGAGGCGCCGGTCGAGTTCGGCCCGGTGCACCGTGGGCCTGGCCCGGGGAACCGGCACCGGATCGGCCAGGCCGGCCCGCTGGCGGGCCAGGTAACGGTCGCAGAAATCCAGCGTGTCGTCCACCGACGAGGTGATCACGCTCCGCGCCAGCCTGCCGAGCGGGCTGGAGGGAGTGGCCTCGGCGTACGAGCGCACGGTGACACCGGGTTCGGACGGCGTCAGCTCGATGCCGATCTCCATGGTGGCGATCGGTCCCCGTTCGAAGTCCCGGCGCACCGCGTACCGGCGCTCCCTGATCCAGTCGAACGGGAACTCTTGCCAGCGCACCGGCACGACGCCGAAGGCCCTGGCCCGCGCGCGGCGGATCAGCGGGTCGGCCCGGGGGTCGGCCCCAGGGTCGCGCGGCGCCGAGAACTCGACCGCGGGGAGGCCGATCGTGCGGTTGAGATGATCGGTGTCGGCCAGCAGCCGCCAGGCTTCGGCCGGCGGCATCGGGTAGGTGCGCTCGCGCTCGACCCGGATGGGCTGATCCTTCATATGCGGCTGGCGCCCGCGCACGGCAGGGGTCATCCCGGCCGCCGTCGCGGCAACCGTCCCCCCTCGACGAAACGTGTGGTTATGCTGAACGCAGGGTGAAGCTTTGCTCGGTATTTACCGAGCGTAACAGGGTGGGGCACCATGATTCATCGGATCCTGGTGGCAACTGACCGATCCGATACCGCGACCCGGGCCGTCGCCTGGGCGGCGGAGATGTCCGATCGGTACGACGCCGACCTGCTGGTCCTCCAGGTGATCGCGCCTGAGCACCTGACCAGCCACGACGACGGGGCCGAGGCGCAGCTGGCCGCGCTGACCAGGCAGGTCTGCGGCGAGCGCGGGCGGCCGCTGCTCGTCTACGACTCCGATCCGGCGGACGTCATCGTGCGGACCTGCGACGACGAGCAGGTCGACCTGGTCGTGGTGGGCAACGTGGGCATGCGTGACCGGACCGAGTTCCTGCTCGGAAGCGTGCCCAACCAGGTCTCGCACAACGCCAGATGCTCGGTCGTGATCGTGAACACCGCGGCGGACGGGGTGCCGCCGGGGAGCGGCCCGCGGCCGGGCGGCGGCTCGCGGGCGGCGGCGGACAACGGCGAGCCGACCGAGGGGCAGCTGCTCGGCCGGGCGGCGCGGGTGGCCCAGGTGTTCGGCAAGTACGGCCTGGGCGAGATCCTGCACCGCGGCCAGGACGACACCGCCGCGCGCGCCCGGCGGTTCCGCGTCGCGCTGGAAGAGCTCGGGCCGACCTTCGGCAAGCTCGGGCAGATCCTGTCCACCCGGCCCGATCTGCTCCCGGCCGAGGTGGTGGCCGAGCTGGCCGGCCTGCAGGACCATGTGACGCCGCTGGAGGAGGCCGCGATCGTGGCGGTGATGGAGGCCGAGCTCAAGGTCCCCTGGGAGGACGTCTTCACCGGCATCGAGCCGGACCCGATGGCGGCCGGCACGATCGCCCAGGTACACCGGGCCACCCTGGTCGGCGGCGAGCGCGTGGTGGTCAAGGTCCAGCGGCCGACCGCGGAGGCCCAGATCAGGCAGGATCTCGGGCTGCTCGGGCAGTTCGCCGCCAAGGCCGGGAACCGGCCGGCCTTCCAGCAGGTCGTCGACGTGCCCGCGATCATCGAGCAGCTCTCCTCCTCGCTGCTGCGCGAGCTGGATTTCCGGTACGAGGCCGCGAACATCGAGCGGATGCGAACGGTGCTCGCGCCGTTCGACCGGCTGGATGTACCGCGCGTGCACACCGAGCTGTCCACCGGACGGCTGCTGGTCATGGAGGAGATCCAGGGGATCCCGGTGCTGCAGGCGCCGGCCGGCGACGCCCGCCGGGAGGCGGCCCGCCAGCTGCTCGAGGCCTACTACTACCAGGTTCTCGAGGCCGGTTTCTTCCACGCCGACCCGCATCCGGGCAACCTGATGTGGTGGAACGACCGCATCTACCTGCTCGACCTGGGCATGGTCGGGGAGGTCGACGCCGGGCTGCGCGAGTCGCTGCTGTTGCTGCTGCTGGCGTTCTGGCAGGAAGACACCGCGTTCCTCGCCGATGCCATGCTAGGCCTGGCCAGCGAGCGGCCGCCGCCGGACTTCGACGAGGCCGCCTTCCGGGAGGACCTGTCCACGCTGCTGGCCAGCTACCGGCACGTGTCGCTGTCCGAGCTCCGGCTCGGCCCGTTGCTCCAGCAGCTGACCGAGATCTCGGTTCGGCACCGGGTCAGGCTCCCGTCCACCCTCACGCTGATCGGCAAGGCGTTCGGCCAGATGCAGCTGGCCGCGGCCGAACTGGATCCCTCGCTGGATCCGTTCGCGGTGGCAGGAAGCTTCTACCTGCGTCAGCTGCTGGGCCGGATGCGGACCCTGGCCAACCCGCAGCAGCTTTTCTACGGCGGCCAGAAGGCCCGCGTGCGCGCGACCAGGCTGCTCGAAGGGCTTGAGCGGGCGATCGGGGTGCGGAGCGGCGGTTCCGGCCTCCAGGTCGACCTGCGCGGCGTCCAGGATCTGACCGGCGCGGTGGGCCGGGCCGGCCGCCGGATCGCCGTCGGCCTGGCCGCGGCCACCGCGATCGTCGGCACCGCCATCGTGGCCAGCGCCGCTCACCCGGCCGGCTGGGCGACCGCCGTCTTCGGGATCGCCGCGGTGCTGCTGACCGGGGGCTTGCTCCTCGACGTGGTCCGGCGGCGCTGAATGCCGGGGCAACCGGGGCCCCGCCTGCCGGAGCGGGTGCTGCGATCGGCTCAGCGGTCGATCCTCGGCGTCATGATGACCGCGGCGGCCGTCGTGGCCGAGCGGCGCATCCGGCGTGCGCTGCGCCGGGACGACGGCCGCGGCCCGGACGCTTCGGCTGAGCGAGGGCTCCGCCGTATCCGCAGGCCTGGCGGGCCGGTCAGCTGGCGGTGAGGGTGCGGGCCTGGGCCACGTCCTCGTGCATCTGGGCGACCAGGGCCTCAACCGAGTCGAAGCGCTCGGTGCCGCGCAGCCGGGCGGCGAAGTCGATGACGGCGTGGACGCCGTACAGGTCGAGGTCGTCGCGGTCGAGCGCGTACGCCTCCACGGTGCGGTCGCCGATGCCGAACGTGGGGTTGGTGCCGACCGAGATCGCGGCCGGCCAGCGGCTTGTCTCCGCGCCGTCCAGGCCCAGGCTGGCCAGCCAGCCAGCGTAGATGCCGTCGGCGGGCGTCGCGGTGTACGGCGGGGTCTCCAGGTTGGCGGTCGGGAAGCCGAGACCGCGGCCGCGCATGTGACCGCGAACGACGACGCCCTCCACCCGGTGCGGGCGGCCCAGCGCGTGGGCGGCGGCGGCCACGTCGCCCGCGGCCAGCTGCTCCCGGATGTACGACGAGGAGATCGTCACGCCGTCGGCCACCAGCAGCGGCACGCCCTCGGCGGTGAAGTCGTACTTCTCGCCCAACTGGGCCAGCAGCGGCACGTCACCAACGGCCTTGTGGCCGAACCTGAAGTTCTCCCCCACCACCACGGCGGCGGCGTGCAGCCGTTCGGACAGGACGACGCGGACGAATTCGTCCGGGCTGAGCCGGGAGAATTCCACCGTGAACGGGAGCACGCACAGCGCGCCGACGCCGAGGTCGGCCAGCAGCTCGGCCAGCCGCCGCGGGGACGTGAGGTCGGGCGTGTGCGTGCCCGGCCTGATGACCTCGTCTGGGTGCGGGTCGAAGGTGATCACTACGACCGGCAGGTTCCGCGCCTGCGCGATCTCCCGGGCCCGGCCGATGATGCGCTGGTGACCGCGGTGCATGCCATCGAACACGCCGATCGTCGCGACGCACGCGCCCCAGTCGGAGGGCACCTCGGCCAAGCCGTACCAGCGGTACACGTTCCCCGTTCCTCCTTTGCCGCCAGGCCGCAAGTGCCGCCAGAGCACAAGCCTACGGCCTCAGGCGAATACGACGAGCGGCCTGGCCTGTCCCGACTCCTCGATGACCAGGGCGATCAGGGTACCGTCGGGCGCGTAGGCGGCCGCCGTGGCCGGGGCGGCTGGAACAGCTTCCGTGGCCGGCCCGGCCGCGGTGGTCACGGTGCTCACGGTCAGGCGGCCGCCGTGCGCCAGCCGGCGGGCCTCGTCCGCGGTCAGCGTCCGGCTCGGGAAGGCCGCCGCGGCCGCCTGGGCCAGCGGCAGCACCTCGAACCGCCCGGCTAGTTGCTCCAGGGTGCGGGCGTCCTCGAGCCGGTACCCGCCCACCCTGGTGCGGCGCAGCCGGGTCAGGTGGCCGCCGGTACCCAGGGCCGCGCCCAGGTCGCGAGCCAGGGCCCGGATATAGGTGCCGCTCGAGCAGCGCACGGTGGCGTCGAGGTCGAGCAGGTCCCCGTCGCGGCGGACCTCGGTGACCGTGAACTCATAGACCGTCACCGGCCGGGACTTGAGCTCCGGCGCCGCACCCGCCCGGGTCAGCCGGTAGGCGCGCTGGCCGTTGACCTTGACCGCGCTAACCGCGGGCGGGACCTGCTCGATCTCACCGGTGAGCCGGGCCACCGCCGTCATGAGCGTTTCCGCGGAAACGTCCGCCGCGGGGGCGGTGCTGGTGATCTCGCCCTCGGCGTCGTCGGTGCTGGTCGATTGGCCGAGCCTGATCGTGGCGTCGTATTCCTTCTCGGTCAGCGTCAGGTAGCCGAGCAGCCTGGTGGCCTTCTCCACGCCGACCACCAGGACGCCGGTCGCCATCGGGTCCAGCGTCCCGGCGTGGCCCACCTTCCGGGTCCCGGCCAGCCGCCGGACCCGGGCCACGACATCATGCGACGTCATCCCGCCCGGCTTGTCGACGATAACGAGGCCGGACTTGTCGGCTGCGGCCGTCACTCGTCCTCGTCGTCGTCGTCTTCGCCGGGCTTGCGGTAGGGGTCGGGATCACCGGCGTAGCTGGCACCCTCGCGGGCGCGGGCCAGTTCGGTGTCCGCGTGCCGGGCCTGCGTGACCAGTTCCTCGATCCGCTGGGCGTTTTCCGGCAGCA
>Ga0335081_10008547_pt1 | contig 16434 bp, 14 predicted proteins | sample Lox_Sample_35_FD_206713 | JGI IMG/M metagenome (GOLD analysis project Ga0335081, IMG submission 206713) | Soil microbial communities from Loxahatchee National Wildlife Refuge, Florida, United States - Lox_Sample_3.5 | ecosystem: Environmental > Terrestrial > Soil > Wetlands | place: USA... | reverse complement strand
GCAGAATACACGCGCTCAGGAAATGTCGGCTTTTCGATCTGGCGATCCAACCCGAGGCACAACTCGGGTGCCCGCAAATGCATTCATCCGCGCAATTCAGGATGAACTCGAGGAGAGTCGTGGGGAACGTTCCCGGTAAGAGAAAACCGCGGGGCCGCACTTGTGCGGCTCGTTTCGTAGTGGCCGCCATCGTCTTACTGGCGTTACCGGGGAAAGTCTACGCTGGCGGGCCTCGTTACGTGGCGGGAGTCAGCTATTTTGACCCCGGCGAGGTGGGCACGCCTTTGACCTGGTCGCAGGGCGCGATCAATTACTATACCGACCAGGGCGACTTGAGCCCCATTCTTGCCGGCCCCAGCGCAGATTCCTTTGTGGCGAACGCGTTCAGCCAGTGGACGTCGATTCCCACTGCGGCGATTTCGGCTAATCATGCCGGGCAATTGGCTGAAGACGTGAATGGGGCGAGCATTGCCCTCAGCAATGGCGTCATCACAGCCCCTGAGGATATCGCTCCTTCGGCCGTGAACACGCCTTTGGGAGTTGTTTACGATGCTGACGGTTCGGTAACAGACGCGCTTCTTGGCCAGGGCGCAGGATCGGCGGCCTCATGCTTCAGTTACGCGGCTTATGGCGGAGTGGATAATTTCGCCACCGGGGCGCAGTTTCTGCATGCACTGGTCGTCATTAATGGCAACTGTGCGCAGACTTCGTCGCAGTTGCCGGATGTGCAATACCGGCTCGTGCGCGTGCTCGGTCTCGTGTTGGGACTCGACTGGTCACAGGTGAACGTCAACGTAGTCACCAACAACCCTCCCCCAACTTCAGATGACTATGCCGGTTTTCCCGTGATGCACGCGCTCGATCCGACCAACTGCGTGCCGATTTCTCTGTGTTTCCCCAATGCGAGTCAGCCGAAAATGGACGACCAGGCATCGCTCTCGCGGCTTTATCCCGTCACGGCCCAGAACCTGGTAAATTTCCCCGGCAAACAAATTTTTTCCACCAGCACCGGGGGCATCCACGGCTCGGTCTATTTCGTGGACGCCAACGGCAACGCCGCGCAGCCCATGCAGGGAGTGAATGTCGTCGCGCGCTGGATTGATCCCTCAACCGGCCAGCCTTCGGGAACGTATGCAGAGGCCTCAGTTTCCGGCTTCTTATTTGTGGGCAACGCGGGAAATCCTGCAACGGGATTCAATGACCCCGACGGCCAACCATTCAACCGATTCGGCTCAAATGCCCCGACGGTCGAAGGATTTTTCGATCTCGCCGGACTCCAGGTCCCGAACGGGGCCAGCAGTGCGCAATATCAACTCAGCGTTGAGGGCCTGGATCCGATCTGGTCGCAGGAGATTGGTCCGTATGGGCCTTGGCAGGTCGCGCCTTCTGGGACATTTCAACCGATAGTAGTAACGGTCAGCCCGGGGAGCGATGTCGAGCAAGACGCACTCATGCAGAACAGCTCGATTCAAACTCCAGATTTCTTCGGGCCGACTTCTTACGCTTCCCCTGCCGCACTTCCCACCGCGGCCGATTGGACGACTGCGCTTGGTAGCTATGGAGCCAGCGATTATTTCTACTTCCCAGCCCAGAACAATCGGACACTGACCGTGGAGGTTACCGCGCTCGATGAAACTGGTACGCCCTCTGAGAATAAAGCTCAGCCCGTAATCGGCATGTGGGCACTGGACGATCCCGGAACGTTCCCAGCGCCGGCTAACACGCCATCGTCCTTTAACAGCCTGAATTTCGGGATGACTCAGTTGGACGCGCAAATTCTGGCCAGCACCAGTTTTCGCCTGGGCATCTTCGACTACCGCGGCGATGGGCGACCTGATTATCACTACCACGCCCGGGTTTTTTATGGGGACAACGTTAGTCCGGTCCGCGCGAGCGTGGCGGGAGGCACTGGACTAACTGTCCAGGGTCTGGGATTTCAACCGAATATTTCGGCAACTGTGGGACCGGCCAATGCAGGCGTGCTTTCAGTCTCGTCAAATCAGGTTGTCCTGAGCGCGCCCGCGATGGCAGATGGAGTCCAGAACTTAAGCCTGGGTGATCCGGCAACGCATGCATCTTCGATTATGTCTGGCGTTTTGACCTATGGCGCCGGACCAAGCGACAAAATTGTTCTGCTCGAAGGCGGCAATCCTGCCACGCCTGTGGGTGCGCAAGCGCCGAACCCTATTCGCATAGCGGTCGTGGCGCAAGACGGCGTGACTCCGGTGAACGGCGCCAGCGTTTTCTTTACCGCGACTCCGGCACTTTCGTTTTCCCTGTGTGGCGGCGCATCAAGTTGCACTGTTCTGAGCGATGCCAGCGGATTTGCATCCACCTTTGCCACAGTGCTGACGGCGGGAGTGATGAATATCACGGCGGAGCTGGCGCCGGCGTCGTATCAGCCGCCCCAGTCAGTTCAGGCCACGCTTCTCGGCACGTCGTCGGCCGCGGATGTGGGCTTGGCGCCGCAATTTGCCTGGATCGCCCAGGGTGCCACAGTCGACGTGCCCCTCACGGCCCGCTTGCTCTCCAATGGAGTGCCTAAGAGCGGAAATGCTGTGAATTTCAAGGTAGTCAAAGGCGCCGGCACTCTCAGTGTCTCCAGCGCGGCAACAGATGTCAATGGATACGCGAAGACCACCCTGCACCTGGCTGCTCTTGGTGGAGATATTCAGGTCAGCGTCTGCGCCGCGCCCGCCAATCAACCATGCCAGATTTTCGCAGGTACGGCGGTGCCGGCCTCAGCGATGCGGCTGCAACCTGTATCTGGCAGCCAGCAAGACATCGCCGCTACACAAATTTTTCAGCCGGTGGTGGCACGGGTGACAGATTCCTCTACCCCAGCGAACCCAGTATTTGGAGCAACGGTCATATTTCAGTCTGTTGTATCCCGCCCAGCTCCGCCCTCCACGCCAATCACGATCGGAGGAATTATCGTCAAGCGGAATCCTGCGCCCATCATCATTTCCTCGTCGCAAGGATCCCTCGTATCCGACACGAATGGGCTGGTGACCCTTCAGCCCTCGACCGGTGGCGCGATCGGAGCTATTCAGGTCCAAGGCACCATGGCAGCCGGAACGAGCACGTTGCCCTTCCTGTTGCAATCATTTGGAACGGCCGCTCCGGTTTCGCGCATCCCTTCGCCTATTGCCGATCCTATGCATGAGGAACCCAAGTCGCGTGAGTCGACGCGATAGAGCTCGCTCCCGACTGCTCTGCTTCCCTTACAACTCTCCGGACGAAATAACCATCCAACAAAGTGGTGGAAAAGAAGCTCTCCTGCACTTGCCCCCTGAGCGGAGAGGGTGGGATGCAGGAGGGCATTTTTCACCGTTTTTCGCCAACCGATTCCATTACACTAATCACATGAAACTGCATCTGCGCTTGGCCATAGTTGTGGTATCCGCGGCGCTGTTTGCCGTACTCCCCTCCCTTGCCGTCGCGGATGAAGGCCCGCTTGATCCCTCCCAGCCCAAGGGTCAGACCAGCGACGAAATCATCAAGCGCTTCGCCGCCAAGGAGGCCGAGTTCAAGGAGGCGCGGGATCAGTACACCTACCGCCAGTCTGTAATCGTGGAAACCGTCGACGGCGACACAATCACGGGAAAATATCAGGAAGTGTTTGATGTGCTTTTTGATGATCAAGGCAAGCGTTTAGAAAATGTTGTGTTTGCGCCCGAGTCCACGCTTGAAAACGGTGGCATTTCCATGTCGCCGGAAGATCTCGATGACATTCGCCACCGGCTGCCTTTTGTTCTCACCACGGAAGAAATACCGGAATACAACATCCTCTACATCGGCCAACAGCAGGAAGATGAGTTGCATTGCTACGTCTTCGACATTGCGCCGAAAGAAATTGTGGGCAAAAAGCGTTACTTCCAGGGAAGAATCTGGGTCGACGACCGCGATTTTCAAATCGTCAAGACCTCCGGCAAGACCGTTCCCGATATCCGCAAGAAGAGGGGCCAGGAAAACTTGTTCCCCAAGTTCATCACCTGGCGCGAGCAGATCGACGGCAAGTATTGGTTCCCAACGTATACAAAAGCCGACGATATTCTGCATTTCTCTCTCCAGGACGTCCACATTCGTGAGATCATAAAGTACGAAGACTACAAACGCTTCGGCTCAAACGTAAAGATCACTTACGACGGGAAAGAAATCCCCAAAGCAGATCAAGGCAAAAAATAGATTCGCTGTTCTGCCACTTCTGACAACGTCGATTTCGAAATAGAGCTGACTTGTTACGAAGCATTGTTTAGACTGGCGCACGATGAATGCGCTTCCCGGCAGACTTTTCTTGAAAATTTCCTTCGCACTGCTTGCGCTAGCCTGGGCATCTGTTCCGGCCCTCGGGCAGGAAGGCGAACTGGATAAATCCCCTCCCAAAGCCCTGACTCCTGATGAAATTATCCAGAAGTTCACTGCCAACGAAAAACAATGGAAAAACGTCCGCGAGCAATACACGTTTCACCAGGAGATCAAGGTCCAGACGCTCAATGGTAATGACGTCATAGGAGATTACCGGCAGGTCGCGGAAATCAGCTACAAAGACGGTAAGCGGACAAAGTCCATTCTGCTGGCGCCGCAGTCCAGCCTCACGCTGTCGCCGGAGGATGTCGAGGACCTGGAAAGCCGGTCGTCATTCACCATCAGCACCGATGAGCTGCCTATCTACAACGTGACCTATGTTGGCCGGCAGAAACTGGACGAATTGCATTGCTACGCTTTCGATGTCGCCCCGAAGCAGATGGAAAAAGGCAAGCGCTATTTCCAGGGCAGAATCTGGGTGGATGACCGCGACCTTCAGATTGTGAAGGACACAGGCAAGTCGGTCCCCGATATTCGTATCGTCAAAAAGAAAAAGGCGGAAGAGAATCTATTCCCGAAGTTCAGCACCTGGCGTCAACAAATCGACGGCAAGTATTGGTTTCCCGTTTTCTCCTCTGCGGATGATGTATTGCACTTCAGCACGGGAGAAGTGCGCCTGAAGCAATTGGTGAAGCTGACTGACTATAAGAAGAATGGAGCGGCGAGGCCGTAAATACCTTTCAAAGGCAGGAAACGTCGGTGGCTTGGTCTCGCCGAACGGGATTAATAGAAGAGATACTTCCGCCACTTGTCATCGGAGCGGCCCATCAGCCGCATGATGTGGCGGCTGGTATGCAGATTGAATGCCCGAGGCTCCCGCAGCAATGTCATGGTGGCCTCGTGGGGGAGTTGGTTGCCCTTTTGCCGGTTGCAGGGATGGCAGCAGGCCACGAGATTTTCCCAGGTGGAAGTACCGCCGCGCGAGCGGGGCACCACGTGGTCCAGGGTCAGTTCGCCGGAAGGCATCACCTCGCCGCAATACTGGCACGTGTTGCGGTCGCGGAGCAGAATGTTCTTGCGCGAAAGCGCGCGGGTCTGGTGCGGAATGCGCCGGTATTCGAGCAGACGAATCACCGACGGCACACGCAGCGCCAAACGAGCGGCGTGCAGGAAGTGTCCGTTTTCTTCCTCGGCCATCGCCACGCCCTTGAGGACTAGCACAATCGCCCGCCGCGCCGCGCACACGTTAATCGGCTCGTAAGACGCGTTCAATACGAGTACGGGCGCATGCAAAGCGTGGCCGTCCGTCGGCTGATGAAAGCCTTCGGCGGCGGGAACAAAATGCGGCCGTCCCCAGCTATTGGTCGAATTGTGCCAGCTTCCTGACATGTCCATGAATCTAGCTTGCCAGCGCTTCTTCCCCGCTGACCTTATCGGCAGGCAATTCAATTTCCTGCGGACCGGCTTTTAATGTCCTGGCCACCGTCGCCACCCACACTTTGGCCGCCCCAGCGCGAAGCAGCACGCGGGCGCACTCGGAAGCCGTGGTCCCGGTCGTAAATACATCATCTACCAGCAAAACCTCGCGTCCTGCAATTGCCTGCGACTGTACCACCGTAAAGGCTCCGCGCATATTCTCGCGGCGCTGGTGCCGCGTCAGGCCGATTTGCGACCGGGTCTCACGCACCCGCTCAAGCACCCCAGAAGAGAGCTGCAACCGCCATCCTAAATGTTTTAACGCAGCTTCGGCGATCAGTTGTGACTGGTTAAAGCCGCGCTGACGTAATTTTCTTGCATGCAAGGGCACGGGAACCACCACGAAACGGCCCGTCAGCAGATCGATACCTGAGTGTGCAACCGCCGTCGCCAACATTTTGCCAAGTACATTTGCCGCGGACCGAACTTGCTCGTACTTCAACAGATGCAAGAGTCCACGCAGACCGCCTTCGTAGCTCCCATACGCAATCGCTTTGGCAAAGGGGGGCTGGACTCTCTGGCAAATCCCGCAACGAATTTCGGCCGCAGCCCCCGTGACCACATAGGGACTCCATAGTCGTTCGCCACAAACAAGGCAGGTCCCGCCAACTACAGGCCGGATGTCTGAGAGACAATCTTCACAAACTGGAAGCCGAGTAATGCTGAGAAGAGGAGCACCACAAAGACGGCAGTCAGAGGGGAACAGCGTGGCAAAAAAGCTTTCCGCGACACCCTTGGCCCAAGAAACCAGGGGACCTGGCTGCACCACGGCTGTGGCCCCGGCCCGGATTCGGTGACTGCTACTGCTGAAGACGAGCCTCCCCGCCCGGCCGAGCCATCGAACCGGACGCTTTTAAGCCAGTATATCGGGCTGAAGGAACGTGTGCAATCGCGCTGGAAGAGAACGCCCTCAAGGCGACGGCTTTCAAGCAGCTATGCTCCCGCCCGCAGTTTTCACCGTATTTCCGCTTAGGCCTGAGTCCGTCGGCCGCTCCCGAACCACGACAGAAGAAAGCTGAATGCTCCGACGGAAGCAATTGGCGCAACGCACTGCTCGAAGAAACAGAAGCGGGAAAATAACTCTCTCGACAACGTTGCGCGGCCTGGAGCGGTATGCGTCGATACTGCCACAATCACCACAATGAAAAGACTTGGCTAGCATAGTCGAGAATCCTCACTTCAGGTGGCAAGATTCTTTCGCTCGCATGATAACAAAGGTCTCCGGCTCTCTTAGAGATTAACACCTCGGGCACATTTGATGAAAAGAAACGCTCGTGGGGATGCAAACCAGGGTGGTCATGATCTCGGCCCGGACTTGTAAATCGGCCTTTGCACGTGCTAACGTGCGCCTCTGCCTATATGGTGCCACGCCCTAATCACTCTGTGAGGACATCCGGAAAATGAGCACTCAAACCAGTGCAACTCCCGCTGAGGAGCGGAAACAATACCGGCCATATGTGCCTGAAAACATGGAGATGCGCGAGTTCACCTTCCGGGCTCTGCTGATCGGATTGGTCTTAACGGCAATCCTGGGTTCGGCCAATGCCTATCTCGGGCTGAAGGCTGGCATGACGATCGCGGCAACCTATCCGGCGGCGGTGATCGGGATGGCGCTGCTGCGGCTGATGAAGGGATCGCTGCTCGAGGAAAACATTGCGCGAACCGTGGGATCGATTGGCGAGTCAGTGGCGGCAGGGGCAGTTTTCACGATTCCAGCATTTGTGATGGCCGGTTTGTGGCCGGGGCTAACACGGGAGAGATATTGGAACTCGGTTGCTCTGATGGTAATCGGCGGCACGCTGGGCATCTTGTTTGTTACGTTGCTGCGGCGAGTGATGGTTGAGGACCCCGAACTTCCCTATCCAGAATCAGTCGCGGCCTCGGAGATTCACAAGGCTGGTCAGCAAGGCGCCAAGGCCGCAAAGATTCTTTTCGCCAACATGGGATTTGGCGGATTCATGTACTTGTTAGGTGCGATCAATGTTTTCCCAGCTAACAATACGTTTCCGGTGAATATCAGCGCGTTGGGAAAGAAGTTGCTGCTGCGCACAGGCACCAACCCGAACGTAACCACCACTGTCACGGGCGGCATGACCCTGTTTACCGCGCCGGACATCAGCCCGGCCTATCTCGGGGTAGGCTATATCATCGGGCCGAGGCTAGCGTCACTCAATTTTGCCGGCGGCGTGCTGGCCTGGGGATTACTGGTCCCGCTCCTGACCTTCACCATCGGCCCATATATTCAAAGGGCACAGCCCGCAGGCCAGTCTATCGCATGGCCATTGTTGGCCGGGGCGATCTATTACTCGATCGTGCGACCGATCGCGGTGGGCGGAATGCTGGTGGGAGCAACCTACACTTTGTTCAAGATGCGGAAGCAACTTGGGGCTGGTATGGCGCGCGCGGTCTCAGACCTGAAGAAATCCGCCGCGGCACATGCGGCCACGAACCGCACGCAACGCGACCTTCCGGCTAAGGCGATCTTTGCCGGCGTGGCGCTCGTGTTTCTGGCGATGATTGCCCTCTACTACTACTTCATAGGTGGGGCTGGCAATCTGTCCAGTTCGCGAGTGATCGCGGGATCCATAGTGGCCGCGCTGGTGATGATAGTTTTGGGTTTCTTCTTTGCCGCGGTTTCCGGAAATCTGGTGGGCATGATTGGTTCATCCAACAATCCTGTATCTGGTCTCACACTTTGCACCTTGGTAATCGCGGCTCTGCTGATGGTCGCGTTGGGAGTTTCGGGCACGGGTGGAGTCGCGGCCGTGCTCGGAGTCGCTGCGGTCGTGTGTGTTTCGTCGGCCGTCGCCGGCGAAATGCTTCAGGATCTGAAGGTCGGATACATCCTTGGCGGCACGCCGGCGAAAATGGAGATTGGGGACCTTCTCGGCGTCGTCGTAGCGTCCCTGGTTCTTTTCTTTCCACTCGCCTATCTCGACAAGGCCTACCACTTCGGCAGCAATGCGCTGCCTGCTCCCCAGGCGGGTCTGATGGCCATGCTGTCCCAGGGAATTGTTGGAGGCGACATGGCGTGGCCCCTGGTGATTGTCGGCATCTTGCTGGGTTTCGCGATGATCATGATTGAAGTGAAGAGTGTGATGCTGTTCTCGGTCGGAATGTATCTGCCACTGGGAACCACGTTTGCCATCTTCGTGGGTGGTGTCATCCGCTGGGTCACCGACAAATTGCGCGACCGTCGCGGTTACAACGACGCGCAAAAAGCCCGGGTGGACAACGCCGGCGTGCTGACCGCTTCTGGACTGATCGCGGGCGAAGCGCTTTGTGGACTGGTGATCGCGGGTTTAGTGGGCTCGGGCAAGAATGTGACCCTAATCCACTGGACACCCTCGTTCTGGCTGGCCCTGGCCGCTTTGGCAGTGCTCATACTGGTGATGGTTAGAGTGCCGCTGGCCAACGCCGGCAGTCCGGACGAGCCCGCGCCGCCGACGGCGATTATGTGAGAATCAATATTCTTCCCGAGTGTCTATCGCAGAAAACATCGCCAAAGTTCGCGAGCGGATGAACGCAGCCGCGCGCCGCGCTGGCCGCGATCCCGGCGCAATTACGCTGATGGCCGTGACGAAAACCGTTCCGGCTGAGCTGGTTCGCGAAGCTTACGGGGCTGGGATCCGGGTTTTCGGCGAGAACCGTGTGCAGGAATTTGCGGAGAAGCACGAAGCGTTACAGGATTTGGCTGACACGGCCTGGCATATGATCGGCCATTTGCAGACCAACAAGGCGAGCCGGGCCGTCACGTTATTTTCCGCCGTCGATTCGGTGGATTCAGTGAAGCTGGCGGACAAGCTCAACGCGGTCGCTAGTGCGAGCTGCAAGAAAATTCAGGTGCTGATCGAAGTTAATATTGCAGGAGAAACTGCAAAAAGCGGAGTTGCGCCGCAGTCGGGCGAATTAGAGCGACTTCTCCAATCGGCCCCGCTGTGGCCGAATCTGACATTCTCGGGTTTGATGGCGGTCCCGCCGCTTAGCGCCAACCCAGAGGCTGCGCGGCCTTATTTTCGAAGTTTGCGTGCATTGCAGGAGCAGATTGCGGGCCGTAGGTTCCCTTCCATCCAGATGAATGTGCTTTCCATGGGCATGTCGCACGACTTCGAAATTGCGATCGAAGAGGGTTCGAACTGCGTGCGCGTCGGGACGGCGATTTTTGGGGAGCGGCTTCGCGACTAACCACAGCGACACGAGGAGGAACGCCGATTTTTTCGACGAAAGCTTCTCTGTGTCCCCGTGGTGCGGATTCTTGTCATGATTGCCCTTCATGAAACTGCTAACGCCGTCACTTTTGCCGTGAAAATCCATCCGCGCGCTAAGGGAGACGCGATCACGGGCGAATTGGGCGGAGCGATAAAGCTTTCTCTAACCGCGCCACCAGTTGGAGGACGGGCCAATGAGGCCTGTGTCCGATTTTTCGCTAATCTTTTGAATGTGCCCCCTTCGTCCGTTACCATAGCGTCCGGCCAAAACAGCCGCAGAAAAGTGATTCGAGTGGCTGGACTGACAGCCGAGAAACTGCGCGAGCGCATTGGGATTTAGCCAGGCCAGGAGCAAGCTTGAGCTTTTCCGAACGCCTACAGGAAATCCGCACTGGGTTCGAGCCGCCGTTTTGGATCGCGAACATCAGCGAGATTTTCGAGCGTCTTTCCTACTACGGCGCGTTTGCATCCCTCGCCCTCTACCTGCAGGAACGGCTTAAGTTTTCAACGGAGCAGACCGGAACGCTGACTGGAATCTTCGGCGGTATGGTCTGGTTTCTCGCCATCTTCGGCGGCGCCACCGCCGACCGCCTGGGTTTTCGCCGGGCGCTTTCGTTGGCTTACCTCATCCTGGCGATGGCATATTTTTTGATTGGCTCCATCGCCGCGCCCTGGCTGTCGCCCCTACGAAACGCCGTGCCGCTCAGCGTGTTTGTCGGATTCATCCTGGTTCTTCCCGCGCTTGGCATCTCGCTCGTAAAACCTTGCGTAGTCGGCACCACGGCCCGCGCTTCCAAAGACAATGTTCGCTCGATCGGCTACTCCATTTACTACACCATGGTCAATGTCGGAGGGGCGCTGGGGCCGCTTTTCGCATCGTGGGCCCACATCCACCTTGGTGTCGAGAATGTTTACCGCGTCGCAGCGCTCTTTGTCTTCGCGATGTTCTTCTTTGTCTTGCTCTTCTTTCGTGAGCCGCGCAAGCCTGGAGACACACCTCCGCCTTCGATCGCCATTGTGGCGCGGAACTTTTGCGTCGTACTCGGCAATTACCGCATGGTTTTGCCTGTACTCGTGATCGCATTGCTAGTGAGCGTCGCTATGTGGATTTATCCAGCGCTCAACGTACCGTGGTGGATCTGGGCGGCACTAGCGGTTCTCGTGCTTGCCGGAATCAGCCGCTTCATGTGGTTCCTTGTACTTTTCTCGGGATATTGGGTCGTCTTCTGGCAGCAGTACATCAGCCTGCCCGTTTACATTCACAACTACATCAATCCCGATACCGCCGTTGAGAAGATTCTGGTTACAGACGGCTTGACGGTAATTTGCCTGACACTCGCCGTGAACTTCCTGACACGCAAGATTCCGGCATTTCAAGCGGTAATCCTCGGCACTTTGATCACCTCGCTCTCGTGGTTGATTCTGGCCTTTCGTCCGACGATTTGGGGGGCAGTGCTCTCGCTCTTTGTGCTGGCGCTGGGCGAGATTATTCAGTCCCCGCGGTACTACGAATATATTTCCCGGCTGGCGCCTCCGGGGCAGCAGGGCACCTACATGGGGTTTGCTTTCTTGCCGATCGGGATCGGTTCGCTGATAGGCGGCTGGTTTAGCGGAAAGCTGATGCATCATTTTGGAGAAGTCACACACCAGCCGGAACGCGTTTGGTGGACGGTGAGCGCCGTCGGCGTCATCACAACAGTGCTGCTTGGAGTGTATGACCGATTCTTCAGAACTGCGCGAGATGTGGTGTAACAGTCGATTCCTAGGCTGATTGAGGGCTATGCCTAAACGACAAACTCCAGGCCAGGTTGCAACCGAGATTCGAGGTATGTTGCGGCACGGCGGTTCGGCCGAGCACGCGAAGGGCGTGCAGTGGTTTTTCAAAGACCAAATCAAATCGCGTGGATGGTACGCCGCCGCCCTTCGCAAGGCGGCTGTCGCAGCGCGCCGCGGAATCCGCAAGCAATTTGGCCTCGATTTTCTGTTGCAGGTTGCAGATGAGCTTTTCAACGGCAGCGTGCTGGAGGAAAAAATTTTTGCCGTGTTCCTACTCGAAAAACAGACGCATGAGCTCGGGGACGCGGAGTTTCGGATGTTTGAGCGGTGGCTCGCTCGCATCAGCAATTGGGCCGATCATGATGGGCTCGTGCATTATCTGATCGCCTCCATGATCGCGGCCAAGCCTTCCCGCAAGGCGTTCGTTTTTCGATGGGCCAAGTCGCCGAGCCGTTGGCACCGCAGGGCCGCGTGTGTGGCGCTCATCCAGGGAACCCGCAAGAGGTTGTTCTTCCCCGAAATTGCGCGCCTCTCCGATTTCCTGCTTGCTGACGAAGATGACATGGTGCAGAAAGGCCTCGGCTGGCTGCTGCGCGAAACTGCCAAATTCGACGCCGAGCGAACTGTGCCTTACCTGATGCGCGTGCGCTCTCGCGCTCCGCGGCTGGTTCTGCGGACGGCTTGCGAGACTCTGCCTGTTGAGACGCGGCGAAAGGTTCTTGAAAGGTGGAACGCTGTGCCCCATCCGAGAGCGCGCACCACGAAGGGCACGAAGCGTGAATCGCATTGAGGACACGCGATTCGCTCAAATCACCACTCTTGTTTAGAATAGTCATTTGCCCATGGACCTGGCCGCCATTCAAGCAGCGCTGCGCGAGCGCAACATCGACGCCTGGCTTTTTTACGATCATCATCACCGCGATCCCATTGCTTACCGGGTATTGGGCTTGCCGGAAGGCCCGATGGTCACGCGCCGCTGGTTTTACCTCATTCCCGCCGAAGGCGAGCCGACAAAGCTGGTCCACAAGATCGAGGCGGGTCATCTGGACACGCTGCCCGGTAAGAAAAAAGTGTATGCGGGATGGCAGGAATTATTCGAGAGCATAAAGGCGATGCTCACCAACTGCCGCGACATCGCGATGCAATATTCCCCGAACAACCTGGTTTTTACCGTTTCGCTGGTGGATGGAGGAACGCTGGACCTGATTCGTGGTCTGGGTAAAAATGTGGTCAGCTCCGGCGACCTTGTGGCGCAGTTCGAAGCCACCTGGACTGACGAACAGATAAAAACTCATTTCGCCGCTCGCGACGCCATCGATGCCATCACCTGTGCCGCCTTCAAAGAAATTGGCCAACGTGTTCGCAACGGCGGAACGAATGAATACGCGGTGCAGCAATGGCTCTTGGAAGCTTTTCGCCGCGAGAATCTTGTGACTGACGATCCTCCGGTGGTTGCGGTGAATGCCAACAGCGGCAACCCTCATTACGATCCCCATCCGGAAAGCAGCAAACCGATTCGCGAGGGAGATTTTGTGCTGCTGGACATCTGGGGAAAGAAAACTGTTCCGGGCGCCGTGTACTATGACATTACGTGGACTGGCTTTGTGGGTAAGTCGCCTTCCGACCGCATGACTGAGATATTCCACATCGTCCGGGATGCGCGGGACGCAGGTGTCAAGACGGTTCAGGACGCCATAGCCGCAGGCCGCCGAATTGCGGGCTGGGAGGTGGACAAAGCAGCCCGGGGCCACATTAAGCAAGCGGGCTACGGAGATTATTTTATTCATCGCACGGGCCACTCCATCGGCGTGGACGTTCACGCCAACGGAGCTAACATGGATGACCTGGAGATTCACGACGAGCGCCAGATTCTACCCAACAGTTGTTTCTCCATTGAGCCGGGCATTTATCTGCCCGAGTTTGGCGTGCGCAGCGAGGTCAACGTGCTCGTGCGTCCCAAGTCGGCAGAGGTGACGGGGAAAATTCAAACTGAGATCGTGACCATCTGAATGGCCAATCCTTCAGCAACCAAAAAACCTGTGGCCGCAGCAGCGGAACAACCGCTCACGACGATGTCGGTGGTAGTGCCCGCGGTGGCCTGGTTAATTCCCGGGGCCGGACATCTGATTCAAAAACGCTGGGTGCGCGGCCTGCTGATCATGTTTTCGATTGTCGCTATGTTTGTGCTTGGCCTGCTCATGCAGGGCCGGGTCTACGGCCCGAACGGGGGCGACATTCTTGAAATCCTGGGGTTCGTAGGCGACCTGGGCGGAGGCGGACTCTATATCCTGAGCCGCGCCATGGGCTGGGGGCAGCTTCCCGCAGCGCAGGCCACTGCGGACTATGGTCGCGTGTTCATCGTGGTCGCAGGCCTGCTGAATTTCATCTGCGTCGCTGACGCGTATCACATCGCCATTGGCAAGAAGCCATGAAGTCAAACCAACGATGAGCCTCCAACTCTCTCATTTCACCGCCGCCCTGCTGTTCTCGATTTTTGCCTCGATCGTGTTCGGCATTACGCAGCGCAACACGCCGCGCGACCAGGTCCGTTATGGCTTGTATTGTTTTGCCATGTTCATTGGCGGAGTCTTCGTTGCGGGCTGGCTGATGTGGCTCATCCGCCATTAGGCGATTTCCTATCAGCCGATGGGTCTAACCTTCCCAGACAAACGCGTCGAACACCCGCTTGGTGTCGAAATGCAGGCGACGATAAAGTTCCACGGCCCGTGTGTTTGCTTCGGTCACGGTCAGTGAAAGCATGGAAAACTTTCTTTGCCGAAGGTTCGCCACTGAGGCGGCGAGGAGGGCTTCGCCAATTCCGTGTGACCGCAACTCCGGCAGTACGCAAACCTGAGTGACATGGCCGACATCGTCCCGCACTGTGGAACACAAAATCAGCCCTGCTAGGTGCCGGGAACCTTGATAGACCGCCACGAATGACGCTTCGGGATCGAAAGTGCCGCATCCCGGAAAGCGCACGATGTTGTTGAGGAAGCGCAAAGACCCGCTCAAACTACGGTATTGGTCATTGATCAAGGCGTCGACGTGACCGCGATAGGCGGAAGTGATGAGAGCTGCGGCGGCCTGATAGTCCTGTTCCGCCCAACGACGAATCTGGATTCCTTGGGGTAGAACTTTTTGCGGTTCGATGCCCACTTCAATGGGCAAGACCATAAATAATCGCGCGTGGCGGTGAAATCCCTGCTCCACGAATGGCTGGGCAACGACGCCCGCTTCGTGGACCAGGAGCTGGGCTTCGATGCGGTGAATGCCGGGCGACTGTTGCAAAGTTTCGATTACGTGCGAAAGCAACCGAGTTTCGACTTCATGGGGTTCGGGAAGCCGTCCGCCATTCGCGACATAAAGATCGCCAATGACTCCCTTGTTACCTTCGTATACAAAAAAAGAATAGCCAAAGATCCGGCCACGATCGATCGCGGCATAGCCAGGAAGGATTTTTGCGTCGACGTAACGCTGGATCATTTCGGCGGAGCCACGATAGTCCCAGGAGAGCAGCCGCTCCCACACTGCGATCTCGTCCTCCATCAAGGGACGAAGATCGATCGAAGAAAAGTGCCGGAGATCGAGAATTTCCACTCTAAGAACCTGTCAGGCCGAGGCCCGATCAAAACCGCGTTGCTCCGCCCGAACATGGGAGTGTAGAGCCTTTGCTGCGCGCGAGGCAAACCAACGCATACGCGAAGTAACCATGAACAACTGGCTCATTGGGATTTATGCGCTGCCACCCAGTAGTAGTCGAATCCTTGCGCGGCATAGCTCCCCAGATAGGAAACACGGCGATCGCCGGCCAATTTCGCGACCTGTCTCTGCCAACCCTCAGGGGACAACAGCAAAAGTTCACCCTCGGGAAGTTTGCCAGTCTCATAGCGCACAATGTTCTGGCCGGAGTAGAACCGCAGCCCGAATTCCGTTTCACGCGGCACCAGCCAGAGAACGATTGGCAGGGATCCAGCACCAAGGTTGCGGATCTCTTCCGCGACCGGCCGAGCCGAGAATGTTGCATCAAGAGAGGGAGCGCCTAAGCGCAGCACCGCCGCGACGACCAACAACACCGGCACGAGCGTGACGAAGCGGAACATCCGGAGACCAGCCTTTGATCTCAGAGTGGCGACAATCCCGATTGCTAGAACCGCGGCAAATCCCATAGAGATGGCCAGCGGCCTGCCCCAGGGCAGCCGATGTTGCGAGATGATTGACTGGAGCATCATCGCCGGAACCAGCGGCACTGCAGCCACCAGACCATGCAATACGCTCAGCGGTAGGTCAGGCCGGTCGTTCTCGATAATGTGCTCTCGCAAATATTCCGCAAGCAGAATCGTTGCGGCGGGCAATGCCGGGACAATGTAACCGGGCAATTTCGAATGAGAAATGGAAAAGAAGACAAGGGGTACCGCAATCCAGATGACAAGAAACGCCTGTAGCGCATTTTCGGAGTGAATAAACTCCCGGCGCTCCGCCCACCAGCCTCGGATGCTTTCAAAGGCCGATGCGACAAAAAACATGGTCCAGGGCGCCAGGCCAAACAAAAGGACAGGCAGGTAATACCAAAAAGGCTCTTCGTGACGGTAGAGATTCGAGCTGAACCGCTCCAGGTTGTGCTCAAGAATGAAGACCCTGAAGAATTCAGGATTCCGAATCTGTACGG
>Ga0335081_10008546_pt1 | contig 16434 bp, 11 predicted proteins | sample Lox_Sample_35_FD_206713 | JGI IMG/M metagenome (GOLD analysis project Ga0335081, IMG submission 206713) | Soil microbial communities from Loxahatchee National Wildlife Refuge, Florida, United States - Lox_Sample_3.5 | ecosystem: Environmental > Terrestrial > Soil > Wetlands | place: USA... | reverse complement strand
CAGGTCCGCCAACACAAGCTGGACAAAAATGCTGGAACTTAAGCCAAGACCGACCACCGGTTCCCCCCGGGCTCAGGCAGCATCGGAGAGCAAGCAGCCCCGTCGGCTGGTGCTCGCCCTCGTTCTGCTGCTGGTTGCTCTGGCCGGCGTGATCGTGAGAGACCGCCAGTTCTGGTTCGGTACTGAGCAGTTGACCGTGGATTCGGACGTTCCCGAACCAACCACCGCTCCGCAGACGCCCACAAAATCTAATCCAGTAGCGGCCAATCACGCGCAGTCGGCCCCGGTGTCAGCCTCCAAAAAGAAGATCCAGGCCACCCCTACTTCCCCCGCGCCACAGCCCGTGGACGATTCATCCGTCGTAGCCACCCGTACGGTACTGCCTCCACTGGATGTCGAGGTAGTCGCGGGCGACAATCACCGCAAGATTCATCCCGGCAGCAACGCAACCAAGGTTGAAATTACTCGTCCGGGATCGACCGAACCTGAACTCGCTACCGCCACTAATGCAGCCGGGCGCGAGCGCATTCCGGCCGGCGAGCAGTCCGCACCAGCGTCCTACCCCTTGCTGGCTCAGCAGATGAAGGTCCAGGGATCGGTGATATTGCAGGCGCTCATCGGAGCCGACGGCGTCATCGAGAATCTTCGCGTCCTGAGTGGCGCCACGATTCTGACCCCAGCCGCAGAGCAGGCAGTTCGCGAGTGGCGCTTCAAACCCATCGTGCAGAACGGTCAGCCGGTCGAAACCACGGCCCGGATCACCGTGAACTTCACCATCAAAGTCGCCGACGGCTCCACGAAGACGACCCTCGCCGAGAGCCGGATCTCAGACAACCTGATCATTACCCGTTAGCTTTAATCATCTGTTCGGCATGTTTGCGCGACGTCTCGGTGAGCTTCGCCCCGCTCAACATTCGCGCCACTTCTTCCGTGCGCTCCTCGCCCGTCACCGGACGAATGCTCGTCCGCGTGCGCCCGTCGGATTCCTTTTTCTCGATAACGAAGTGCTGATCTCCGAACGTCGCGATCTGCGGCAGGTGCGTCACACACAAGACCTGGTTCGACCGCGCCAGTGACTTCAACTTCTTGCCGACCGATTCCGCCGCCCGCCCCCCAATCCCCGTATCGATTTCGTCAAAGACGAGAGTCCTCGGAGCGCCCCATTTCTCGCGTCCTTTGCGAGAAAGCCCGCCCTGAGCCTGTCGAACGATGGGGCTTTTGCCTGCCTCCACACTGGCCTTCAGCGCCAGCATCACCCGCGACAATTCCCCACCGGAAGCAATGTGTTCCAGGTGTCGCAACGGTTCTCCCGGATTGGTCGAGATCATATACACCACTTGATCGATGCCCGACGCGGTCCAGTTCCCTTCTTCTTCCGAACTCGTCATCTCACTCCTGAACACCGACTTCATGGCAAGATCGTTGATCTCTACCTCCACCAGTTTCTCCAGCTTGCGTGCCGCCTCGGTCCTTTTTTTCGACAGCGCCCGAGCTGCCTTCAGGTACCGCTGTGCCGCATTCGCCAACTCACTCCGCAACTGCCGCAGAATCTCGTCCTTGTTTTCGACCTCCGACAATTTGCGGGACACATCCTCCCCAAACTGAATCACCTCATCTAGGGTCGGCCCGTACTTCCGCTTCAGCCGATCCAACATTGCGAGCCGGTCTTCCACTTTCGCCAAATGCTCCGGCGAAGCGTGAATACCTCCCGCATAATCGCGCACCGTCGCGCCAACATCTTCCACGCTGATGCGTGCCGTTTCTAGCGCAGCCAGCGCCTCTTGAAACTTGGGCTCGTAACGGACCAGTTCTTCCACTTGCTTCTGCGCCGCCCTTAGCGACGACGCGGTCGATCCGTTCCCTTCGTACAACAAATCAAAAGCATTCATCGCCGCGTTGTAAATCTTCTCGGCATTGGCGAACACGCGCTTCTCCGTCTCCAGTTGTTCGTCCTCTCCGCTCTGCAGGCGACCCTCTTCGATCTCCCGCTTCTGAAAGATCCACAGATCCACCAACCGCAGTCGATCCTGCTCGCCCTGCTGCAACTCCTCGATACGAGTCCGAATCCCCTTCCATGCCGCAAACGCCGCATCTATGGCTTCATGTTCGCTGCCCGCGAATGCGTCGAGCAGCCCCAACCGTGCTGGCCCGTCAAACGACAGGATCGACTCGTTCTGCGCATGGATCGTCGCCAGATGCGGCGCCAGCAACCGCAGCACCGCCACCGTCGCCGGCTGATTGTTCACGAAGACACGGCCCTTGCCTCCTGCCGCGATCTCCCGCCGCAGAATTACCGATCCGTCGTCGGACTCATCCAGCCCATTCGCTTCGAGAATCTTTGCCAGGGCTTTCTCCGCCGCTCCCTCGCTCTCGAACACAGCCGCCACCACGGCCCGCTCTGCGCCCGTACGGATCACATCGCTTGAAGCCTTCTCGCCCAGCAGCAGCGCCAGCGCATCCACCAGAATCGACTTCCCCGCCCCGGTCTCGCCCGTCAGCAGGTTCAATCCCGGACCGAACTCCACCGCCAGATTGTCGATCACCGCATAGTTCTCGAGCCGCATTTCAATCAACACAGGCAGTCCTGAAAAGCCGAAGTTTTGCGCAGCATAGCATGAAAAAGAGTAGTCTGCGGTCAGTAGTCAGTTTGTTAGTCACCTTCTCACTCCCATCGATTTCCTTCGTGCAACTTCCCGTTCTCTATGGTTGAAGGTCTTCCCAGCGCGAAACCGACCGATGCCCGTTACCCCCGGTGCCCACATCTTCTTGATTTGAAACGAACCCACCCCCAACATCATCTAAAATGAGTTCATGGCCATAGCGGGACAGTACGAAGTCCAAAGCCATCCTCTTTCCATTCCAGCCACCATGCTGGCAGCCGTCTACCGCGGTGTGAACGATGTCCGCCTCGAAACCGTTCCTGTTCCCGCGATCGGACCGGGAGAGATGTTGGTCCGGGTGCACACCTGCGGCGTGTGCGGCACCGATCTCAAGAAGATTTCCACAGGCTCTCATTCCGCGCCGCGCATTTTCGGTCACGAGACCTCCGGCGTCGTCGCCGCCGTCGGCGAGGGTGTACGCGACTATCACCCCGGCGATCGGGTCGTGGTCTTCCACCACATTCCCTGCCGCGAATGCTTCTACTGCCGGAACAAGACCTTCGCCCAGTGTGCGACATACAAGAAAGTCGGCTGTACCGCCGGATTCGAGCCTTCTGGCGGGGGTTTTGCCCAATACGTCCGCGTCATGGATTGGATCGTCGAACATGGCACGGTCCGCATCCCGGACGCCGTCTCCTTCGAGCAGGCCTGCTTCGTCGAACCCGTCAACACCTGCCTTAAAGGGATCGAGGCTCTGCACCTGAAACCCGGGGAACGCGTCCTGGCCATCGGCCAGGGTCCCATCGGCATCATTTTGAGCGTATTGGCCCGTCGGACGGGGGCCACCTTAATTACTTCCGATTTGTATCCTGAGAGGCTTAGAATAGGATCATATTTCGGGCTAGAGCACACAATTGATGCCTCGCGGGGAAACGCGGTTGATCGTGTCCGCGAGTGGAGTGAGGGACGTGGCGCCGATGCGGTCATTCTCGCAGTCGGCGGTAACTCCCTGATTCGCACTGCAATGGACGCGGCCCGTCCCGGGGGGCGGATATTGCTTTTTGCTCAAACACAGCACGGAGAGGCCGTGATCGATCCAGCAGCCATCTGTGTCGATGAGAAAACTCTGGTGGGGTCCTACAGTGCATCCGTTGATCTCCAGGAGGAGTCAGTCCGTTTTGTCATGAACCGCGAGATGGACCTTCAGCGCCTTGTCAGTCATCGCTTCCCGCTCGCCGAGAGCACCCAGGCCCTAGAACTGGCGGCCCATCCCCAACCTTCGTCCATGAAAGTCTTGATTCAGCCCGGCAGTACTTGGGAAGGAAGTCCGCAGTGAATGGAAAAATGACCGCTGCCGTCCTGTACGGCAAAGAAGATTTGAAGATCGAAAAAGTACCCATCCCTCGCGTCAGCGATGGCGAGGTTCTGGTGAAGGTGCAGGTGGCTCTCACCTGTGGCACTGACCTCAAGGTGTACCAGCGCGGCTACCACGCCCGCATGATCGTCCCCCCTGCACTCTTCGGCCACGAACTGGCCGGCGTCATCGAGGAGGTCGGTGCCGGCGTCAACAGCTTCAAAAAAGGGATGCGTGTCGTTGCTCTCAACTCCGCTCCCTGCCAGATGTGCTTCTACTGCTCTAAGCATCAGGAAAATCTCTGCGAAGATCTCCTCTTCAACAACGGCGCCTACGCGGAATACATTCGTGTCCCGCGACGCATTGTCGAAGCCAACATGTTGATCATCCCGCCCAACGTCAGCTTCGAAGATGCCGCCATGACCGAGCCTCTGGCTTGCGTCCTCCGCGGCCTGCACGAAACCGGCGTGGAGATTGGTGACACCGTCACCATCCTCGGCGGCGGACCCATCGGCCTCATGTTCGTCCAGGTCGCCCGCGCCATCGGCTGCAACGTGATTTCCGTGGTGAAACGCGACGGCCAGGTGGACGCCGCTAAGCAAATGGGCGCTCACGAAATTATTCAGACCACAAAAGTACCGAACGTGGTCGAAGCCGTCCGCGCCCTTTCTCCGCAGAAGCGTGGATGCGATGTCGTCATCGAAGCTGTGGGCAAGCCCGAAGCCTGGGAGTGGGCCGTCGACATGGTCCGCAAAGGTGGCACCGTGAACTTCTTCGGTGGCTGCGCCAGTGGGACCAAAGTGCAACTCGAGACCAACCGCCTGCACTATTCCGAGATCACTCTCAAAGCCACGTTCCACCACACTCCGGAAACCGTTCGCCGGGCCTTTGGTCTGATCGCCGCCAAGAAAATCCGTCCCACCGACTACATTACGGGAGAGGCGCCCCTGTCGCGCCTGCAGCAGGTTCTGCGTCATATGCTGAACCGCGGTGGCGACATCAAGACCGCGATCATCCCCGGACACTGATTACGAGAGATTGTTGATTGCTGATTTTTGATTTCTGATTGAAAACAAAACGCCATGACTCAGGAGTTTTTAATCAACAATCAAAAATCAGCAATCAACCATAGTTTTTTCCCTTGACCCAACTCGCCACCCAAAACCCGCCGCCCGCTCTCGCCGCCGCACTCGGCTGGAGCCGTTTGCCCGCCGGTTACGCCGTTCCGCAGACTCCGCCCACACAGGCCGAGGCCCGCGAATACTGCGCGCGGCTCGCCCGTAGCCACTATGAAAATTTCTCGGTCGCAAGCTGGTTTCTTCCCCGCCGCCTGCGCCAGCATTTTTTCAATGTCTACGCTTATTGCCGCATCTCCGACGACCTGGCCGATGAAGTCGGCGATGCGGCCGCTTCGCTCGAATTGCTCTGCGAATGGCAGCGCGACCTCGACGCCTGCTACGAAGGCAATCCGAAGCATCCTGTGTTCGTCGCGCTCGCGGAAACGGTTCGCCTCTTCGACATTCCCCGGCACGAATTCTCCGACCTGCTCACAGCCTTCCGTCAGGACCAGACCATCACTCGCTTCGAAACATTCAACAACGTCTTGTCCTACTGCCACTACTCCGCCAATCCAGTCGGACACCTCGTTCTCTATCTTTGCGGCTATCGCGACCACGCCCGTCAGCAGCTTTCCGATTTCACCTGCACCGCACTGCAACTGGCCAACTTCTGGCAAGACGTCACCGTCGACCACGCCAAAGGCCGCATCTACCTGCCCCTCGAAGATCTCCGCCGCTTCAACGTCAGCGAAACCGACATTGCCCGCAACCAGAACACTCCAGCCTTTCGCGCGATGATGAAGTTCGAAGTCGATCGCGCCCACGACTGGTTCCGTCAGGGACTCCCCCTGCTTTCGCAGGTCGACCGCGAACTGGCTATCGATCTCGATCTCTTCAGCCGCGGAGGCCAGGAAATCCTTCGTGCCATTGCCCGCCAGGATTACGCCGTGCTCGGAAATCGCCCTGCCATTTCCAAGCCGCGCAAGCTCGCCCTGGTCGCCCGCGCTGCCTTCAGCAAGCTGTTCGGAGTTGGAGCTTCAAGGGGTGACAAAATATGAGCGCCGGCACCCAGCAGGTCGTCCTTCCCTGGACGCCCGCACCGCGCCAGCTCGTCATGGCGTACTCCGTCTGCCGTGGCATCACCCGCACGGCAGCCAAGAATTTCTACTATGCCTTCCTCGTTCTTCCGCGCCGCAAGCGTGAAGCCTTGTGCGCCGTGTACGCGTTCATGCGTATTTGCGACGACATCACCGACGACTCCACGCTGAGCCTGCCCGAACGCCGCCAGAAGCTCGACGCCTGGCTCGACTCTCTCCACCGCGCCCAGCAAGGCCAGCCCACCGATGACGCCATCCTCCTCGCGCTCACCGACGCACAGCGCCGCTACCAGATTCCCGCCGGATTGCTCGACGAACTCGCACACGGCACTGCCATGGACGTCGAGGACGCCGAGAGTTCCGCCCAGGCCACCAGTGTCCCCGGCCTCACGATTCAATACAAAACCTTCGAAGACCTCCGTCTCTACTGCTATCGCGTTGCTTCGGTCGTTGGTCTGGTCTGCATCCACGTCTTCGGCTACCGCGATCCTGAAGCCGAGCCCCTAGCCGAGCGTTGCGGCCTGGCTTTCCAGCTCACCAACATCATCCGCGACGTGAAGGAAGACGCCAGCGTCGGCCGGATCTATCTCCCGGAAGAAGACCTGGCGAAGTTCAACCTGTCCGCCGCCGAACTGCTCGCAACTCCAGATCCCGCTCGCTTTCGCCCCGTGCTCGCTTTCGAAGCCGACCGTGCCCGCGAGTTCTACACCTCCGGCGATGCCTTGCTTCCTTACATCGCCGAAGATAGCCAGCCCGCTCTGTGGGTCCTGGTCACAATCTACCGCCGCCTGCTCGAGACCATTACCGAAAAACAGTACGACGTCTTCACCGCCAAAGTCACGCTGAGTACATGGGAAAAACTGCGCATCCTCGCGAAAGGTTTCTTCAAACGCCTCATGTGACCCGCAAAGCAGCATTCTCTCGATATCATTCAAATATCGGGCGCTTCATCTCTCTTTCGCGTTCTGTGCTTAAGAGGGTGAGGACTTTGACTCTGAACTAAGAATGTCCCCCACTTCCCAACCTACAGTCGCCATCGCCGGAGGCGGCCTCGCCGGACTCGCCGCTGCCTGCGCCTTGTCCGAAGCGGGCTTCCGCGTCACGCTCTTCGAGAAGCGTCCCTTCCTCGGAGGCCGCGCATCCTCCTGGGAGCATCCCGGCACCGGCGAAGTCGTCGATAACTGCCAGCACGTGCTCTTCCGCCTTTGCACCAACCTGATGGAGTTCTACCAGCGCATCGGTGTCGCCGGCCAAATCCGCTGGTACGACGAAATGACTTTCGTCGAACCGGGCGGTCGCACCTCAACGATGAAATCCTCGTTCCTTCCTGCGCCGCTGCACACTGCGCCCTCATTCTTCAATTTCCCGTTTCTCAACCCAGCCGACAAACTGGCGATCTCGCGCGCCCTCGTTCCCCTCACCCTCACCACGCAACGCGACACCGGCAAGTCCTTTCAGGAATGGCTCGACCGCCACGGTCAGACACAAACCGCGATCCAACGCTTCTGGCACCCCATCCTGGTCAGCGCGCTCAGCGAAGAACTCGACCTGATCTCCATTTCCGCCGCCGCGCAGGTCGTGCGCGAGTCCATGAAATCTCCTGCCGCCCGCCAAATGGGAGTCCCCACCGTCCCCCTCACCGATCTCTACAACAAAGCCGGAGACTACATCCGCGCCCGCGGCGGCATTCTGCATTTCCGCCAACCGTTGGAAGGGTTCACCGCCAGCGCTTCGGGCGTCAAACTCCACCTGCGCGCTCCAGCCGATGCCGCAGGAAGTGAACGCGCGAGCAGTGAGAACAAAAGGGGGAACAAAGGAGAGAACAAAGGAGAGAACAAAGGGGATGCCCCACTTCTCGCCGCCTTTGCGAGAAGTGGGAACCCCATCCCGAACACCATCGAGTCTGCCGGCGCTTTTGACTATCTGATCCTGGCTCTACCTTTCGATGCGCTCGGTAAAGTTCTCCCGGAATCTCCCGCGGGCGCGCCGCTGCACGAACAGGTCACCCACTTCGAAACCGCCCCCATCACCGGCATCCACCTCTGGTTCGACCGCCAGATTTCGGAACTCGACCACGCCGTCCTCCTCGACCGCACCGTTCAATGGATGTTCCACAAATCGCGCTTGCAGCCGATTCGCACCCAGGCCTCCAACGGAACACCAGCCGGCAGCTACATCGAACTCGTCGTCAGTTCCTCGAAAACATTAATCGACAAATCCCGCACCGAGATCGTCGATCTCGCGCTCGCCGAAGTTCGCGAATTCTTCCCGGCCGCGCGCGCCGCCAATCTCGTAAAGTCCACCGTGATCAAAGAATTGAACGCCACCTATTCTCCGCGTCCCGGAATCGACGCCCACCGCCCCTCTTCTGCCACCGCTTGGCCCCGCGTCTTCCTCGCCGGCGACTGGACCGCCACCGGATGGCCCGCCACCATGGAAGGCGCCGTCCGCAGCGGCTACCTCGCCGCCGAAGCCTTATGCCTCGCCGCTGGACTCACCCACCCGCGCTTCCTCTCTCCCGACCTGCCCGCAACCGGCTTTATGCGCCTCTTCACCTAGACTTGCGTTGAAACGCCTCGTGTGCCAATAGCTAGGTGGCACGGGCACTCTCGCCCACGCGGCCAGAGCAACGCTCGGCTGGCTCTTGCCAGCCCACGCATGATTTCCGCGCTGCTAAAATCCCGAGATGCCAAGATTCCTACATTCCCTCGCCGTCATCGAGGTAGTAATCCTCGCAGCGCTCTCCGCAGGCGCCCAAAAAGACTCCCTGCCAAAGGAAGCTCCTCCCGACGTTCCCGACGCGATCCAGGTTCCCGCCGGCGAAGAGCCCATCCTGTTCACCCATGCGGAGGGCTCGCAGATCTACACCTGCCAGGCAGGCGCAGACGGCAAATTCGCCTGGACTCTCAAAGGTCCCGACGCTGAACTCCACGATCGCAAAGATAAAGTGATCGGCCAGCACTCCGCCGGCCCCACCTGGAAGTTGAAAGACAGCAGTGAGGTCACAGGCAAAGCTGTCGCCCACGTCGACTCACTCGACGCTGACTCAGTTCCTTGGCTGCTGCTGACCGCGGTCAGCCATGCCGGAAAAGGCGCCCTCTCGACCGTCACTACGATTCAACGCGTCCACACCCACGGCGGAAAGCCTCCCGCCTATGGCTGCGATGAGTCCCACAAGGACACCGAAACCAAGAGTAGCTACACGGCCGACTATTACTTCTTCGCCCCTGCAAAGTAAACGCTCGCCGCTGAAAAGAAGATCGGCAAAAAGGATTCCCCACCCTGGTCGCGTTGTGTCGCGACAGGGTGGGGATTTTGAGTCAAACACTGCAAGAGTCCCGAGCAACGCTCCAGGGAAACATCCCCGAAGGGCCTCACTTCCCTCGGAAGCTATTGCACGGTCAGGGTCACATTGACCGGATGCGCAGCCGTACTTCCGCCGTTCGTACCCGCAGTGCCGGTCGCGGTTACGGTAACGGTGTAACTGCCGGTCGGCGTTCCCGGAACCGTAGTCTGAGTGTTGTTGCTGCTGCTGCCGCCACATCCCACCAGCGTAAGCATCATTCCCAATGCGACCAACGTCAGAATGATTCCCAAACGCCGGCCGCTCTTCTTCCGCCAGTCTCCGGCCAGCATCAGCCCGAACACGCCCATGCCCGCAAAAGTCGCCAGCAGGCTTGCCCCGTTCCGATGCAAATTCAGGTCCAGATTCGCACTCGTGGTAGTCGTGGCCGTCGTCTTCAGGGTTAGCGTGGTGGTCATCACCCCGTTGCCGTTCGGCGTCAGCGTCGGATTGCTGAACACGCAGGTCGTCTTCGACGGCAAGGTGCCGCAACTGAACGTCACCGTTCCGTTGTAGAAGTTGCGCGGCGTTAGCGTGAAGGTAAACGTTCCAGAACCTCCAGCCGTTACCGTTGCACTCGATGGGTTCGCCGAGATCGCATAGTTCGGCGCTGCCCCAGTGCCGCTGTTGTTGATGAGTGTCGTCACTCCCGACGTGTAATAGACCGCTGTCACCACGTCGAGTGCGCCATCGCCATTTAGGTCGCCCAACGCGAGGCCGAAAATGTCGCTGGCCGACGCATATTCCACCGGATCATAGAACGTACCGTCCCCAACACCGTACATCACGCCTACGGTGCCGAAGTTCGAGTTGGAATAGACCAGGTCCAGTTTCCCGTCACCGTCCAGATCCACCAGTCGAATGTAGCTCGGATACGGCGAATAGTAGTTCGGCTCCAGCGTTGTGGGATATGCCGGAATGTTGACGGCCTGGAACGTACCGTCGCCGTTGCCAAGCGCAATGGCCACGCCATGGCCGTTCACGGGATCATCCATCGTGATCGCCAGGTCCGCTTTACCGTCGCCATTCAGGTCGCCCACCGCAACCTGCCACGGGCTGTTCCCGACTCCGAAGTCGGTCGAAGGATTGAAGGTTCCGGTCCCGTCCGCAGCGTTCAGAATGACCGCCATGCCGGTGCAGGAAGGCAGCGGGGCCAGCAGATCAGGGTAGCCGTCGCCGTTGATATCCGCCGCCGTGACTTCCCAGGTCGACGAGCAGATGGCATAGTTCGCCGGCGGTCCGAAGCCTCCCTCCCCATCGTTCAACAAGACGCCAATGTTGCTGCCGTTGAAATTGGCCACCGCCACATCGGGTTTTCCGTCTCCGTTGAAGTCAGCAACAACAATTGCCTCCGGATTAGTATTCGTTGCATCCGTCGCATACGTTGCTCCAACGGTGAAGTTTCCCTGCCCGTCGCCGCTGAAGATCTGGACCACGCCGTTGTAGAAGTCGCTGGCAGCGATGTCGAGTTTGCCGTCGCCATCGAAATCGGCGACCGCCACAAAGGCCAGCCCCCCGCCGGATCCGTAGTTCACCCCCGGCTGCAGGCTGCCGTCTCCACGGGAAAGAAAGACCGTGATTCCGACCGAGGTGTCACAACAGTTGCCCACCACCACGTCGGTAAAACCGTCGCCGTTGAAATCTCCTGTCGCAATGTCATATCCGGTCGCTTCCCCGCCGTCGCTGATCGGCGAATAGTAGTCCACGCCCGCCCGGAATGTCCCGTCGCCATAGCCTTTCATGTACGCGAGGCTGTACAAATCGTCGGGCACGATGATATCCGCCAGGCCGTCGCCGTTGAAATCTGCCACAAGGGCCGGTTGGTTCGGATATCCACCCAGGGCGAATCCCACTGACGGACTCTGAACTGTGCCGTCGCCACCGCCCAGCAACACCGTCACATCGCCCGAGTAGCTATTCGTGGAGACGATGTCCGGCAAGCCGTCGCCATTCACATCGCCGATCGCCACCGCTTCAGGAAACACAAAGGAAGCATTCTGCGCCGCGACATTTGTCGCCACGTTATAGTAGGTTCCCGTGCCGAAGGTCCCGTCGCCATTGTTCACAAAGATTGTGATGGTGTTGTCGCCGCAGTTCGCGTTCACGATCTCCGGGAAACCGTCGCCATTCAAGTCGCCCACGGTCGTGCTGCACGCATCATGTACGCCGTCCGATGTGTCGACGGAGACCCCCGCCGCATACGCGGTCGGAGAAGTCGCGAGGTACACCATCTGCACTCCGCTGTTTTGATCGTTGGCGGTAACGTCCATCATCCCGTCCCCGTTCAAATCCGCAACCGTCACGTCGTATCCCACCGGTCCACTCAGCGCCACCGATGTAGGAGTCGCGCTGAAGGTTCCGTCGCCGTTACCCGTCACCGTCCAGACGTTTCCCGGTGTCGCGCTGTCGACGGCCACCACGTCCAGAAAGCCGGACGTTTGGTCGACGCCGAGCGCTCCGCCCGACAGCGAGTTCGGACCGATCACGTAGTTGTTGCCCGCGCTGAATGTTCCATCACCATTGCTGAACAGAACGTCAAAGTTCGAGGACGCAACCCCGTTGGTGCCTGGCTGATGCACAAAGACAATGTCGTCCAGCCCGTCGCCATCCAAGTCGCCGATCGCATATGGATCCTGCACATTGCCCGGCGTAGGTGTCCACACCGCAGCCTTAAACGTCCCATCTCCGTTGCTCTCGACCACGGAGAAGTAAAACGTCCCGGGATTCAGGGGATCTCCTACCAAACTGAGCACTCCAGGGTTACCGTCGTTGGTAAAGTAACCGGCCAGACTCTCCTGCTTCAGATAGCCACCGGCCGGAATCTGAGCCGCGCTCACAAATCCGATCTGGCTGATCGGCGGATTCGAATACTTGCGTGGCTTCACGCGAGTCTGCGTCGTACTACGCGCGCCCGTGTGGGACTCGGCCAGATACCCGCGCGCCGGAGCCTGCTTCCGTTCGCCTGCTGCATGCCGCTGCAAGAGCTCCAACCCACGTCCTTTGGTCGGAGGAAAATGAAACTGCCTCTGGGCGGCGATCTTGTGCACGATCATCTTGTGCGCCCCAGCCTTGTGCGGCCGTGTCGATCCGAAACCGCAAAGCGCCGTCAACAGCGGAAGAACAGCCAGCAAAGCGACATGCCTCTTCATAATTCGTGTCACCTGTTCCGTTTCTTTTGAACTTGAGTTTTCGAAGGAAGTGTCAGAGCTCCGCGACTGGCAGAGCACCCAACCGGTTTAGTCCCCACATCGGGACTTTAGTGGAAGACTTCCCCATTCGGGAAGTAACCTTCGTAATGCGCCCCACGCACTTTCGTACCCTCGACGTTTGGCTCAAAAATGAGGGCGGAATGCACCCTCTGCTTCACGCAACGGGAACTGCGACAAACAACTGGGGGCGCTCATGCGGCGGCCGAGTGAACGTGGCGCGGGTAGCGGCCCGTGATCTTCCTCACGAAGCCATGAATCCGGTGCCCCAGGTGCGCATCGCGCCAGAACATGAAGGGGCATTGTCCCGGCACAACCTGCATGTGACGCGCGCGGCAGAATTCGACGGCCTCGGAACTGACCGCGCCCTGCCCTGCCGCACGGTACATCCAGATCCGCCGGATGCCGGCCTCCGCGCAATCGTGAACCACGGCCTCGGTGACCGCTGGCGATGTCATCAGAATCGCCGCGTCCACGGGCGGTTGAATGTCCTGCAACCGCGCGAAGCAAGCGTGCCCCATCGCTGCCGCCAGGTTGGGATTCACTGGAACCACGTCATACCCCCGTCGGCAGAACTCCTCAAATAACATCCCACTGAAATCTTTGGGATCCCGCGAGATGCCCACCATCGCGATCCGTTTCTGGGCCAGGAAGTCGTTGATCGTCTCGAGTGACACGCTGTAGTGTTCCATCGCTGCCCTCCTTCGCCCACATTTCTAGCCCTCGGGCAGGAAAGAGTCTGTGACCACAAACACACAGCGCCCCGCCGCGGCTACCTCCGATTCGATCGCTAAGCTGCGTTCTTGCTCATTTCCCGACAACCCTCAGTGCCGATCCCACCACTTGACCTGGACCAGCCTCCTGCACAAAAGCAATGACCCGGAGATTCGCAGGATCCGTACCGGGTTTCAGCTTCACCTGCACATCTTGACCAAAGGTCTTTCCTTTTTCGACCTTGCCGATTTTGGTCAGGCTTTGAACCACGGCAACGTGAGTGAGATGGTGGCCACCGTTTTCACCGCGTAAAACCTGGGACTCGGCATGACCAAGAGCAACTGCGACGTAGACATCCGCGCTGTGCTTACTCGAATTTTCGCCAACCTCGACGTGTGCTTGAAGCACAGGCGCCTGCGTTCCCTCCATGCGGACCGAGTCAATCCGTACAGGAACCTTTTCTACCCTCCCTGCTTTCTGAAACACTTGCTCAGCCTGCCGCGGGTCATTATTCTGCAACACGCTGGTCCCATCCACAATCATCTGCGGGGTGTATGCGGTGCTCAGTCCAAGAACTCCGACATAGGCAGACTGCCTGTCCGTCAACAGGTGCGACGAGTATGGATCTTTCCAGCCGTCGTGATCCCAGTAATCGACATGCTCGCTGAGGACAATCAAGTGCGCGCCCGCAACCGGTTGCAGCTCATCCATTCGTTGCAACAGAACATCCGCGGGAGGACAACTGGAACAGCCTTCTGATGTAAACAACTCCACCAGGATGGCTACAGGCTCCGCCTTCCCCGCAGTCGAAGCCGACTGGCCGCCAACCAAGCTGACGAACACAAACAAGACGCTGAGCACTCTCATGTTCCGATTGCCTCCGATACCCTGCTCTGCAGATTACTCCGCGATGCCCACATAGATGTCACAAAATAATCAGGGGCGCTAACCGGCCCGCCAGTCGCTTTTCTCGTGCAATGGACGCGTAAAGTAGCCACTCCATGGTTCTATGTCTACCACGATAAAGATCAACGTTAGATAGCCTTTTCCCAATTCTGTACTGCTTGCGAATTTGCGTAGCTTTTCTTGTCCCAAACCCACTGCTCCGCTCTTACAGTGAAGCAAGGCGCGCGTCGTGATGGTCTACTTCGCGATGCCCGCGCAAGGACGCTACAAGTGGAGAAGCCCGTAATCTACATTCCCAGCCTCGATGGCCTGCGTGCCATCGCCTTCCTGCTCGTCTTCCTCGCTCACTCCATGCCGTACCGTGACCTGCCCGGCGGCTTCGGCGTGACCGTCTTCTTCTTTCTTAGCGGATACCTCATTACCTCCCTCTTGCGCAACGAAGCCGAGCATCACCAATCCATCGACCTGAAGAGTTTCTATCTGCGCCGGCTGTTGCGCATCTTTCCTCCCTGCTACGTGACCGTGGCGATCGTGTCCATCCTTGCCGCCTTCGGGCTGCTCTATAACTCGGAGAGTTACAAGTCGCTGGTCTCTGCCTTCCTGTACTTTTCGAACTACTGGAACATCCTCGGCTGGGGGAACCTTCCCGCGGGCATGGGCATCCTGTGGTCCCTGGCTGTGGAGGAGCACTACTATCTCCTGTTTCCTCCGCTTTACGCCTGGTTTGTGTTCGCTTCGGTTAGCCGAAAGCGTCAGGCGGCATGGCTGCTTGGCCTCTGTGCCGGAGCGCTAGCCTGGCGCTGCTGCCGGGCCGCTTTCTTTCATTCTCCATGGGTGAACATCTACGAAGGAACCGACACCCGTTTCGACTCGATCCTTTATGGATGCGTGCTCGCGATCATCGCCAATCCTCGCCTGGGCGACCGCGTGCCATGGTTCCGGAAGCACGCGAACATTCTCGCTCTGGCCGGAGCACTCCTCATCGCCCTCTCGTTCGCCTACCGCAACCCGTTTTTCCGCGACACGTTTCGCTATACCCTGAATGCCATTGGTTTGGCCCCAATCTTCTTCCTGGCATCCCTTCCCGGGGATCGTTTCCTGACCCGCTGGCTGGAGTGGCCCATCCTGCGCTGGTTAGGACAACTTTCGTACAGCATGTACCTGATTCACCACACGCTCTTCTTTCACTTCTATCACTTCTACCGCCCCAGCTTCCTGCTGGCGATGGGCATTCTGGCGGCAACCATCGCCTATGCGCAGGCCATGCGCAGCCTGATCGAACTCCCGCTGCAACGCGCCCGCAGCCGCCTCCGGGCCAATGTCAAAACGCCAGGTCGTGAGCCGGTGTCAGGAACCGAGATCGACCGCAGTCCCGCTGCTCCCCCGCTCGAACCGTTCTCGCCACAGCGCCTATGGTGAACCCGGACCCGTGTTGATGATTCAACCAAGGAAAGCTAAGTTGACCATTCGGGTCCTGGCGTCGACGCGGAAGGCCAGCTGCATGCTTAACGGGATCTTTCGTGTCAACGTCTAGTGAACCATTCGTGATGTGAGTGAGGTCCTGTACGCTCCGCATGGGCCGTCCCGCAGGCTCGTCAATAGAACCACTCTGCCGTCCTGCGCAAATCGAATGTATTTTCGCTCGACGCCAAACTGGGGCCAATCGGGCAGGCCCGCGGAGTTGGGGTTGCCGGTCTTGGCGAAGTTGGTCCAATAGCTCTCCATCAGATCGGAGAGTTGAATGTCCGTGTCGGCAAACTTGCCGGCGATGGTGCCCGCCTTGGGAAAGTACCCGAAGACATAGGGCAGCTCCGAGCCGTGGACGGCCCCCTGTGCCTCCTGGCCGGGAATGGCGTGGGCGAACTCGAATTCATAGGTTGGATGATGCGCAGCGTTGTGCCAGCCTCCCTGGGCCGTGGCCGGGCAACGAATTACAAGATCGGCGGCCCACTGGTCGGCCGGTGAGCCATAGAGCGGATCGTCACTTGCCTGCGCGCCCTCGGCCAATCCGTATGCCGACAGCGCCTGAGGAGCAAGCTCGCCGAAGTAATCCGCGATGGCCTTGCGAACCGCATCCTGGGCCGTCGGCATACGCCAGCTTGCGGCCCCGAGCTCGCGCGACGTAGTGCCGAACAGCAAGGGAATCGCGGCCTCTT
>Ga0335081_10008545_pt1 | contig 16436 bp, 14 predicted proteins | sample Lox_Sample_35_FD_206713 | JGI IMG/M metagenome (GOLD analysis project Ga0335081, IMG submission 206713) | Soil microbial communities from Loxahatchee National Wildlife Refuge, Florida, United States - Lox_Sample_3.5 | ecosystem: Environmental > Terrestrial > Soil > Wetlands | place: USA... | reverse complement strand
CGTTCTCGCCGAGGCCGAGTCGACCGAAGGCACCGCCCGCCGCGGTGTAATCGAAGAGGTCGTACACGATGACCCACACCCGCGCTATCGCATCCGGTGGGACGACGGGCACGAGAGCATCTACACCCCTGCAGACGGCGCCTTGAAACCGGACCACACCGCAAACCGCTCAACATAAGATCGTTCGCGCCAACACTCGGCAGTGTTAGCCCCCCTCTCTATCGGTTGTCGGTCCTCGCATCGTCCCCGGGGCAGCTGGGAACTGAGCCCCGAGGAGAGCCCCTACGCGTTTTCATAACCACTTTCGATAACCGTCGCTATGGACGCGCATGGCGAAGACCTGGGCGGAAGGTCGACCTGTTCCCTTGGCGTTGCCCGCCTATGGAAAGAGTGTGCTTGCTGAAGACGCGAAGCCGGGCAGAATGTCGGTGCGGTCGACGGCTTTGAGGTGACCGAGCGCGCGCTGGGTGTAGATGGTGGTGTAGAGCACGATCGTGTTCAGGATCAGCCCGAGCGCGCCGAGCTGGTCTTCTTGGCCGGCCGGCTCAGCCGTCCTCGCCTAACCAGCGATTCCGCTAGCTCACTTTGCCTCTGGGGGCACCTATCCAGGGAGAGGGCCAAGTGGGTTTGATTGCGACCTTGACGCGACGGTGAAGGGTCGCGCGTCCTGCCTCGCGGCCGCGCCTACTTCGCCCTCTCCTTACGCCGTCGTGTTCGCGGCCCGCTCTCGCCGACGCTCCTGCCGGCGGGCGAGCGGGGCGCGCTGCAGCCGCTCGATCCGGCGATGCTCGGCCGCGAGCTCGTGATTGCCGTGGTGGACGTAGCGACTCGTCGTCTCCGGCGAAGCGTGCCCCATGATCCGCTGCAGCCTCGAAAGCGCCGCTTCGGCGGCGCCATGCAGAGCCGCCCGAACGTGCGCCTGAGTGCGTGCGGGTGCGCCTCCTCGACCGGCACGTCGGCCGCGAGCATGATCGGTCAGACGATCCTCATCACCGCGGTGGTCGACAGCTGTCCGTCCGCGTCCGGGAATGAGCCGTCGCGCCGGCGCCGGCCAAGCCGGGGAAACAGAAATGGGTTGTGGGCCAGCTCGGGGATCTCATCGCGCAGCTGCCGCCAGCGCTCGAGCGCGTCGACGACGTCTGTGTAGAGCGGCACCGAGCCGGCGTCTTCGACCGCAGGCCAGAACGGCTAGGCGCAACACGACGCGCTGAGCGCGGGGGCTGCAAGTAGATGGCCAACGTTCGGATGGCATGCTCCGCACGGTAAGGTCACGGTGCCTAGTCAAGAGCCGGTGACGTCCCGACCCGGCCGACAGCTCTTCGGGTTGGCGGCTCGCTGACTCTTGTTGTTGATTGTCGGCCGGTCGGTCTGACCGGACATTTGTTCGTCGCCCGTCGCGCAACGCAACACACCCACACAGCCAGAGGAACCCCGGATTGGCAAAGCAACGTAAACGGCCGGCTCGCCCCCGGCGCGACCGCAAGGAGGGATCGGCCTCTGGTCGGCGCAAGCCCTGCCCGTACTGCCGGGACAAGGTCGACCAAGTCGACTACAAGGACGTTTCCGCGCTACGCCGGTTCATCTCCGAGCGCGGCAAGATCCGCTCGCCGAGGATCACGGGAGCGTGCCGCCGCCATCAGAGCCAGATCGCGCGCGCTGTCAAGCGCGCGCGCGAGCTTGCGCTGCTCCCGTACGTCGCCGAGGCCGCGAACGGGCGCTGGGAACGCGGCGAGCGCTCCGGCCGTGGCTCGCGCCGAGACAGGTAGCGGACAGCAACCGGCGAGTTGGCCTAGCGACTGGGTGCTCGCCGGGTAAGGAAGAAGCGTGATCGGCGATCGGCCCGGGAATCATGTTGGTCGTCGTCGCGCAGGCGGCCGTATTGGTCGGGGATCGTTCCCCAGCCGAAGATGGGGGGCCGGCAGGCTGGCGCGCACGTATGCCCGCGCGGGAGAAGTCCGGCAGGTCGCCCTGGGCTACGACCTTTCGGGCGTCGGTCCAGTCCTCGCCGAGGTCGAACGTATAGGTGAACTTGACGCCGATCCTGGCGAGTCCAGCGCGCTGTAGCGTGATCGTCTGGCTGTCGGCGGCCGGCGGGTCAAGCTCGTCGTGCCCGCCGAGGATGTAGCGGCTACCGTCCCCGACCTCGAAACAGTGCAGATGCGCGCGAACGCGGGGTCGACCGCGTGCGGGAACTCCGCGAGCGTCGCCGATCCCGCTGCGAGCAGCCGCCGGCCTGGCGGCTTCGCTGGCGCCTCCCAGCCGCCACCGTAAGGCAGCCGCACATCGATCACCCACCAGCTCTCCCGCCGGTGAAGGAACGACGCCGGGGGCAAAGACGGCGCTTCCGCTTTCATCGATGGGAGTCACGCCGCCAGCGTGACTCCTTAAGGCGTCATCCAACATCCCGCCGGCCGGCCCGACGCGCGGCTCCTTTGCTGAGCCCGCATTAGCCGGAGCTCATGATCGCGTCGGCCGCATCGCTGCCCGCTGGCTCGCGATTGCGTCAACAACCCAGGCGCTCGATCGCGCCCCGACTACGTTCACCGGAACCCGGGTCGAACCTTGAGACCCTCGCGCCCCTCGCTGGGCACGTGGCGGGATCGCGCCTCGGGGTCCGCGCCGACCCGAGTGCGACGTGAAACCCAGAGCGCTTTCCCGCCCGCCGGCAAAGCTGATGGCCCCATGTGGCCCCTTGGAGCACCCAGACCGCGCCGATCCACACACAGCCAGATCCCAGAAAATTGTGCAAATGCAGCGATTTCCTGGATTCCGGCCGATGGGCGATCCAGGACTCGAACCTGGGACCTCTTCCTTATCAGGAAAACCTTTTGTCGCCTCCAGTCGTCCCATTTCGAACTTAATCCCTGCAAACGCGTGCAACAGCATGATCGGAAGACGACTGGAGACGACTGGGCGCTACAACCTGGTGGCCCCATCGTGGCCCCACGACCGCGGTTCGAGGGCAGGGTGTCGTATGGCCCGGAAGCGGAGATCATGCCGACCATACGGTCAAGCCCGGACGCTCGGGAGGCGGCCCGCTCCGCGCCATCATGATCGCGTCGACCGCCGCGAGTATCGCCGCTTGGCCGAGCTCGTCCATCACGTGACCCGCAGGTGTCGATGGGGGCGCTTTCAACCGGCCAGTCGAGCGCAGCGACCTCGGTGTGGGCCTGAATCCTGTTTGCGCGCTTCACTCCTGGTCATGCGGGGAGCCAGGAACCGGCGCCCCGCCGGCGCTCGCTCGTTCACGTGTCTCGACGTACTCACAGCCGGCGAGGCATTTGGCAGCGATCCGAGGTCACGCCCGAGCTTGATGACGAAAATGGTCGCGACACAAGCCGTTGGGAAAGTGCGCGGCGCCTGGGGCGTCCATCCAGTCCAGTTGTCGGCTGTTACTTTCGTGCGCCAGAGCCCGCCGTGCGCTTTGCCGTTGAACGAGAGCTGCGGGCGCGGGTCGCGTTTGTTGAGCGGCTTGACCGGGTGGCGCTGCTCGTACCGTCTGAACGCGCCGCGGCCTGGGTTGACGAGCGTCGTGTTGAACGGATCGGGGTAACGGCGGCACGAAGCTTGTCGAAGTCTTTGAGCACGTTGCGGTTAGTTTTTTTCGCGTCGCGTCGTAGTGCCTGCATCGCCTTGGTCACGTCCTTGTAGGCGTCTTGGGCGCCGCGGCCTAGGTCCTTGCCCAGTCGCTGAAGCGCCTCGCTGGCATCATCGAGGTGCTTTTCGAAGCGGGCGATCTGACGCTCGGCCTCGCGCCGCGTGGCAGTCGAACGAGACGGAGGGGTGCGGGAGCTTGAGCGCGCGGACGTGCCGGCACGTGACCGAGTGGTCGGTGTGCGCACCGCGGATTTCTTGGCTTCTGGCATAGGAGAACTCCTAATCGCGAGGTTGAGCTAGACGAGCCTAAAGCTTCGCGCAAACAAGGCATGCTTGCCAACCCATATCCACCCCGTTGGTGAAAGACCGCGTCGCGCTCGTAGAGTCGGGTCATGACATCGGCAGGCTCACGCTCGGGCTGTCACACCTCGCTCTTTCACGACGACCTCACACCGATCCTCACCCCCAACGGCTCAAGCGGCAGTCGGCTGTCTCGTCCGTCCGCGCACCTGACAGGCAGGTAGCGGAACTTCTCGACGATCGAGCGCTCATCGAGCACGCCCGGCCGAGTCCCACACCACCCCGGCACACCCTCTAGCGTTGCAGGGCGCGGTCGACGCGCAATAGGATCGGTGGATGGCGAGGTACGACCTGGCCGGGAAGGTCGCCTGGTGACCGGCGGCGCGCGCGGCATCGGCTTTGCCACGGGCCGCGCGCTCGTCACGCGCGGCGCGTCCGTGGTGGTCGTCGACCTCGATGCTGAAGCAGCGCCGGCTGCCGCTTCGATCGAACAGCGGCGGTGACGGCTCGCTGTTGCATCTTTTGGATCGCGGTAGCGCGTGGGCAGTAGCGCTGGGCGAGTAATCGCCCGGCTCTCAAAGGAGCGAGCCATGTCTTCTGCTCAGCCGTTGGTTGACGCTGCCGGTCGACTCCGTTCGCCGGGCGTCCCAGAAGATCTCGATGGCCTCGACGGAGCGAGAGCATGACCCGTGGTGTCCGCGCATACGAGGGCCGGGCGCCAGCGGGGAGTGGTGCGCGGCGCGCGAGGAAAGCGAGAGTGACGCGGCCGGCGGTGGCGCTGCTGAACGCGACGGTGTTGGTCGACTTTGCCGCAGTGCCCAGCGGAAGCGCAAGTCGGCCATCCTCCACGCGAGACAGATTGGGCGGGCGCCTGAAGACCGAGCACGTCAGCCAGTCACGAAGCGAAGCAACGACGCCCTAACGGGCCGGGCTCAGGATCACGACCGGGATCTCGCGCTTGGTGCGCTGCTGTTAGACCGCGTATTCGTCGTACATCTCGACCAGCCGTGGCCAAAGCCGCTGCTTCTCCTCAGGCGTAGCCTGGCGGGCGACGACCGCCCGCCGCTCGGATCCGACCTGCACGGTCGTGCTCGGACTGGACATCAGGTTCAGGAATCAGGCCGGCATCGCGTCCGAGCCCCCGCACGAGCCGACGATCACCAGATCGGCGCCGTCCCTCAGGTACAGCACCGGGGTCGTGCGCGCCCGTCCCGTCTTACGCCCGAGATGGTCGAGCAGCAGCACCGGCGCCCGTTTGACCTTGGCGCCCAGCCGACCACCGGTGAGGCGGTACACGCGCACATTCAGATCGACGAACGTCTTGACGAGCTTGAACTGGAGCGAGCCGGACGGAGGGACCGGTGGGCGGGCCATCGCCCGCGGGAGCCTACCCGACGCCCTTCCGCGCAGTGGGTTATCCAGTTCAGTCAGGTGGCCGCGCCACCTCACTCCCGCGTGCTTGCGGGTCGTCGCGGTGGGTGCATCTGCAGCGAGGTGGGAACGTCTCAGCGGCGCGGGCATGTCCTGCCAAGGGGGGCCCCTACAAGCGCAGGTAGTCGAGCGCGGACGTCGGCTGACGATGCGCGACCTGAGTCAAATAGATAGGCCATTCCGCGCGAACGGGGTCTGCTCAGCGATGACCGCCGAGACTCGCCGCGCGGGGTGAAAGCTGGTGTTCCCGGGCGTGAGCGCTTGAGTGCTGTGCACAAAAACCGCGCGCCTGTGCGCGACGGTGGGAGCCCTGGTCCTCGGCGGCTCAGCTGCCGGGGAGGTCGACGCGCTTGACCGGGTCGCCAGCTCGCGGCAGGATCCTCAGAGCGCGATCGCGACGTGCTTGATCTCGTGCGCGCCGCGCACGCGCCGCCGCGAGGTCGCCTGCGGCGTGGAGGTGTGATCGACCGCCTCGCGCGCGATCTGGCTTCGGCGCATTTGACACCGGGGATGACCAGGAGATCCGGGATCAGATTCCCCCAGGCCGGCCGCGCGACGACCCTCGCCTTGCGCCTGCTCCGAAATGTCAGCAGGCGGCTGGGCGTCAGCGTGTGCGGGCGGCTCAGGCGGCGAGTGGCGGCGTTTGGAATGAGCGGCTGAGGTCTTGGCGCAGCTCGTGTGGGGAGTCGCTTGTGATGGCGTCGAGGCCAAGCGGCAGGAGCGGCGTAAGGATCGCGGCGTGGTTGATCGTGCCGGTCGTGACGCTGAGCCCGGAGGTTCGGAGGTTTGCAACCAGCGCGCGGGAGAGGAGGAAGTGCTCGACGCATATGCCGTGCAGGCCGACGTGGCGTCCCCAAGCAGCGAGCGCGTGTATGCGGTAGTCGGCGATGATCACGAGCCGCGCCCGGAAGCCGAGCTCGGCGGCGAGCTCGCATGCACCGGACCAGAAGCTGATGACCTCGGTCCGCTCCCGCGCTGGGTGGTCGCGAAGACGCTCGCAGACGGCTCGCGCGGTGCGGCGTGCGAGGGCTGGGTCGGCGTGCGCTTTGACCTCGAGCTGGAGCCTCGCGCCGGGCGGCGCGAGGTCGAGCAGTTCGTCGAGCAGCAGCGGGCGCTCGTCGCTTACAGTGCCGTCGAGGTTGCGCAGCCGCCCCGCGCGGATCTCCGCCGCGGTGCGCTGATGCGCCCAGCCGGATACGGTGGTGCCGAGGTCGAGCAGGGGGTCGTGCAGCAGCACGAGCTCGCCGTCGGCGGTCACGCAGCAGTCCGTCTCGAGGCCGTCGATGGGCTGCTGGATTGTGCGGTGGAGCGCCGCGAGCGACGAGTCAGGGCCGTATGCGCGGCCGAGGCGGTGGGCGTATAGCGCCGGGAGCACTCCAACAACGTTCGCGACACTGGCGCGCTTGTTCGTTACGAGCCTGCAATCGTCTTGTGAACAGGTTGTGCAGAACGCCGTCCGCGGGAGCCACTACCTATGCGATCAGTTGGCCGATGATGCGGGGGTGGCCGTCGACCTCCACGTCGACGAGCGACTCGACGCGCGAGAAGCCGGCAATCCGGGCAAGCCGCGCCAGGCCGGCGTCCCCGAACCCCCAGTAAACGAAGTCGTCGCGCGCGTAAACCTCCCCGGGCTCCGACACGCGGATCGCGGGGCCGTTTCGATCTTCCGGGCCGACGCCGTAGGTCTCGACCAGCACCGTGCCGCCATCCACCGTTTGCCCACGCAGCACGCGCAGCAGCCCGAGTGGGTTCTGGACCCTGTGCAGGATGCCGAAGCAGTAGACGAGATCGAAGCGCTCCTTGAGCCCGTCGAGCGCGAACGCGTCCATCCGCCGGTACTCAACGGCCGAGCCGAGCAGGCCATGCACGGCACGGAAGCCCTCCCCGCCCTCCAGCTCAACGCCCCACCGGGAGGCGACCCAGAGCCGATACTGCTCGTTGTCGACCGCCACGACCCGCTCGGCCCCGCGCCGCTCGGCGAGGAAGGCATAGAAGCCGTCGAAGCAGCCGACATCGAGCACGCTCATCCCGGCGAAGTCCTCGGGAAGTGCGCAGACGCGGTAGCGATGGTCGCGCGCGGCGCCGGGCGTGTAGATCCCCTCAGCGCGGTTCAGCGCGAACGTGTGAAACCAGAACGGCACCGCCTCGACCGTCGCGCGAGCGAGGACCGGGTCGACCTCGATCGCTAGCAGGTCAGCGACCCGCCGCTCAGCCTCCGTGACGACGAACCGCTCCCGCGCGCCACCTTGCGCCGACCCCGTCGTCCCCATCTACACACCCCCTCTCGGCGAATTTCTCCTCGCTCCGACCCGACCTGTCGGCGGACGTCGTGCGAGGCATGTTCGGTTGTCGATCAGCGCTCGGGCCTGTCCACCCGTGACGGTCGTGCGGCGAGCGGGCTCGCTAGACCAGCTGGACGTTGACGGCCCTGGGACCCTTCTCCCCGGCCTCAGCCTCGAAGGAAACCTTCGCGCCCTCCGCGAGCGACCGATAGCCCCCGCCGACGATCGCCGAGTGGTGGACGAAAAGATCCTTTGATTGATCGTCGGGAGTGATAAACCCGAAGCCCTTCTCGTCGCTAAACCACTTGACCGTTCCAGTAGCCATTTGCGCTTCCTCCCTCGTCGTACGTGCTGCGAACGCCGAGATTGCACAAAGCAAAGGCTACGAGCGCCGGCACTACATCCGTCGGGCAAGCTGCCCAACCTGACCAAACGACCATACCAGCCCACCCGCCCAGCCATCGCGCGGGTCCTACCGGATCATCGGCTTGTCGCACAGCGTGCCGGCGCCCGCATCGGTTTTCGCGCGAAGCGGCAGCGCGGCGTCTTCATTCGCTGGCTCGAGCGCGGAGGAACGGGCGGCGGGGGGGATTGGGAAGATGAAGCGCTGTGACGTCGTCCGACTAGGGTCAAGCTGCGCTCGATCGTCGACTCCTGGCGGCAGCGAACGCACTGCGCGGTCCCGTTGATCCTGCGGATTTCATTGGGTATGTCTTCCCGTGCTCTTCTTCACGCGTATCTCTGACACATGGGGCTGGGAGCGTGAGCGCGCGCTCGATGCCTTCGGCGGCAACGAGGAGCTTGCCGCCCACCCCGACAACGTCACCCCTGATCGTCTCGAGCGTCACCGCGAGCAGGCCGCTGCCGCGGCCCAGCGTGAGCCTCGCGGCTCTGGCGGCGGTGGTGTTCGCTCACGATGCGAGCCTAGGCGCGGGGTGGACGCGGGCCAATAGAATCATCGTGATGGTGGGCTCCGCCGAGGTTCGGAGCTGGCTTCGCTGCTACCGCTGCTGGTCCCAGAACCTCGAACTGCAGGTGCACTACGAGGGGATACACCGGGTCGACGCGGACACCGGCGAGCGCGGCGAGGTCATCGACGAGATCCAAGAGGCTGTGGTCCAGTGCGTTGACTGCATGCACGACCAACCCCATCTCAGGTTCCACAATGGGCGCATCGAGCCGGTCGAGGACAGCTGGGAGCGGATGATCGCCGGCGCGCCGTGGGTCGCGTCGTGCACCGTGACCGTCGATGCCGAGGACGTTGAGACGTGCTCAGGCCCTGAAGCCGGGGACGCGCTCTCCCACGCCTCGTTCGGCGAGCACGGAACGCGCGAGTTCTTCACCCATGTGCGCTTCCACAACCACGACGAGGATCGGATCGTCGTCTACTTGCTTGTCGAGCTCTACGCGCGTTCTGGCGAGGACGCAACCGAGGTGCTCGAGGCGGCGGCGCGCGGCCCGCTGGCGATCACGTCGCTCGCGGAGGAGTCACGTCCGCCGGCGGCGACCGGCGGCGACCAGCACTGATGTCGCTTCGGACCCTGGTCGGGTCTCGCGGCGGCCGCGACGTGAGTCGGTATACAACCGAGCACGCCGACCGACAGCGTCAGGCAGGGGTCGGTGGAGAGTTCGTGGCCGCGACTACGACGGACAAGCGCCCGGATCGCCGCGGTCTACGGCGGCAACAAAGCGCAGCCTGGTCGGTGCCGCCGGCATCAGAACCCGCTCGGCCGCTACCGCTTCGATAACCCGGCGCCCACCTCGGGGCGGGCGATCTCGTCGACTAGCGACAGGCTCGCCCCAGCGGTGTCGCGCCACGACTCAGATTCCAGCTACGCAACCCTAGCCCCCTAACCCGAGACTCGCAGCAAGGTGAGCGTCACGACCCGTGGGCCGGAGCGCCTACCGGCCGCTCAAGGGTGCCGCACCCGGCGCGGCCGTCGCCCGACCCGTTTTCCCCACCAACTCTCTCTCAGACCCTTTGTAACCGCGGCGTGTCCTGTGTCGATCGTCGTGCGCCGGCGCGCCAGCTGGTGATCAGCCGACCCGCGCCCTCGAGCAGCCATCGCATTCGAGAACGAGCCAGGCATCTTGCGCAGTGCCGCCCGGAGGCGATCCGGGCGCCGTTCGGTCCGCGGCTTGCCGGCGCGCAGCTTCGGCAGCGACAGCGGCTCGGCAGGGGCGGGAGCGGGTTCCGGCGCGGGCTCGGGCTTGCGTGCGACCGGCAGATCATCCCCGAAGCGAACTCGGCACCCGCCGCACAAAACGACCGGCCCACGCTCGGCCGAGCGGACGATTTCGAACCGACGCCATGCGCGACCGGAGTGGCAGACGCCACAGCGGCGTCCGGCGCGTTCTATCTCGGCCACGTCCTCCGCATTCATCAGCTTCCTATCTACCATATCGCCGCGGCGCCGGAACGCCCACTGAACGCGACTGGCGACGAGCGAACGGTGGCGCTGACACTCTCCCGCGGCGACAGGGTGCGCACGCGCAGTCAAGTCGGATAATCACTTCCGGGCGCGTCGTGCACGGTCACCTCGTGGCAGCGGTCCGTCCGCGACCTCCGTCTCGGCCTCGACGTGATGGACCCGCGGCACCTTGACGCCGGCGCCCGTGATGCGCCCCCGCGCCGCTACGCGCCGGCGGGGTATGACACCGAGGATCTCTCGTTCGTGACGCACCAGTCGATCGGGGGCCAGAAGTGGCATCGAGCGTGGCGACGCGAGTCGCGGTTGCTCGAACGGCCCCGCCATTCGTCCCATATTGCAACGGCGACTGGCGAGCGGGAAAGCAAGTGGGATCGATCCCTAAGCGGTTCCTCGAGCTGGCAGCCGACGCTTCTCGCTCCTGTCGGCCGGTCGGTCGGTCTGACCGGACATTTGTTGTGTCGCCCGTGGCCACCCCCCACCGTATCGAGCGTGCCGACCGAACATTTGCCGTTAAGGTTCGCGTGGGAAGCCGCGCGCTGCCAACGATGTAGCCCACATCAAGAGCGCGGCCGACGTCGAGCTGGTTCTTTCCGACGAGGTCGGCCACATCGATCGAGTCATCGCCGGAGCGGACGTGATCCGCATTGAGGACTCCGCCACCGGGGCGGCCCAGTCGTGCGGCGCAGGCCGGATTACCTTCGCGCGCGAGGGACCACCCACTCGAACAGAAGCACGAGTCGATCGATCGATATCATCGCTGCTGTCGTGCGGTCCTCAGCGGGCCTAGCGACCCTGGCAAGGGAATGGGTTCTCTAGCACCGTCCTGGCCACAGACAGCGACGTCCCGATCGACACGGCGATTTCTAGAGCGCTCCCGTAGCCGCCCGAGCTGCCGACGACGACAGCCCGTTCTCCGCCACTAACGAAACAGACCATAGTCAGAGGAATCCCGAGTGGCAAAGCAACGTAAACGGCCGGCTCGCACCCGACGCGACAGGAAAGACGGACCGACCTCTGGTCGGCGCAAGCCCTGCCCATACTGCCGTGAGAAGATCGACCAAGTCGACTACAAGGACATTTCCGCGCTACGCCGCTTCATCTCCGAGCGCGGCAAGATCCGCTCGCGCAGGATGACGGGAGCGTGCCGCCGCCATCAGAGCCAGGTCGCGCGCGCAATCAAGCGCGCGCGCGAGCTTGCGCTGCTGCCTTACGTCGCCGAGGGCGCGAACGAGCGCTGGGAACGCGGCGAGCGCTCCGGCCGTGGCTCGCGCCGAGACCGGTAGCGGACCGGAGCGAACAGCGAGCCGCGGAACCCACGGCCTCGGCATGAGCCGAAACCCCAACAACGCCGGGGTCGGCGTTAGCCTCCAGCCTAGCTCACGGAGCCCGGGGTTCGACGTCGCCGACCACTCCACGGCATGCCCCAGCGCCGACCCCTCTATCGACCTGCCGCTGATCTGGAGTTTCCTGCCGCCCGAGGGTCGAGGCAACCTTCCTCGCCGCGTATGGGCCGGTAACTACCGAGCAGTCGCTGCGTGCGCGGCGTGTGCGGGCGTTGTTCCTGTGCGCCGCACTCGCCGTCTATGCCGACCACGAAGGAATAGACAAGGTCAAGCGCGAGGCGATCGCGGGGCTGGCGCGCGCGTCAGCCGACCGATCGGAACCGGCCATGAATCCAGCGGCCAGCATGCGCGACAGTCGTGATCCCGCTACCGCAACCGGACGGCTCGCAGTGCCCGTCACCGGTCCCGGAGCTATCGCCGACCAGCTCGCTTCTGCCCATACGAGCGAACCGAATGACGATTCAGGGGCTCAGTTCACCTGGACCTCTGGCGGTTCGACAGCCGCAGCCAGCCACATCGCCGCGACACGCAGATGCCGCGCGAACGCGAACGCCGGGCTTGCCGCGCCGATCGACGAGACCCCGTATTCGCCCGCGGCACGCCCAGCGACATGTTCCAACGCTGTCCTTCGACCAGCCGCGCGGTCACGGAACGCTCGCTATCGGAGCAGGCGCCGAGGAGTAGCGCCCAACGCGGCGGCCGGGTGGCATTGACGGTCGACGTCGTCAGCGGCGAGGCGGGCATGAGCGGTGGTGTCCGATTCCGGTCGCTCTCGGATGTGCAGTCAGGTCAAACGCGATGGCTCGCTTCGTCGCCGAACAGCGCCGTCGACGGACTGCCGGATGTGCGCAATCACGGCTGCGCCCGAAGTGGGCTTCCGCTCTGCCGGCTCGAACCGCCAGCGGGCGGCGCATCCCGTGGCTCCGGCCGGAGGGAGGGGTCGGCGCCGCGGCCGCGCGACGGGCAGGGACACGACTGGGTCGCGAAGATCCGGGCGAGGTGCCGGTTACCTCGACTTGGGTTCTGACCAATACGACCATGTTCTCCGTCGTCGAGCTCATCAACGACGGCGTTCATCCCGCCCTGAAGTCCGATCCGGGCTTCTCGCCGAGGCCAACGTCGTCCGCGGCGAGGTAACCTACGGACCGGTCGTCCGCGGCCAAGATTTCCCGCTCACCGTACCGGCGCGGGCGCTCGAGTCGCTCGCCCTTGCGTATCACCCCGACTTGGAGATGGTCAACCGGAAACGTGACACGGCGATCGGCGCCGACGCAGGCCGAGCAGTCGCCGGCGGTGAGATGGCGGTGCGACCATGACTGCAACCGAACGTTCGCCGGTGACCGCGGACGAGTGCGAGATGCGGTGGATCCTTGACTTCGCCGAGGGGTCGCGCGACATGCGCGAGCTGCTCGGCGGCAAGGGTGCGAACGTCGCCGAGATGACGAGGCTACTGGGCCGCGGGCGTGTTCCGGCCGGCTTCACTATCACCACCCGGGCGTGCGTGCGATACCTGAAGGAGGGGCGCTTTCCCGCCGGCCTCGAAACCGAGCTCGATCAGGCACTCGGCCGTCTGGAGACAGAGGCGGGCCGACGGCTGGGCGACCCCGCAGACCCGCTGCTGGTATCCGTGCGCTCGGGCGCGCGGGAGTCGATGCCGGGGATGCTCGACACGGTCCTGAACCTCGGACTCAACGACGCCTCCGTCGAAGGTCTGGCCGCGCGTACCAGCAACGAGCGGTTCGCCTGGGACTCCTACCGTCGCCTCGTGCAGATGTACGGCAACGTCGTATGCGGCGTCCCGGGCAAGCGCTTCGAGGAGGCGATCCGCGTCGCCAAGGAGCATCGGGGCATCACCACCGACACCGAGCTCGACGCCGACGCGTTGCGCGAGCTGACCGCGACCTTCAAGCAGGGGTACGCGTTCCCGACCGACCCGCGCGAGCAGCTGCTCGGCGCGATCCGCGCCGTGTTCACATCGTGGACCGGCGCGCGTGCGGTGACCTATCGGCGCATCCACCGGATCCCCGACGACTGGGGAACGGCCGTCAACGTCCAGCAGATGGTGTTCGGCAACAAGGGCGAAACCTCAGGCAGCGGGGTGGCGTTCAGCCGCGACGAAGTCACCGGTGCGCGAGAACCCTCGGGTGACTTTCTCCCGAACGCTCAGGGGGAGGATGTCGTCTCCGGGGTGCGAACACCGCGTGACCTCACCGAGCTGCGGGACTGGCTGCCCGACGTGCACGCCGAGCTGATCGACGTCCTGCGCAGGCTCGAGCGCCACTACGGCGACATGCAAGACGTCGAATTCACCGTCGAGGAAGGCCGGCTGTACCTGCTGCAGACCCGCGTGGCCAAGCGACCGGCGCAGGCAGCCGTGCGGTTCGCCGTGGACGCCGTAGCCGAGGGACTACTGACGCGCGAGCAGGCGCTGCTGACGATCGACGCGGCCGCGCTGGACGCGCTGCTGCATCCGTCGTTCGCTCCCAACACGCGGTTCGATGTGCTCACCACCGGTGTCGCGGCGTCTCCCGGCGCAGCCAAGGGCGAGATCGTGTTCTCCGCCGAGGAGGCGGTGGCGTGGGCAGAACGCGGCCATCGGGTCATCCTCGTTCGCCCGTTCACCGAGGCCGACGACATTCATGGGTTCTTCGCTGCCGACGGGATCCTCACCGCCGAAGGCGGTAAGGCCAGCCATGCCGCACTCGTTGCCCGCGGCATGGGGAAGCCCTGCGTCGCGGGAGCCGCCGGCCTGCACGTCGACCTCGAGCGCCGCGAACTGCGCGTCGGCGACCGGGTGCTGCGTAGCCACGACCGCATCGCGATCGACGGCTCCACCGGACGGGTATCGGCCGACGACGTCCCCCTCGCCGAACCGCAGGTAGACGAGAACTTCGAGACCGTGCTGCGCTGGTCAGACGATCTGCGCCGCCTCGGCATCCGTGCCAACGCTGACACGCCCGACGACGCTCGCCGCGCCCGCGAGTTCGGAGCCGAAGGGATCGGCCTGTGCCGCACCGAGCACATGTTCATGGCCGCCGACCGGCAGCCCAAGATGCAAGCGATGATCCTCGCGTCCTCCGCCGACGCCCGCCGCAGCGCGCTCAGCGAACTGTTGCCGCTACAACGCGACGACTTCGAAGGCCTCTTCGAAGCGATGGCCGGACTACCGGTGACGATCCGGCTGCTCGACCCGCCCCTACATGAGTTCCTGCCCAACGCCACCGACCTCGCCGTCGAGCTCGCCAGCGCCCGGCGCGAGCGCCCCCAGGACGTGGCCCGTCTTGAGATGGTCCTCGAGCGCGTTCGCGAACTCGAAGAAACCAACCCGATGCTCGGGACCCGCGGCGCGCGACTCGGGATCATCGCGCCCGAGATCTACGACGTGCAAGTCGAAGCGATCATAGCCGCCGCCCGCGCGGTGCAGACCCGCGCCGGCACCGCGCCGCTTGTCGAGATCATGATCCCCCTCGTCGCCTACGAGGAAGAAGTCGCGCTGTTACGCGACCGCGTGGAGCGCGTGATCGACGACCAGGACGCCGGCGATCTGGATGTACTCATCGGCACCATGATCGAGCTGCCACGCGCCTGCTTCGTGGCCAATGAGATCGCGCGAGTAGCCGACTTCTTCTCCTTCGGCACCAACGATCTAACCCAAACCGCGCTCGGCTTCTCCCGCGACGATGTCGAATCGGGCTTCCTCTCACATTACCTCGAGCAGCGCATCATCGACCGCTCCCCGTTCGAAACGATCGACCAGAAAGGGGTCGGCTGGCTGGTGCGCCTCGCTGCGTGGGTCGGTCGCGAAGCTCGGCCGAACCTCAAACTCGGCGTCTGCGGCGAACACGGCGGCGACCCCGAAAGCATCCGCTTCTTCGACATGGCCGGGCTGGACTACGTCTCATGCTCTCCGTACCGTGTCCCCATCGCCCGCGTCGCCGCCGCCCAAGCCGCCATCGACCCGCTGCCCGTCGGCGGCCGGACCCCTCGCTGACGATCACGCCCGCGGCCCTGCACGACCCGGTCAGCCGTCATCCGAGCCGACGGCGGCAACGGCGACCCAGGCCCGTGCCCGCGGATTGCCGGCCAAGCGGTCCCCGGCGACGAGACCATGACACGGATGTTCTGACTGTGAACGTTGAGATTCCGTAACTATTCAGGTGCCCATCCAGCGGCGGTATGCGGCGATCAGGCGTGAGGTGTCGGTATCGGCGGTGATGTCGACGTCGAGAAGCGCGATTTCGTATTCGCGTCCGTTGCGTCGGCAGGTGGCGATCAGCTCGTGACGCTCGTCTTCGCCGTGAACGGGGAGAACGTCGACGGGCTCGCCGACGACGGTGCCGGCGAATGGGAAGGCGGCGTCGTTCTCAAACGCGGTTTGGAACGCGCTGAGCTGCTCGTATTCGTCGTAAGAGTCGACCGTGATCTCGTCGATCAGGCCGTCGAGCTCGGGATCGGCTCTGCGGGTTGGGCTCATCCGGGTCTCCTCGCGGTCAGGCGGCGGGGGGCAGGCGCTCAAGCAGTAGCGGCGGACACCGGCGGACGGTGCCACTGCGGAACCGTCCGACTGGCTGGTGCACGCACACGGTGGCGGTGTGCTGGTCGAGCTCGATCACGACGCCCTCGACGCCGCGGAGGTATTGGGGTGTTGTGTGGTGGTTGAAGCGGACGCGGTCGCCGACGTTGAGCATCGCGAGTGCTTTGGCGGCGTTGATCGTCTCCAGCAGCTCCTGGCGGGCATAGATCGCGTCGCCGATCGAGGTCAAGTGCGGATCGAGCTCACCGGCCGCGATCTGATCGAGCAGCAGCCGCTCAGGCGGCGCCGGCGGATGAGGACCCCCGCGGGTGGAGGGGGAGGCGACGTGCGGCTGGTGGGCTGGGCGGGTGGTGGTCCTAGTACGGGCTTGGCGTCGGGATCGCTTGCTCCCAGCCCGGCAGTATCGGGACCGCTCAGGACGGACCTTATGGGCCGGCCGCTTGCGGTAGCCAGGGCTCGCCGGCGGCGAGCTTACAGAGCACCTCGATCGGCCGCTTGCCGTGCTTTCTCGCGGTCG
>Ga0335081_10008544_pt1 | contig 16437 bp, 13 predicted proteins | sample Lox_Sample_35_FD_206713 | JGI IMG/M metagenome (GOLD analysis project Ga0335081, IMG submission 206713) | Soil microbial communities from Loxahatchee National Wildlife Refuge, Florida, United States - Lox_Sample_3.5 | ecosystem: Environmental > Terrestrial > Soil > Wetlands | place: USA... | reverse complement strand
TGCCGCGCATTTTGACTTGAAGCCGCGCTTCGGCGAGGCCGTGCGCGCGATCCGGCGCGAGGGCGGTCAATGGCTTGTCGAGAGCACCTCGTCTTCGATCCGCGCCGCCAACGTCGTGATCGCGGCTGGCTACAACACCGAGCCGTCGCTGCCGTCGGTCCCCGGGCTCGACAAGTTCAAGGGCAAGGTCATCCACAGCGCGCAATACGCCAACGCCAAGCCGTTCGCCGGGCAATCGGTGCTGGTGATCGGCATGGGCAATACCGGCGCCGAGATCGCGCTCGATCTCGCCGAATCGGGCGCGCGGCCGACGATCTCGCTGCGCAACGGCGTTCACATCGTGCCGCGCGACCTGTTCGGCATTCCGATCCAGCTGGTGGCGATGGTCGCGACCAAGGTGCTGCCGGGGGGCGCCAACGACCGACTGTTTCCGATCATCCTCGACGCCGCGCTCGGCGACCTCACCAAATACGGCATCAAGCGGCCGCCACAGGGACTGCTGCAGCAGGTCCGCGAGGCCGCCAAGATCCCGGTACTCGACGTCGGCACGGTGCGGAAAATCGCCGAGGGCGCGATCAAGATCGCGCCCGGCCTCTCGGTCATCACCGAGAACGGCGCCATCTTTACCGGCGGTGGTAGAGGCGAGTTCGACGCCATCATCTTCGCCACCGGATATCACGCCAATTATCGAAGCTTCATCGCGGCGGACGCCGCAGGGGCGGCAAACGCCGAGCCGGGACTTTATTTCGTCGGCTACCGCAATTCGGTGACCGGGCTGCTGCGGCAAATCTCGATTGAGGCGACCGCCGCGGCCGACGACATTGCCCGCCGGCGCGGCGTGCCGGCCGCGGCCGTGGCCGCGTGAGCAAAGGCCGGCGAGGCGCCGTTTCTCAAGGCGGCGGCGCGGCTCAATCCGCGCCATGCTGCAATGCGAAAGGCAGGTCTTTACGAGGCAGGTCTTTACGAGGCAAGTCTTTACTAACTCAGAGTTCGTAAAGACTTGTTAGCTACATTGCCGCGCGCCTTTCGCGGAGCCTTGTGTTCGCCGTGCCGATCCCTCCCGCCTTCGAGGTTCGCCTCGCGATCTATGGCGTTACCGCTGCGATGGACGCGGACCGGCGCGAGATCTGGGGACTGATCGACCGCGAATTCGACGCCATGATGCGGCGCCACATCGCCCGCGTGATCGAGTGCGCGCCCGCTTACGCCGATAATTTCAGAAAACATCACGACGCGTTTCTGGCGGCCTACCGCACCTACACCGCCAAGCTCTTTCTCAATCCGTTCGACGAGCAGTGGGCGGCCGACGCGGAAGCGCGGGCCAAATTCGAGATCGACCATCAGATCGACATGCGCTCGCGCGGGATCATTTCCCGCTCGATCCTCTCGGGCATGTTCGAGGCGGTCGCGCGCCGCTATCGCTTCACCGGCCGCAAGGTCGCGCGGCTCTGCGACGTCGCCCAGCGGGTGCTCTTGCTCGACACCGCCAACGCCGTCGCCTGCCACATCAACCAGGCGGCGCAAGACGCCAAGATGCGCAGCGACGAGCTCCTCACCGCCGTCACCGAATTCGGCGGCGCCGTTACCGACGTTCGCACCGCGATCGCGGCCGCGGTCAAGTCGCTGGAAGAGACCTCGCACCGGCTCACCTCGGTCGCCGACGCCGCCGCGACCCAAGCCCGCACCGCTTCCAGCATAGCCGACGATACCGCAAGCGGCGTCGAAGGCACGGCGACCGCGACCAACGAGCTCCTGACCGCGATCGCCGAAATCCGCTGGCGCGCCACCAAAAGCGCGGAGATGGCGCACCATTCGTTTTCCCACGCCGAGGCCACCACGGCGACGATCCGCTCGCTGTCGCAGGCGGTCGACAAGATCGGCTCGGTGGTCGGGCTTATTTCCGACATCGCGGCGCAGACCAACCTGCTCGCGCTCAACGCCACGATCGAAGCGGCGCGCGCCGGCGAGGCCGGCCGCGGCTTCTCGGTGGTCGCCTCCGAGGTCAAGTCGCTCGCCACCCAGACCGCCAAGGCGACCGAGGAGATCGGCCGGCAGATCGCGCTGATCCAGGAGGCGACGCGGCGCGCCGTCGAGGGCATCGAAGGCACCGGGGAGACGATCGCCCGCATCGCCGGGATCGCGGAAGAGGTGGCAAGCTCGGTCGATCGCCAGGCGGCGGCGACCGACGGCATCGCCGGGACCGCCAGTCGCGCCGCCGCCAACGCCAAGACCGTGGCCGAGGCACTCAAGACCGTGGCCGACGCGGTGCGCCAGACCCAGGCCGACGCCGCCGCGGTACTCGATTTGTCGCGCAATTTGACCGGCCGCACTACCGACCTCGAAGCCGGCATGGACACGCTGTTCGCCGCCGCTGGCCGGGCCGGGACGAAAGACTTCGCGATGCTCAAATAGAAGCGGCCGTCACCGCAATTTGCGGGTGAGCGCAGTCCTCTCGCCGAGCGTGTCGCGGACATAGATCAGGTTCACCGCGGCGAAGATCACGACCACGATCGGCGCCGCAAAGATGATCGCGACCGCGCCGAACAGATAGGTGATCGACACGATGCCGAGCAGCATCACCGCCGGCGGAATCATCACCATGCGCCGCTGAATGAGCGGAGCGATCAGGTTGCCCTCGACCTGATGGATGACGAGGTAGGCGAGCGCCGTCCACAGCGCCGCCTCCGGGCTCTTGGTGATCGCCACCAGCAGCGCGGGAATGGCGGCAAGGAGCGGCCCGAGATAGGGGATGAACTCGCCGACGCCGGCGATCAAGCCGAGCGCCAGCGGCGAGGGCACGCCGATGATCCATATCGCGAAGGTCGAGAGCGCGCCGATCAGCACCATTTCGATGAGCTGGCCGAGGAGCCAGAGCCGCAGCGCCTCGCCGATGCCGTCGATGATCTCGGCCGCGGCGGCATGCGCCCGCGGCGGGAACAGCCAGATCAGGCCACGGCGATAGAGGTCCGGCTGCACCGCCAGATACGCGCCGCTGATCACCATGATCACCACCGCTTCGAGGAAGGCGGTGCTGATTTTGAGGAAATTGGAGACGACTGCCGTCACTGAAACGTCCGAACCGGTCACGTGCTCCAGCAGGAAGTTGCCGAAGTCCGAGCCCTTGAGCGAGGCCTGGATGCTGCTCGCTGCCGTCACCGCCCGGCGCACGACGTCCTGGAATTCGTTTGCAATTTGCGAGCCGAACAGAAACCCGGTGCCGCCGATGACGAGGAGAATGAGCAGGCCGGAGACGGCGAGCGCCAACGGCTCCGGCGCCGACAGGAAGCGCGTAAAGGGCTGCGCGCCGAGCCGCACCAGCATGGCAAGAATGACGGCGCCGAAGGCGATCAGCACGACGCCGAACAGGTACCAGATCACGACCGGAAGGGCGGCGGCGGCGACGACAATGAGCGCGCGCTTGAGAAATTCGACGTGGCTCATCTGCATGGCGCTGCCCTGCCGGCCCGACCCGGCCGCCTGTTAACGCGCGATCGCTCGCGGCGTTGCAGCCGGTCGCTTCCCGATCTCCTCGCCACCATACGGCCCGACCGGGATAAAGCCCACCGACGGGCCCGCAACCGGCGTTGCCTCGCTCGCCGTTCGGTGATTACTGGCGGGCCAGATCTTCCCGATGACCAGATCTTCCCGATGACCACATCTTCCGGATGACCACGCGCATCACCATCCGCCGGCCCGACGACTGGCATCTGCACGTCCGCGACGGCGACATGCTCAAAGCGGTGCTGCCCTATACGGCGCGGCATTTCGGCCGCGCCGTCCTGATGCCGAATCTGGTGCCGCCGGTGCGCACCACGCAGGAGGCGATCGCCTATCGCGAGCGCGTCCTGGCGGCGCTGCCAAAAAGCTCGCGCTTTACCCCGCTGATGACCTGCTACCTCACCGACGACACAGATCCGAACGACGTCGAGCGCGGCTTTCGCGACGGCGTCCTCACCGGCGTCAAGCTCTATCCGGCGAACGCCACCACCAATTCGGCGGCCGGCGTCACCGATTATGGCAGGATCACGCGCGTGCTGGAGCGGATGGAGAAGATCGGCATGCCGTTCCTCATGCATGGCGAGGAGGTCGCCGACGACGTCGACATTTTCGACCGCGAGGCGGCGTTCATCGAGCGGCGGCTGTCGCGATGGCTGAAGCAATTCCCCGGCCTGCGCATGACGCTCGAGCATCTGTCGTCCAAGGACGGCGCCGATTTCGTCAAAAACGCCGCGCCGCAGGTCGCCGGCACCATCACGCCCTATCACCTCAGCCGCACGCGCACCGATTGGCTCGGCGGCGGGCTCAAGCCGATGCTGTACGCGATGCCGGTGATCAAGACCGCGGCCGACCGCGCCGCCTTGCGCAAGGCCGCGACCTCGGGCGCGGCCTGCTATTTCCTCGGCACCGATTCGGCGCCGCATCCGCTCGCCAAAAAGGTCGCGGTCAGCGGCGTGCCCGGTATCTTCAACGCGCCGGTCGCGCTTGCGACCTACGCCCAGGTGTTCGAGGAGGAGGGCGCGCTCGACAGGCTCGAGGCCTTTGCCTCGCTCAACGGGTCGCGGCATTATCGGCTGCCGGTTAACGCCGACACGATCACGCTCGAAAAATCGTCCTGGACCGTACCGGAGGACGTCAAGGTGGCGGGGCCGGACGGGCGTGCCCTGGTCTATCGCGGCGGCGAGACCGTCGAATGGCGGGTCGTGGATTGAGGCTATACTGTATCGTCATTCCGGGGCGCCGCGAACTGGCGAGCCCGGAATCCATACTCGCGGATGGTGATTAGACGATGAGCGGCTTCCCCGACAAGGACGTGATCGCCGAGTTGACGGCGAAGATGCTGATCGAGGTCGAGGCGGTCCGGCTGATGACCGACAAGCCGTTCATCTACACCTCGGGCTGGGCGAGCCCGGTCTATACCGACTGCCGGCGGCTGATCTCGTTTCCGCGCGTACGCCGGGCGCTGATCGACTTCGGCGTCACCACGCTCGAGCGCGAAGTCGGCTTCGAGCAGTTCGATGCGGTCGCCGGCGGCGAGACCGCCGGCATTCCGTTTGCCGCCTGGATGGCGGATCGCCTGATGCTGCCGATGCAATATGTGCGCAAGAAGCCGAAAGGTTTCGGCCGCAACGCGCAGATCGAGGGCCAGATCGAGGAAGGGGACCGCGTGCTCCTGGTCGAGGACATGACCACGGACGGCCGCAGCAAGGTCAATTTCTGCAAGGCGCTGCGCGAGGCCGGCGCGGTGGTCGAGCACTGCTTCGTGTTCTTCTTCTACGACATCTTCCCCGAAGGCAGGCGAATCCTGACCGATCTCGGCATCACCTTGCACGCGCTCGCGACCTGGTGGGATGTCCTCGAAGTGGCGAAGAAGAGCGGCCGGTTCGACAAGGGCAAGCTCAAGGAAGTGGAAAAATTCATGAAAGATCCGGCGGCGTGGTCGAAGGCGCATGGCGGCGCCGCGCAGGCGGCGGAGTGAGCGCTCGTCATTCCGGAAACCGCGGAGCGGTTGTCCGGAATCTATAGCCACAGTCCGTGCAGAAAATTCTATGATGGCGAATATGGATTCCGGGCTCGCCGCTGCGCGGCGCCCCGGAATGACGGCTCGGTAAGACAATGCCCGACAAAGTCGCGGACGTGATCGTCGTCGGCGCCGGCAACGCGGCGTTCTGCGCGGCGCTCGCGGCGCAGGAACAGGGCGCCAACGTGCTGATGCTGGAAGCGGCGCCGGAGGCGGAAGCCGGCGGCAATAGCCGCTTCACCGCCGGCGCGTTTCGCGTCGTCTATGACGGCGTCGAGGACATCCAAACGCTGGTCCCCGATCTGGCCGCCGCGGAAATCGAAACCACCGACTTCGGCGCCTATACCGAAGCGCAATTCTACGACGACATGGCGCGGCTCACCCAGCACCGCGCCGATCCCGATCTCGTCGAGCTTCTGGTCACCAGGAGCTTCGCCACGCTCAACTGGATGCGCGGCAAGGGCGTGCGGCTCATTCCGATCTACGGCCGGCAGGCGTTCAAGGTCGGCGGCAAGTTCAAGTTCTGGGGCGGGCTGACGGTCGAGGCGGTCGGCGGCGGACCGGGCCTGATGACAATGCTGACGCAGGCCGCAGTGCGGCGCGGCGCCGTGATCCGCTACCGCACGCGCGCGCTCGATCTCATCTATGATGGCAGCCGCGTCGAAGGCGTGCGGGCGCGCCATGACGGCGCCGTGCACGAGCTGCGCGCGCCGTGCGTGGTGCTCGCCTGCGGCGGCTTCGAGGCCAATGCGGCATGGCGCACGCGCTATCTCGGTCCGCCCTGGGATCTCGCCAAGGTGCGCGGCTCGCGTTTCAACACCGGCGCCGGCATCCGCATGGCGCTCGCGATCGGCGCTGCGCCATGCGGCAACTGGTCGGGCTGCCACGCCGTGCAGTGGGAGATGAACGCGCCCGAATTCGGCGATCTCGCCGTCGGCGATCAATTTCAGAAGCACTCCTATCCGTTCGGCATCCTGATCAACGCCGCCGGCGCGCGCTTCGTCGATGAGGGCGCCGATTTCCGCAACTACACCTACGCCAAATATGGCCGCGCGGTGCTCGAGCAGCCCGGCCAGTTCGCCTGGCAGATCTTCGACGGCAAGGTGAAGCACCTGCTGCGCGACGAATACCGAATCAAGCAGGTCACCAAAGTGGCGGCAGGCAGCATCGAGGAGCTCGCGCACAAGCTCGACGGCGTCGACGCCGCCGTCTTCCGCGACACCGTCAAGGCGTGGAACGCCGCGGTGCGCACCGACATTCCGTTTGATCCGAACGTCAAGGACGGACGCTGCACGCAGGGGCTCGCCATCAACAAGAGCAACTGGGCGAATACGATCGACACCCCGCCGTTCGAAGCCTATGCCGTGACCTGCGGCATCACCTTTACTTTCGGCGGGCTGCGGATCGGCGCCAACGCGCAGGTGCTCGACACCGACCACGCGCCGATCGGCGGCCTTTATGCCGCGGGCGAATTGGTCGGCGGCCTGTTCTATTTCAATTATCCCGGCGGCACCGGGCTGATGTCCGGCGCCGTGTTCGGCAAGATCGCCGGCGCCGCGGCCGCCCAGGCCGCGGTCGCGGCGACGCCGCCATGAGCAATCGCCGACGAGGAATCCGTGATGAGCAATCCGTGATGACGAATCCCTGGCCGACCGAGTTGCGCCTGCACAAGGACCGCAAGGCGCTCACGGTCAGTTTCGACGGCGGCGAGCGCTTCGAGCTTGCGGCCGAGTATTTGCGCGTGCGCAGCCCGAGCGCGGAGGTCCAGGGTCATTCGCCGGCCGAGCGGCGCACCGTCGCCGGCAAGCAAGATGTGCAGATCCTCGAGATCCATCCGGTCGGCAACTACGCAGTGCGGCTCGTCTTCGACGACATGCATTCGACCGGCATCTTCAGCTGGGATTATCTGTTCGAGCTCGGCCGCAATCGCGAAAAATACTGGCGCGACTATCTCGCCGAGCTCGCCGACAAGAAGCTTTCACGCGCGCCGCCTTCGCGATGAATGCGGCGGTCTTCCCCAACCGCTGGCGAACGCGGACGCGGCATTTGTGTGCGTTTTTGTCGATAATTTTTGCTCCGTCATTGGCCGAGTTCTTAAAGCGGGTGCGTGTTTCTAGCGACGGCGCGCACCGCCGCTGCGTTCGCGCGCGAATGGCTGAGGGCTCGTACTGCAACTCCACCGATTGAGGGACTAAGCTCATGCGCAATCTCATTTGGACTTTTGTCAGTGATGAACGGGGTGCGACCGCCATTGAATATGGCCTGCTGGCGGCCGGGATCGCCGGCGCGATCATTGCGGTCGTGGCGACCGTCGGCACCAGCCTCAACTCGACATTCTCAAGCATTTCGAGCCAATTGAACTAACAGAGAGAGAGAGCGCGCGCGCGGCCGCGCTCGCTCGCGCCGCCGCGCCCGTAACGATCGGTCAACCTCGTTACGGCATCATCGCCAGAGTGTCGGGGAGGGGGTGCCGCGATGGGGGTGCCTGCCGACATGACGACGGCCTTGGCCCCTATCCCTCGGGGCCAAGGCCGCTTCGTCTTGTGCGCCGGACTTTGCCGCGCCGGCCACCGCGTATCGGACGGCGCGGTGCTTGCGTTTCGCGCGCCCTGCGACAACCCCTGACGCCGGCAAGCGGCGCGCTTTCAGTTTTTCACGGCCATGGTTGACAGAAGCTTCCCGCGGCGGGACCGCGGATAGCCGCCGCCGCGCTGGGACGCGCCCCGCTTTTTCGCTCTAAACTCTTTGATGGAGCATGATCTTTTCGGAAAACCGGTTTCCACTTTTCCGGATCATGCTCTAGAATCCCGATGGGGAGCGCGCCGCGATTACCCGCCGCCAAGGAGGAAAACCCATGAGCCTACGCGTCCTGTCCGCCGTCGTTTTGGCGATCGGCTTTATCGGTGCCGGCGCCGCCAAGGCGCAGCAGCAGCCTTCGGCCACTCCCGCGCCGGCGCCCGGCCCGGCGGCGAGCCCGCTCGACAACGTCCCGGAAAAAATGCCGTTCAACGTTCCCTATGGCGCGCCGATCCCGCTCGCCAAGGCGCAGGCAGCGATCCAGGCCGCGGTCGCCGAAGCCGGCAAGCACGACTGGCCGTTGAATGTCGCCGTGGTCGATTCCGGCGGCAATCTCGTCGCCTTCGCGCGCATGGATGGTGCCCAGCTCGGCTCGATCGCGATCTCCGAGCACAAGGCGCGCGCCGCGGCAAAGTACCGGCGGCCGACTCACGCCTTCGAGGATGCGATGCAGAAGGGCTACGTCTATGTCGGCACGCTCGACGACGTCATCGCCTCGCGCGGCGGCATCCCCTTGATCGAGGACGGCAAGCTCATCGGCGCGATCGGCTGCTCCGGCGCGACCGGCTCGCAGGACGAGGTGGTCTGCACCGCCGGCGCCGCCACCATCAACAAATAACCCGCCGACATCGCCGCCGCGGACGAAAGGGGCGTCGGCGTGAGCTGATCCGATCGAGGGGACGGACCAAAGCGGCATGAAGCGGCGCGAGTTCATGGCGCTCCTTGGCGGCGCGGCGGCGGTTTGGCCGCTGGCGTCGCTGTTGCGGCCGCGGGCGGCGCGCGCGCAGGCTCAGGCGCCGCCGGCTCCGGCCGCCGACAATCAGATCGGCCAGGTCGCGACCTTGCAGGGGACCGCCACCGTCACGCGGGCGAGCGCCGCCGCGCCGGCCGCGCTGAAGCTCAACGACGCGATCTTCAAGAACGACGCGCTGCAGACCGGGGCCAACTCGACGCTCGGCGTCACCTTCGACGACGAGACCACCTTCAGCCTCAGCGCCAACACCCGCATCGTCGTCGACGAGTTCGTCTATCAGGAGGGCGGCAGCGGCAATGCCGCGCTGTTCACGGTGACGACCGGCACCGCGGCGTTCGTCGCGAGCCTGGTGGCGCAGACCGGCGACATGAAGATCGCGACGCCGACCGCCGCGCTCGGCATCCGCGGCACCACCGGCGTCGTCGACGTGCCGGCGCAAGGCGGCGCCGGCGAGCCGCGCATCAAGCTCTATGCCGACGCCGACGGCCATGTCGGCCGCATCGAGGTGTTCGACCGCCGGGGCGCCCGGCTCGGGGCGCTCACCCAGGGCGCGAGCGCGTTCGCGCTGCGCCTCGGCGCTGCCGGCCGGCTCGCCGCAGTGCCGTTCCAGATCCCGCCGCAGGAAGCGGCGCGCGACCGCGGCGTGCTGCAGCGCCTCGCGGTCTCGCACGCGATCGGCCGGCAGCAGGCGATCCAGCGCCGGCAGGTGCGCGAACGCAACCGGCAGCAGCGCCAACGCAACCCGTTGCGCGAGCGCAACCGGCAGGGGCCGAACAATCCGCGGCAGCCCCGCGGCCCCGGCGGTCTTGGCGGCCCCGGCGGTCGGCCGCCGCCGCACCGCGGAGGCGGGGGACCATTCCGGCGCCGGCAGGATCGCTGACGTCGCGCGGCCGCTGCGAAACTGTCCGCTCGCGCTCCGGAATTTTGCACTCGCAAATTCCAAGCGATCGAGCAGCCATGATAGTGTGACTCCGAACGTTTCGATCGGCCATGAAACCACTCGATACGGCCATTCTCCCGCCGGGCACGCGATCGCGGTTCATCAACGACATCAACGGTCTTAAGGTGCACATCCTGGAGGCCGGTTTCGACGATCGCGGCCGCCCCTTGGTGGTGCTGCTGCACGGATTTCCCGAGATCGCCTATTCGTGGCGCAAGGTCATGCCGTCGCTTGCCGCTGCCGGCTATCATGTCGTCGCGCCGGATCTACGCGGCTATGGCCGCACCACCGGCTGGAGCGCCGACTACGACGCGGACCCGCGTCCGTTCCGTCTCTTGAACGTCGTGCGCGACACGCTCGGTCTCGTCTTCGCGCTCGGCTATCGCCGTGCCGCGGCGGTCGTGGGGCATGATTTCGGAGCGGCGGCCGCGGCCTGGTGCGCGCTGGTGCGGCCCGACATCTTCGGCTCGCTCGCGCTGATGAGCGCGCCTTTCGCGGGGCCGCCGGCGCTGCCCTTCGATACCGCCGCCAAGTCGCCGACCGCGCCCTCCGGGCCGACGATTCACGAGGCGCTGGCCGCGCTGCCGCGGCCGCGCAAGCACTATCAGTGGTACTATTCCGCCCGGCCGGCCAATGCGCAGATGTGGCATTGCCGGCAAGGCGTGCATGATTTCCTGCGCGCCTATTTCCACCACAAGAGCGCCGACTGGAAGGAGAACCGCCCGCACCGGCTCGCCGCGTGGAGCGCGGACGAGTTGGCCAAGATGCCGACCTACTACATCATGGATCTCGCCGACGATATGCCGTCGACCGTCGACAAGGCGATGCCTTCGGCCGCTGAGATCAGCGCCTGCAAATGGCTGCCCGACCACGAGCTTGCGGTCTACGCCGGCGAATATGAGCGGACCGGATTTCAGGGCGGATTGAACTGGTACCGCTCGCGCACCGGCGGCGCCTTCGAGAGCGAGCTGCAGCTCTTTTCCAATCGCACGGTCGACGTGCCGACGACCTTCATCGCCGGCAAGAGCGACTGGGGCGTCTACCAGCAGCCGGGCGCGCTCGAGCGCATGCAGGAGAGCGCCTGCCCGCGCATGGCCGGTTGCACACTCGTCGACGGCGCCGGGCATTGGGTGCAGCAGGAACAGCCCGGGGCGGTGAGCGCGCTGCTGCTGGCGTTCATGCAGCAAGCACGCTGATATCGATGGTGGGCGCTGTGGTCGGCCGGCCGGTCGTAAAATCGCCTTGATGGACGCTGACTGATCGCCGTCAATTCGGTATCCTGCGCCCGGGCCCCGGGCGCGGACGGATGGAGTTCGAGGGCGCTCCAAAAAGGGGACGCAATTGGTTCGAGCACGCCAATTTGCTGCTGCCGCGGCGGCGACGGCATTGTCGCTGGTATTGTCGCCGGCATTGTGTCTCTTGGCCGGTGCGATTTTCGTCGTCGCTCTCCCGGCGCTCGACGCGCGGGCGCAAGGGGCAGCGGGCGGCTGCGAGGACGCAGCAGAGCTCGCGGTGCTGGCTTCGCCGATGGCGCCGTGGAAGGGCGCGCCGTTGCAGGTTCTCGTCGCAATCGAGAAGCCGCTCGAGGGCGAGCTGTCGCTCGTCGCGCCAGACGGCAAGGTCGCCGCGAAATCGCGCGACCGTCGCGGCGGACCGCCCTATTTCTGGTTCGCCGAGGTCGCCGCGCCCGCGGCAGGGACCTGGCATGCGACGCTCACGCCCGACCGCGCGACCGGTGAATGCCGAGCGATCACCCGCGAGATCGCCGTGAGCGCGCAGAAGCGGCCGGGGCCGGGCAAGGTCGAGGGCAGCGTCTGGCCGGTGCGCAACGCCTGGAACCGCACCACGGAAACACTGTACGCGGCGTGGATCGCCAAGCTGTTCGACGCGCCGCCGGACGTCGAGCAGTCCTGGAAGGCATGGCACGAGGTGCTGCGCGACCGCTCGCGCAATTTCCTGTTCAACTATCTCGGCCTCGGCGAGGACAATGTGGCGCGGTCGCTGCGGCCGGACTGCGCCGACTTCGTCTACTTCCTGCGCGCCTATTTCGCCTTCAAGATGGGGCTGCCGTTCGGCTACTCGAACTGCTCGCGCGGCATGGGTGGCGCGCCGCCGAAATGCTACGAGTGGTTCGACATTCTGCATCCGGACAAGTTGCGCCCGGCGCCGCCGCCCGAGCAGGAAGTCGCATCGGCCACCGGCGCCACGCCGAACGCTGCTTCCGGACCGAACGCCGCCGCGCCGCCTGCGCCCGGCTTCAGCCTGTTGCAGATTTTTGCTCCGACCCAGCCGGCGACGCCAACCGCGCCGGGCGCGCCGCCGACAAACCCGTTGGCGCCGACCCCGCCGAAGCCGCCGCTCGGGCTCGTCGGCACCTTCGGCGAATATCTGCGGGCCGTCGGCGACGTCGTCCATTCCGGATCGGTGCGTTCTTCGGCGCTCGTCGACAACACCGATTTCTACATGGTGCCGCTGACGCAGGAGACGCTGCGGCCGGGCACCGTCTACGCCGATCCTTATGGCCACGTGCTGATGCTGGTCGAGCGCGTGCCTGAGCAGAATGGCGCGGCCGGCGTCTTCCTCGCGGTCGACGCCGAGCCCGACGGGACGGTGACGCGCAAGCGCTTCTGGCGCGGCAACTTCCTGTTCGTGCACGATCCCGCGCTCGGCAGCCCCGGCTTCAAGCGGTTCCGGCCGATCGTGCGCGAGAACGGCGCGCTGCGCCGGCTGACCAACAAGGAAATCGCCAAGAACCCGCAATACGGCGATTTCTCGCTCGAGCAGTCGCAGCTCAGTGCCGAGGAGTTTTATGATCGCATGGACGAGGTGATGTCGCCCGAGCCGCTCGATCCGCTGCGCGCGATGCAGGCAGCGATCGCTGCGCTCGAGGAGCAGGTGAAGACCCGCGTCGTTGCCGTCGAGAACGGGCGGAAATTCCAAGGCAGCGGCCGCGGCGACGCCGAGATGCCGAACGGCCCGTCGATCTTCGAGACCAGCGGCGCCTGGGAGGATTTCTCGACGCCGGCGCGCGATTTTCGGCTGCTGATCGCGATCGACGTGGTGCGCGGCTATCCCGACCGCGTCGCGCGGCAGCCGGAGCGCTATGCGATCGCGAACGGCAAGAGCGTCGCCGACGTGAAGGCGCAACTGCAAAGCGCGCTCGCCGCGGAGCTCGCGGCGCGCAAGTTCTCCTATACGCGTAGCGACGGCTCGGCGTGGACGCTGACCCTCAAGGACGTGGTCGACCGCGGGGCCGAGCTTGAGATGGCGTACAACCCGAACGACTGCGTCGAGCTGCGCTGGGGCGCGGCGGAGGAGAGCGAGGAAGCCGCGACCTGCAAGCGGCATGCGCCGGCGGCGCAGCGCGCCAAGATGACCGAATACCGCAACTGGTTCCGCGAGCGGCACTGGCCGCACGCCTAGCCGCGCTGGCCGTCCTAACCTCCGACCAATTCCAAAGTGATCCATGGACTTGGAACATTTGACGTGGCCGTTTTTTGATTCCGATTGTGTTGAATTTGCCCGCGGCTTTGATCGCTGGGCGCATGCCGAGCTCGGCGAATTCGCACAAGACGAGGGCGGCGATGGCGCGGCCGCGCGGCAGATCTTTCAACGGTTGGCGAGCGCCGGTTGGTTGCGCAGCAGCCTGCCGGTGCAAACGGCAAGACAAACCGACAAGATCAGCCTGCGCCACGTCAGCCTGATGCGCGAGATCAGCGCCTTCTCGTCGGCAATCGCCGATGTTGCGCTGTCCGAGCCGTGGCTCGGCATTCTTCCGATCGCACTATACGGCTCGCGCGCGCTGCAACAGGAGTTGCTGCCCGGCTATCTTTCCGGTCGGCTGCTGCCGGCTTTTGCTCTTTCGGAGCCCGGCGCCGGCTCCGATGCGTCCGCAATCACGACGACGGCTTGTCGCGACGGCGACCACTACATCATCAACGGCCGCAAGACCTGGACCTCAAACGCCGGTCTGGCCGACCTCTACGTGGTGTTCGCCCGCGTCGAAGATCGGCCGGGTGCTGAGGGAATTTCGGCGTTCGCGATCGACGGTGGCGCTGGCGGCGACGGCGGTATCGCGCTTGAAGAGCGGCTCTCGGTGTTGCCGCCGCACACGGTTGGGACCTGGACGCTGAAGGATTGCAAAGTGCCTTGCCGCCGGTTGATTGGCGAAGAGGGGCAGGGCTTCAAGATTGCCATGCGTGCGCTCGAGCTGTTCCGCCCGACGGTCGGCGCCGCCACCTTGGGCTTCGCGCGGCGCGCCATGGCGGAGGCGATCGAGAGGAGCCTCGAGCGGACCGCTTTCAACAAGCCGATATCGGAACATCAGCTGATCCAGGGCAAGCTTGCCGACATGGCGGTGGGCATCGACGCCGCTGCACTGCTGGTCTATCGCGCCGCCTGGCAGCACGACGCCGCCGAGAAGAGCATTGCGCGCGAGGCTGCGATCGCCAAGCTCTATTCGACGGAGGTCGCCTTCGAGATCATCGATCAGGCGCTGCAGATTTTTGGCGGGCTCGGCGTCGTCCGCGGCACGACCGTCGAACGTCTGTTTCGGCATTCCCGGGCATTTCGCATCTTTGATGGAACGAGTGAGATTCAACAATTGATCATAGCGCGGAGCCTGCTGCAGAACCGCTAAGCGGCAGCTTAGAGGCGGCCTGGGGCTCCCCGACGCGCCGCAAGTAACCGTCCGGCAATAAATCATGGTCACAATTGCGTTAACGCCTGTCTTCCTGGCCATCAAGCTCGGCACCAAGGCACCCTCGTGGCGATCCCCGCTGCTTTCGAAGTCCGTCTGCGGACCTACGCCATCGACGAGGAGACCCTGGCCGCGCGGGCGGGGGTCTGGTCGCTCCTCGAACCGCACCTCGAGCGCATGCTGGTCGAGAGCCTGCGGCGCTCGGCGAAATTTGCTCCGGTTCTGACCCAGGCCATCGAGGCAAACTTCGATCGCATTGTCGAAATGCGAAAGCAGCACATCGCCAAATTGTTCCTGCGGCCGCTCGACGAGGATTGGGTCAAGGACGCCTACGCGCAGGCGGAGCTCGAAGCGGAGATCGGGCTCGACGGACGCTCCAGAATCGTAAGCGCCCGCTCGGTGCTGTCCTCGTTCGCCTATGTGGCCACCCGGGCATACCGGTTCGCGCCGAACAAAGCAGCGCGCGCCATCGACGTGGCGACGCGGATCTTGATGATCGACGGCGCCAATGGCGCCGTCTGCCACCAGGAGCTCGAAGTGCGGGCCGATCGCTCCGGCGGCCAGGAGCTGATCAACGCGGTCGAGGACTATGCGCGCACCATCAACGGCATCCGCGCGTCGGTCATCGGCGCGATGAAGTCGCTCAACGACACCTCAGGTCAGTTGACCGCGCTGGCGCAAGCCGCGAGCGGTGAGGCCAATACCGCTGCCGGCGCGGCCGGCGACACCGCGGAGCACGTCGCCACCACCGCCGCGGCCGCCGAGGAGCTCACCTCCTCGATCGTGCACATCCACGACCAGGCGACCAAGAGCGCGGACATGGCGCACCGCTCGGTCAAGCAGGCCGATCAGACGACCGCTACGATCCGCTCGCTGTCGGAAGCGGTCGACCGGATCGGCTCGGTGGTCGGCATGATTTCCGACATCGCCGCGCAGACCAACCTGCTCGCGCTCAACGCGACCATCGAAGCGGCGCGCGCCGGCGAAGCCGGCCGCGGCTTCGCCGTCGTTGCCGGCGAGGTCAAGCTTCTGGCCGCGCAGACCGCCAAGGCCACCGAGGAGATCACGCAGCAGATCGCGACGATTCAGGAAGCCACCAACCGATCGGCCGAAAATATTCTCGACGGCAGCAAGACCGTCTCCGACATCGCCTTGATCGCCGAAGCGGTGTCGGCCGCGGTCGACCAGCAGGCAGCCGCGACCGGCCGCATCGCCGCCAGCGCGGCGAGCGCCGCCAGCAATGCGGTCACAGTGGCGAATGCACTCAAAAGCGTGGAGCAGACGATCGGCAAGACGCAGGACTCCGCCAACCGCGTGCTCGGCTTCTCGCGCGAGCTCGCTGGACGCAGCGCCGAACTCGACGCTGCCTTCAACGTGCTGATGGAAAGCGCGTCGCGGCGCGTCGCTTCGATCCGGGAATTCCTGGCGCTCAAATAAGCGCACGCGGGGCGCTGCCGCAGCGATCAAGCTGCTTCATCGCGAATGCAAGCGCGCTTCATTGCAACGCCGCGCCCGCTCGGCTACTTTGTCAAAAGACTGCCAAATCGATGCAACAAGGGACACTGGCAGTGCCGCGCACGCAGGACACCGAGGTCTGGCAGAAAAGGCTCGCCGCATTCCCGCTCGCAAGCTACGGCGCGGGCGAGACCGTGTTCTCCGAGGGCACCAAGACCGGGCGGTTGCTCATTCTCAAAACCGGCCGAGTCAGCGTCGTCAAAGGTGGCACCGAG
>Ga0335081_10008543_pt1 | contig 16437 bp, 17 predicted proteins | sample Lox_Sample_35_FD_206713 | JGI IMG/M metagenome (GOLD analysis project Ga0335081, IMG submission 206713) | Soil microbial communities from Loxahatchee National Wildlife Refuge, Florida, United States - Lox_Sample_3.5 | ecosystem: Environmental > Terrestrial > Soil > Wetlands | place: USA... | reverse complement strand
TGCTTCGCCGCCGACGCCGTCCGCTCTGAGAAGGCCAAGGTGCTGCAATCCGTCCACCACTTCAGCGCCGACGAGGTGCGGCGCAACGCGGTGCGCGCGCAATACACGGGCGGTGCGGTCGATGCCAGCGCGATGGCGGCCTATCGCGACGCGCCCGCGGTGGCGCCGGAGTCGATGACGGAAACATTCGTCGCGCTCAAGCTCGCGATCGACAATTGGCGCTGGGCCGGCGTCCCGTTCTATCTGCGTACGGGCAAGGCGCTCGCGCGACGGCGCAGCGAGGTGCTCATCCGCTTCAAGCAAGCACCCTTCGCGATCTTCCGCGACACCCCGGTCGAGGCGCTGCGGCCCAACGATCTCATCCTCAAGATCCAGCCCGAGGAGGGCGTGGTGCTGCGCTTTGACGCCAAGGTGCCGGGGCCCAGCATACGCGCGGAAGGCGTCGAGATGCGCTTCAACTACCGCGACCACTTCGCCGCGACCCCGAGCACGGGCTATGAGACGCTGCTCTACGACGCGATGATCGGCGACGCCATGCTGTTCCAGCGTGCCGACAATATCGAAGGCGGTTGGCGCGTGGTTCAGCCGGTGCTTGACGCCTGGGAGCGGAACCCCAGCGACGGCCTCGCCTTCTACCCCGCCGGCAGCGAAGGGCCGAAAGAGGCCGATGCGCTGATCGAGCGCGACGGACGCCGCTGGCGGCCGCTCTCCGACGGACCGAAATTGCTGAAGTAGACGGAAGCCTTCGTTAGGCCAGGCCGTAGAACTTCATCGCGCCGCCGGCCATGACCTGATGCTTCACCTCGGGCGAGACGCCGCCGAGCCGCTTGGCGAGCATCGCCGGCGCGCCGGGAAAGAAGCCGTCGCGATGCGGGTAATCGGTCGCCCACAGGACCTTGTGCGGGCCGATATACTCCGCGAGGACGCCGATGCTGCCCTCGACCGGCTCGAAGGAGATCCAGCAATTGCGCTGGAACAATTCGCTGGGCCGCGTCTTCAGGCCGGAATCGTTGAACCCCTTGTCGTCGAAATGGCGGTCCATGCGGTCGAGCCAGGGCGCGATCCAGCCGCCGCCGGATTCGAGGAAGCCGATGCGCAGCTTCGCGTGGCGCTCGACGACACCGCCCCAGATCATGCTCATGCAGGCCAGCATCATCTCCATCGTGTGCGAGATGATGTGCTGCGCGCCGCGGCCGTCGAAGCGGTCGATGCCGACGGTCGGCATGCCGCTATTGCCACCTTCGTGCAGGCCGATGGCGAAGTCGAGATCTTCGGCGGCATTCCAGAATGCCTCGTAGGCGGGATCGTGCAGCTTGCGGTCGTTATAGGGATTGGGCCGCAGGAAGCCGCCGCGGAAGCCGAGCTCGCGGCGCGCGAAGCGCATCTCCTCGATCGCCGCCTCGACCGATTGCATCGGCAGCATGGCGATGCCGAAAAGGCGGTCCGGATAGGGTTTGCAATAATCGGCGAGCCAGCGGTTATAGGCCCGGCACATCGCTGCCGCGAAGCCCGGATCGTGCACCGCGCCGGCAAAGAGGCCGAGGCTCGGATAAAGGAAAGCGGCGTCGATGCCGTCCAGATCCATGTCCGGGATGCGAGCATGCGGATCGAACCCGCCCTTGCGCCCATCCTGGTATTCCATCGCCTCGGCCGCGACCAGGCCTTGGCGCGCACCGATCCCGCCGATGCCGCCGAAGCCGGCCTTGCTGCCGAGGATCTGTTCCTCCAGCAACAGGCGCTGCTTGCCGTCCCGATCCTTGACCAGTTTCGGCGCCCGCTCGCGATAGGCGGGATCCATATAATCGTTCCAAAGCGTGAACGGCTCCAACACGTGGCCGTCGGCATCAATCACGTGGTAGGTGCGGCTCATGGCGAGGCTCCGTCGCGGTTGGCGCGCGCAAGGGGCGCAGGAACGATCCGACCTGGAGACAAGCAGCGCCGTTGCCAGGGCGCATCGCGCGCAAATAATACGCCTCGGCCAGAAATTCGTCACCAGGGAGGGCGTCGTGAAAGCAGCGATCGTCAGGGGAAAGGATCCGCCCGTCTATGGCGACTTCGATGAGCCGAGCGCGACGTCGGACGGGATCGTGGTCGACGTCCGCGCGGCGGCCCTCACGCATCTCGATGTCGCCGTTGCCGAGCGGCGGCATTATCTCTCGCCTGACGCCGCCGCCTTCGTCGTGGGAAAAGAGGCGGTTGCCGAGACCTCGTCCGGAGAGCGCTTTTTCTTCAATGCGAGCAGCATCCTCTCGCCTTTCGGGTCGATGGCGGCGCGCACGCTGGTCAGCCCGGAACGGGGTTTGCCCATTCCCGAAGGTGTGCCGGACGCGCTTGCCGCCGCCTTGGGAAATGCCGGGCTTGCCGCGTGGCTGGCGCTGTCCTGGAGAGCGAGGCTTCGCCCGGGCGAGACCGTCTTGATCCTTGGCGCGACCGGCGCATCGGGATTGATCGCCGTGTCGGCGGCAAAGCTGCTGGGTGCGGGACGGGTGATTGCCGCAGGGCGCAATCCGGAAGCCCTGATCCGGGCGCAACGGCTCGGCGCCGATGCGATCATAAAGCTGGATTCGACGGCCGACCTGCTTGCCGCCATTGGCGTCGCGGCGGGAGCGGAGATCGACGTCGTCATCGATTTTCTCAACGGCCAGCCCGCGGAGACCGCTTTGCCGGCGATGGCCGTTGGCGGCCGCATGGTGCAGATCAGCTCGCTGCTGGCTCCCGGAATTTTTCTGCGCGGCCAAACCACGCGCAAGGCGTCGCTCGACGTCCTCGGCTTTGCCTATTACCACGCCCCGCTGGAAGAGCAGGCGGCAGCCTATGAGCTGCTCTGCCGCAACGCGGCGGCCGGCAGGATCGAGATCGACATCGCTACACAGCCGCTCGACGCGATCGAAGAAGCCTGGCGCCGTCACAAGGCCGGCAGAGGACCAAGGCTCGTGCTGATGCCGGCTGGCTAGCGCGCGCCGACTTCCGGCTGCACGCCGCAGGTCCTTTCCCGATCGTCCAAAAGCCGATCGCGCACCAAGACTCCGTCCCGATACAGGACCGCGATATCGGCGTCCGAATAGTCGAGCAAGCTTTTCAGGATCTCTTCATTGTGCTCGCCGAGCAAGTCCGCCGCGAGCTGGGTCCGCTCGGGCCAGCGCGAGAACTTCGCCGGCAGGCCGGGAATGTCGAATTCGCCGATCGCCGGGTCGTTTACCCGCCGTACGGTGCGGCGCTCGCGAAGATGGGGATGAGCCATCGCCTCGGCGAGCGTCAGCACCGGTGCGCACGGAATTCGGTGCTTCTCCAGTTCTTGGATCGCGGCCTCCCGTGACGGAAAACCGCCAAGCCACCTCTCTATGATGGCCCCGAGCGACACGTTGTTGTCGCGCCGGGCGCGCGGCGTGCTGAAACGCGAATCCTCCGCCAGCTCGGGCATGTTCATCGCACGGACGAGCTGGAGCCATTGATGCGGCATGACCATGATCGAGATGAACCCACCATCGCCGGCCCGAAACACGCCTGTCGGTCCGCCGTCGGGGTGCAGCGATCCCCTGCGCTGCGGGGCGAAGCTGGCGCCGCGCAGCGCGAGCTTGGGTACGTTGACTTCGTGCATATGGAAATAGGTATCGACGAGCGATGTCTCGACATATTGACCCTCGCCGGTCCGCTCGCGGTGGAGCAGCGCGAAGCCGATGGCCATGGCCGCGGCGAGGCCGGTGCTTCCGTCGCCAAGGGTGATCGGGAGCTGCACCGGCGCGCGGTCGGGCTCGCCGATGAGCGACGTCACGCCGGCATAGGCAGCGCCCATGTAGTCGAAGCCAGGCTTCTGGCTCAGCAGACCGGATTGTCCCGCCAAAGAAATCGAGCACATGACGAGCTTCGGATTGAGGCGACTCACCACCTCGTAGGACAAGCCGACCCGCTCCATGACCCCGGGCGTGAAGTTTTCCACGAGCACGTCGATTTTCGGGATCATCGACCGGATGAGCTCGGGGCCGCGCGGATGCTTGAAATTGAGCGCAAGGCTCTTCTTCGAGTGATTGTGCTGAAAATAGTAGGTGCTCTGCGACGATCGCTTGTATTCCGGCGACCGCGGCTTGTCGCCGGAAAATCGCCCCCGGTCGCCCGCGGGCGCCATTTCCACCTTGATCACTTCGGCGCCCAGCTCGGCGAGGATGCGGGTGCAGGTCGGGCCGGCCACGAATTGGGTGATGTCCAGAACGCGATAGCCGCTCAACATCGGGAGCGCTGTGCTCATGATCTGCTCCGAGATCAGGCAGCGCTGCGCGGGTCGAGCTTCAACCCGGCTTCCGCCAAGCGCTCTTCGAGCAGCCCCATTCGATCATACCCCCAGAACTGCTCGCCCTCGAAGACGAACATCGGCACGCCGAAGACATGGTCGGCGGCGGCTTCCGCCTGGGCCTCTTCATAGTCGGCTTGCCCATCGCCCGCGAGATAGTGACGGTAGGCCACTTCCGAAAGCCCGATACTCGCGAGAAGCGCGGCAACCGCGTCCGGCTGATCGGCTTCGAACTCGCGCCGGAAGAACCGCTCGAAGGCGGTGCGGCTGTACTCGAGCAGTTTCCCATGACGTTCGGCGAACAGCCCGCCGATCAGCGCCGGCGCCGTGTCATAGATCTTCAGCGGGCCTTTCAGGATGATGCCGCCACGCTTGTTGGCCCAGCGGCGCGCGTCCATGTAGGAGTACTTCACCTTGTATTCGGAATAGACGCTCCGCTGCCCAGACCCCTTGATGCGCAGCTGAAAGGGTTTCCAGCGCAGACTCACGTTGAAGCGCTTTTCGAGCGCGAAGGCCGGATCGAAGGCGAGGAACGCGTAAGGGCTTTTGTAATCCGAATACATCTTGAGCTCTCTCGCGGCCGTCGGATCCTGCATTGCTGCCTCCACGCTTTGCGACGCTCGTTCAGCCCCGTGCCACGCGTGCGGCCACCGCGGCGTCGTAACCGGGAAGCACGCGTGCGTCGATGACGACCGAGCCGCCGGCGCGGGCGAGCCTCACCGCCTCGCGGCCCGCGTCGGTCAGATCACGCGGCGTCCGCACCGGGCCAAGACCCGTTAGGCCCTGAGCCCTTGCCATCGCCGCGAGATCGACCTCGGGATCGCCGATCTGCTGGCCGATCCATTTGTTCTCGACCGGACGCTCGCGCATTCGGGCGACGCGCTCCTGATGGACTTCGTCGTTGTAGAAGGATCGATTGTTGGCGATGACGGCGATGAGCGGGATCCGGTAATGCGCGGCGCTCCAGAAGGCCGAACAGCTCATGAGAAAATCGCCATCGCCGAGCACTGCCACCGGCAAGCGCCCGCTGTCCCGCAGAGCGAGCGCGGCACCGATGAGCATGCCGGGACCCGAGCCGATGCCGGCACCGCCATCACCGCCGAGGAAGTCGAGCGGATGGCGGAAATGCCAGCTCTCCCCGCGCCAACCCAGCGGCAGGCGCACGAAGGAAACGCGTTCGCCGGCGAAAGCCTGGCCGAGCGCCGCGGCGAGCGTCGCCATATCAAGCGGCGCATCGTCGGGCGGAGGGCCAAAGGCCGGCGCCGCCGCGGTCGCTTCCGGAAGGCTCCCCGTTCCGATGCCCAGGAGATCTGCGACCGCATTGAGGGCCGTATCCGGCTCGCAGGCCAGATGCAGATCGGCAGGCGGCAGCGCCTGGTGCTCCATGCCCCAACCATTGTGGAGCTGATGGTCCATCGAGACCTGGACGATGCGCTGGGTCGCCGCGCCACCGCCCTGCTTCAGCGCGCCGGCGAGGTCGAGCCAATCGAGGCTCAGCACGACATCCGCTGCGCGGATCGCCGCGGCACTGTCCTCATCGAGGAAAAGGCTCGGTCTTCCCGCATGAAGCCGATGATCCGTCGGAAACGCGGCGCCGAGCTTGAGGCTGGTGACGACGCGGGCGCGCAAAGCTTCGGCGAACGCCACGCGCCGTGCCCAGTCGGCGGGCCTGCGCGAGAGGCGTCCGGCCAGGATCACAGGCGAAGCAGCATTGCGCAGCAACGCAGCCGCCTCGCCGAGGGCCTGACGGTCGGGCGCGGGCGGCGCCGGCGGCTGGAAGCGCCGCACCTCCGGCAGAGTCGGCATCGCCTCGATGCGCGCCTCCTGCAGGCTCTGATCGAAGCAGAGATAGACCGGCCCCTGCGGCGCGGTGCGAGCGTAGCGATCGGCGCGCAGCAAGGCCTCGATAGCGGCTTCGATCGAGGCAGGCTGGTTGTCCCACTTCACGTAGGGCCGCACCAGCGCCGCCTGATCCGCCGCGGTGTGCAGCCAATCGATCCAAGGGCGCCGGCGCGCCGCATCGACGGGACCGGTTGCGCCCAGGATCAGCACCGGCACGCGGTCGCACCACGCGTTGAAGATCGCCATCGTCCCATGCATCAGCCCGACATTGCTGTGCAGGATCGCGGCCATGCGCTCGCCGGCGACCTTGGCATAGCCATGGGCGATCGCGACCGCGTGCTCCTCGTGGAGGCAGAGCAGCATCTGCGGCGCTTCATTGCCGAGATGGTTCACGAGACTGTCGTGGAGGCCGCGGAAGCTCGCGCCCGGATTCAAGGCGACATAGCGAATGCCGAGCGCTCGCAGCATCTCAGCAATGACGTCACTGCCCCAGAGACTGGACGGCATCGACGGGATCGGACGCTCGATGCCCGGCCGGTTCGCGCGCGCATTCATGGCGGACCTCGCTGATCTCGGCGCCCCGAACACCCGTCGGCGGTCGCGGGCCGACGATCAGATCATGCGAGATTCGCGCGTCGAATCAATCGTCTTTCCATCGGCTAGAGAACCGGCTCGGCAGCCGGCGCCTCACGCCTCTCGGTGACGAGCTCGAGCTGGCCGACGGTCTCCTTGCCAAAGAGCAGCGGGACGCAAGCGCCGATCGCCACCACCACCATGATCGAACCGAAGAACACCGTCGGATTGCCGGTGTAGGGTTCCAACAGGAACGGCACGAGCACGCCCGAGAAGACCCGCGCGGTGGCTTCGCCGAAGAAATGCCCGCGGCCGCGCAGCGCGGTGGGGAACTGTTCCGAAAGATAGACGCGCACCGCGGTGAAGGAGGACAGCACGGTCAGGCCCGTGATGATCGCGCCCGCGGTCATCGCCACCGTCGCATAGGAACCGGTGTTGTGCGCCATGCCCATCAACGCCAGGCCGGGGATGGCGCCGGCGAGGCAATAGGTGATGGTCCAGCGGCGGCCGATGAGCTCCATGATAAAGCCGGTGAACAACTTGCCCGGGATCGTCACCACGAAGAGCAAAGTGCTGAGTCCGAAACTCAACCCGACGGCCGCGCCCTGGTCGACCAGCGCCTTCGGCAGCAAGATCGCCGTGCAGTAATAGGCGCTCGCGGCGGACGCGCCGCAGAGGATGCCCACCACGGTCCAGCGCAGCTGGCCTCTGCGGAACAGCGCCGTGAAGGGCGGAAGCGCCTCGCGCGCCGCGTCAAGGTCGGCACCGAGATCGGCGACGGCCAGCGGCGGTACGCGATTGCCGCCCCGCGCGATCATGCGATTGACCGTCCCGACTGCGGCTTGCGCGTCGCCCCGCCTGAGATACCAGCGTGGGCTCTCCGGCAGGCCGAAATGCACCAGCAACGGCACGATGCCCAAGGCAAGCCCGCCCGGCAGCGCGATCAGTCGGAAGCCGTTCGGATTGCCGGCAAGCAGGAAGCCGATGAAGGGCAGCAGGGTGAAGGCGCTCGCCAACATGACCTCGAAGATCGCGCCATAGGTGCGCCGGTGCTGCTTCGGCATCAGCTCGGCCGCGATCGGGAAGGGTGCCGAGACGGCAAAGCCCAGACCAATGCCGGTGAGCAAGCGGATGAGGATGAGCTGCGCGCCGCTTTGGGCCAGGGGTATCGTCAGGGTGAACAAGGTGCTGATGACCACGCCGAGCTGCATCACGGTCTTGCGGCTGATGCGGTCGGACATGGCCGAGGCGATGTAGCCGCCGACGACAACCATGAGAATTGGTGCGACGGCGAGCCAGCGAATTTGGCTAGGGGTCAGCTGGAGCGGCTGCTTGGCCAACACCAGCAGCGAGCCGCCGAGCGCCAGATCGTAGCCCTCGACAAAGCCGACGGTGCCAAGCACGAAAATGATCATGAGGTGGTAGGTACTAAAGGGAATGCTGTCGAGCTTGCGCCCCAGAACATGGCTGGCCGGACGCGTCGACCGGCCGAGACTATCGGTCGTGCTCATCGCGGTCTCCCCGATCTGTTCGATGCGGGGGACGGGTACGGCTACGCCGAAGACACGAGGGCGCTCTCGCCCATTGCCCGAGAAGATGCGTGAACGACGAAACAGCCTTGCGCTGACGCCTCGATGTCCCGGGGCAGCCCCTGACCCGCCGCCGGCTCGAACGTGTAGCTCTGTCCCTGTCGATCGGAGGGTGCTGTTTCGGCACCCTTCCGTTATCTCCGTTTTGAGAAGCACGGCTCGCTTAAGATGAACCGTGAATTCACTCTACTCCATCGCGTCGCCGCTTGCCACGCTGATGGAGGAACACGCCGAGACTAGGCCCCGGGCGTCGGCTTCGGTCGATGGCGCTGGACGGCCTCCGGGTTCGTCGAATCCGCGCCCATATAGACGCCGCGTTCCCAGCGGCGCTTCAGAGGATCGGCGACCTTCAGCGTCATGCGGCCGATCTTTTCGATCTCGATCTCCACTGTCTCGCCGTCCTGCAAGGCGCCCAAGCCTTCGTGGTTGGTGCCGCAAGCGATGACGTCGCCGGAGTTCATTGTCATCACCGCGGTGGCGAACTCGATCAGCTCCGGCACGGGGTGCTCCATGTCGTCGGTGTTGTAGTTGTGGCGCAGCTGGCCGTCGTTCCAGAAGCGCACGATGAGATCGTTCGGCTCGGGAATCTCGTCGGCGGTGGCGATGCAGGGGCCGAGCGGCGCGAAGGTGTCGAAGGACTTGCCGAGCCAGCTCGCCGGCGGGCCAACGGGCCAGGTCCGACGCCCGTCGCCGCGCGCCGAGACATCGATCATCGCGGTGTAGCCGAACACGGCGCTGCGCCAATTCGCGCGCGGCACCTTCTTCGCCGGGCCTTTGATGACGATGGCAAGCTCGGCCTCATGCATGAAGATCCAAGGCAGCGTGAATTCCGGCAGCATGATCGTGTCGCCGGGCCCCACCACCGCATCGGGGTTCTTCAGGAACATGCTGAGCGGCCGAGGTTCACGCTGCGCATGCTCCCAATAATTCGCAATACAAGCGAGGATCTTTCCCGGCCGCGGCAGCGGCGGGCACAAACGAAGGTTGCTCAGCGGCAGCGCCGCGCCGCGCGCCGCGAGATCCTCGAGGGTGGGCCTCAGCGCGTCGAAATCATCGATGATCCCTTGCATCGTCAGCTGCGGCGTGTAGCTCTGCTTCACCGCGCCGGCGATATCGACGACACCGCGCTCCGTGAGCAGCCCTGGCAGAGGTTCGTGCGCGGCTCCGTGGCGGAAGAGCACCAACTTCATCATCGCCTCCCTGGGCCAGAAGTCCCGGCATTCTGCAGCAAATTCAGCCGCGGTGGCAGTCAGCCGGCTTAACGGTGATGAAGAGATCGATTTCGACGAAGGCGGCGCTCTGACGCCTGATGGATTCCCGCTTTCGCGGGAATGACGAAATACTTTGATGTAGCTTTAGAATCCGTCGCCCCCGCGACAGCGGGGGCCCATCTCGACGCCGCCGGAAACGCCTTTGCAGGCGACGTCTTCAGAGTTCCTACGCGGGCGCCGCGAAGCTCGAGCGCCTCGGCCACCACGCGATTTTCCGCCAACGCCACCGCCAGCGGGGCGGTCCGTCAGCCTCCACGATGGTCACGACCGGCGCTTCCTCGCCGGTCATCGCCTTGATTTCGGCGGCAACGATCCAGGCGGCCAGCTCGGCCGACAGCCGCTTCAATTCCGCCCGCACCTCCCGTTCCGGCCCGTACTCCGCCAGCGCCTTGAAGCGCAACGCCACTTCGCGATATTCGCTCAATCCCTTCACGACCGCCTCCCAGCGGATATCTGCCGAAATCCTCCATCGCTTCGGGGTCCGTTGGCTCAGGGCAAAAAAAGGCGCGGCACGATTTCCGACCGGGCGTGGCGGAACTGCCACATCGGCCGAGTCTTCTCAATCAGCGGTGGAGAGCCGCGAAAAGCACGGCGACGCCCGAGCTACCCGGGGTGTCCTTACGAGCGGCGCCGGCGTTGCTAGGCGCCTTTGATCCAGCGGACGATATCGCGGACGACCTCGTCCTCGATGCCGAAATAGCCGTGACGAGCCAGAGGCTCGCAGGGCGCACTCTGGGGCGGGCTGCCGCCGCTGACGGCGATCAGCTCTTTCTTCGGCGCGTGGGTGAAGCCCGCCATCAGTCCCGGCACGGCGCCGAACGGGCAGAGCGGGCAGGCATCCTCTTTATTGTGGACGAAGAGAGTCGGCACGGTGATGGCGCCGACATCGACGGTGGCTTCGATCGGCGCCGCGCGCCGGCTCGCCGCGACGATGCTCGAGGTCAGCACCAGCCCGTCGGCACCGCCGGTCTTGAGCCGCGCCACGACATTGGCAGCGGAGATCGTGCCCATGCTGGTGCCGATGAGCCAAACCGGCACCGGCGCCTTCTGCCGCAGATAGGCGATGACCGCAGCGATATCCTGGGCATGCTCGGCCGAGCTGCGGAAGCCTTCGAGCCCTTCGGGATGGTCCGACGGCACATCGACCGAGGCGACGAGAAAGCCGGCCGCGGCGAAGGCGCCACGCATGCGGATGAGGAAATTCTTGCTGTTGAGCACCGGCCGGTGCGCGCTGCCGAGGATACCGTTGCCGCCGGTAAAGAGGATGACGCTGGCAACGGGCGTGCCGGGCGGCGTCAGCAGCCAGAAGGGCTGCGTGACGCCGGGCCGGGTCGGCAGCTGAATGAGATCTTCGGCCGCGCGCGCCGGCAGGATCGCCAGCGCCAGCAGCACGGCAGCCGCCAGCAACGCTTTGATGTGCATGGTTCTTTTCCCCCTTTTGCGATGCGCGCGCCGGCGCCCTTTCCCCTCACCCGGTAGCGGCGGCGATGGCGGCGAAGAGCGGCGCCGCGGCGGCGTCGGCGTCCTTGCCGCGCAGATAGAGTCTGAGATTGGCGGCGGCGTCGGCTACTCGCTCGCCCTCGGCGCGCGCCGCTTCGGGCGGCGCCAGCATTTGCAATCGGCGCTGGGCGATGCGCTCGGCGGCGAGCTCCGCCGCCTTCGCCGCTTCGTAGAGCTCGAGCACCGGGCCGGTGCGATCCTCCTCCTTCAGCGCCCGGCGTGCCGCGCGCAGCCGCTCGATGACGCTCGCCCGCCAGGGCGTGTTGGTTTCCTCGGCCTGCGCCAGATCGGCGGTGCTGAGCTGGCCGCGGCCGCTCAACCCCACCCAGCAGGCATAGAGCACGAGGTTGACGTCGCAGTGATGCCGATCCTGCAGCGCGATGCAGGCGGGCGATACCCCCGGCCGGCCGTAAAAGCTCAGGGTGAAGGTCCAGAATGGGTCGGCGGTCTCAGCCATCGCCAAGACTAATACCAAGTCCGCGCGCCGTGCGCACCATGGCACCCTCCGGGTCAACCTGCTGCGGCGCCGCCACCGCCTCTTCCAGTGGCACGTCGACCACGGCCCGGTTCTGCCAGGCGACCATGCGATCGTATTTGCCGGCGGCAATGAGATCGACGGCGTGAACGCCGAACGCCGAGGCGATCATGCGGTCGCTCCAGGTCGGCTGGCCGCCGCGCTGGCCATGGCCGAGGATGGTGACGCGAGTCTCGGCGCCGGTCATGCGCGCCAGTACGTCGCAGAGGTGATTGCCTATGCCGCCATAGCTGGTGCCGCCGCCGGAATGCTGGCGCTGTACGATGCGCCCGGTGAGGTCCTTCACCGCTTCGGCGACGATGACGAGGGCGAAGTTGCGCCCTTGGCGGCGGACTTTCTCGATATGCGCCGCGACATTCTCGACGGTGTAGGGAATCTCGGGAAGGAGGATGACATCGGCGCCGCCGGCGATCCCCGCGGCGAGGGCGATATGGCCGGCATCGCGGCCCATCACCTCGAGGATCATGACGCGGTCATGACTGGCCGCGGTCGGCTGCAGCCGGTCGAGCGCCTCGGTCGCCACCATCACGGCGGTATGGAAACCGATCGAGTTCTCGGTGGCGCCGACGTCATTGTCGATGGTCTTGGGGATGCCGACGAGATTGATGCCGCCCTGCTGCGCCAACCGGCGCAAGATGGCGAAGCTGCCATCGCCGCCGATCCCGATAAGCGCATCGACGCCGAGCTCGCGCAACCCGGCAATGACTTCCTCCGAGCGGTCGCGGAAGCTGCCGTCGGACATGGGGTAGGCGAAGGGATTGCCGCGATTGGTGGTGCCGAGGATGGTGCCGCCAAGTCGCAGGATGTTGACCGTCGAGATGCGCAGGTCGAGCGCCTCGAATTCGAGCGGACGGCGCAGCACGCCCATGGTGCCGTTGCGGATGCCGAGGACGCGCCAGCCGTAGCCCAGGACGGCGCGGCTCACCACGGCGCGGATGGCGGCGTTGAGCCCGGCGCAATCGCCGCCGCTGGTGAGGATGCCGATGGTCTTGGACTGCTCGCCCATGCTGGGGGCTCCGTGCTTGGCCGGTTGGGGTAGGTTGGCGAGGCTCACCCTCTCAACGGCGCTTTGCTATACTGTTAAGCACCGGCCGCCACCGTGATCATTTCGGATTCATGGATATCGACGTCGAAGCCATCAAGGCCAGGCTCGAAGCTCTCCGGAGCGAGCACCGCGACCTCGACGAGGCCATCGCCAGGCTCGCCGAGAGCGGCCCGCTCAACCCTGTCCATGTGCAGCGCCTCAAAAAGCGCAAGCTCGCCCTCAAGGACCTGATCGCCAAGCTCGAAAGCCAGCTGCTGCCGGATATTATCGCCTGACGCCTAGCCCGGCGCGGCGCCGCGCTGCCGCTTCGCCTGGTACATGGCGCGGTCGGCGGCGTCGAGGGCATCGCCGGCATTCTCCCCGCCGGTGAAGGAGTAGACGCCGTAGGAGACGCTGAGCGGGATCTCCTTCCCCTGCCAGAGCAAGGGCTTTTCGGCCACCGCCGCCGCCAGCTGGGCCGCTTTCTGCTCGGCCAGCGCCTGGTCGGTCTGCACCAGCAGCACGCCGAGCTCGTCGCCGCCGAGTCGCCCGACCACGTCGGTGTTGCGGACATGGTCGAGCAGCACCCGCGCGACCTGCAGCAGCGCCGCATCGCCGGCGGCATGCGCGTGGTCGTCGTTGATCTGGCCGAGATTGTTGACGTCGATATAGACGATGCTGGCCGGCGAGCCATAACGTTGGGCAAAGGACATCATGCGCGTCAATTCGCGCACGAAGGCGCGGCGATTGGCGATCGGCATGAGGGGGTCCTCATCGGCCAACCGCTCGAGATAGTCGATGCGCTGCTGCGCCTCGCCGAGCTGACGGCGCAGCGAGTCGACCTCGCCCATGAGCCCCATGATCGCCTGGCGCAGCTTGGGCGAGAGCTCGGTCTCGGCGACGCCGGCGAGATTGAGAATATCGACCGGTTCCGGTGCAGCCGCCTCGGCGGCGTCCACGGCGCGCCGGGCCTCGGCCTTGCGGGTGGCGCCGGCACGGAGGACGGGCTTGGTGTCGCGGATTTCCATTGGCGAAAAATGCGGGTCCGGTAGCGCGTAGCCGGCGCAAGTATGCCAGAACTCGCCACTGAGGCAAAGCAAAGGGGCGGCGCCCCGAGTCGCGCCGAGCGGCCGCCACATCCCGAGATTCTCAGGCTGAGGAAGGCGCCGGCGCCGCGTGCCGCCTTGCCCTCACCCCCCTCGCACCTATAATGCGCGCTTTCCGCGACGGAGGAAGCGAGCGGGATGAGCGACGCGCAGCCGGCGGTCGGGATCATCATGGGCAGCCAGTCCGACTGGGAGACGATGCGCCATGCGGCGGAGACGCTGGCGACGCTCGGCATCGCCCATGAGCGGCGAATCGTCTCGGCGCATCGCACGCCCAAGCGCCTCGTCGCCTATGCCGAAGGCGCGCGCCAGCGCGGGCTCAAGGTGATCATCGCCGGCGCCGGCGGCGCGGCGCATCTGCCGGGCATGGTCGCGTCGCTGACGCCGCTGCCGGTGCTGGGCGTGCCGATCGAGAGCGCCGCGCTCAAGGGCATGGACAGCCTGCTGTCGATCGTGCAGATGCCGGGCGGCGTGCCGGTCGGCACGCTCGCGATCGGCAAAGCCGGCGCGATCAACGCCGCGCTGCTAGCCGCCGCCATCCTGGCGCTCGGCGATGCGGATATTGCCGCTGCGCTCGAGCGCTGGCGGCGCGAGCAGACCGGTGCCGTCGCCGAGCAGCCCGCCGGCTGATGATCATCGAGCCCGGTGCGACGATCGGCATTCTCGGCGGCGGCCAGCTCGGCCGGATGACCGCGCTCGCCGCAGCCGAGCTCGGCTACAAGACGCATGTGTACTGCCCCGAGCCCGACAGCCCGGCGAAGCTGGTGACGGCTTACGCGACCACGGCCGCCTATGACGATCGCGCCGCGCTCGGGCGTTTTGCCGCCGCCGTCGATGTCGTCACCGCCGAGTTCGAGAATGTGCCGGCCGATTGCGCCGAGATCCTCGCCGAGACGAAGCCGGTGCGGCCCGGCCCCAACGCGCTGCGCATCGCGCAGGACCGGCTGCGCGAGAAGAATTTCCTGCGCTCCATCGACGTCGCCACCGCCGAGTTCCGCGAAGTGACGAGCACGGCGGCACTCCAGCGCGCGATGCGCGACATCGGCCCCGACGCCGTGCTGAAGACGGTGCGCGGCGGCTATGACGGCAAAGGCCAGGTGGCGATCCGCGCCGACAGCGATCTCGCCGCGGCCTGGCGCCAGATGGGCGCCGAAATCGGCATCATCGAGAGTTTCGTCGATTTCACCTGCGAGATCTCAGTCATCGTCGCCCGTGGCGCGAGCGGCGAGACCGCCGCCTATGTGCCGGTCGAGAATCAGCATGCACATCACATTCTCGACACCACCATCGCGCCCGCCCGCATCGCGCCCGACATCGCCATGCGCGCCGAGACGATCGCGCGCCATATCGCCGAGAAGCTCGACCTCCTCGGTCTCATCGCGGTCGAGATGTTCGTCACCGCCGCAGGCGCGGTGGTGGTAAACGAGCTGGCGCCGCGGCCGCACAATTCCGGCCATTGGACGATCGATGCCTGCATCACCAGCCAGTTCGAGCAGCTCGTGCGCGCCATTTGCGGCCTGCCGCTGGGCTCGCCCGAGCGGCATTCGGATGCGGTGATGAAGAACCTGATCGGCGATGACGTCGACACATGGCGCGAGCTGCTCAACGAGCCCTCCGCAAAGCTGCATCTCTACGGCAAGGCCAAGGCGATGCCCGGCCGCAAGATGGGCCATGTGACGCGGCTCCTGCCGCGGCGGGATTGAGCCGCGCCGGCGCGGAAGAACCCCTACGGACGATCGGTTTCGCGCCCCGTTGGCGGATTTCTTGTCGCGCGCGCCAAGTCTCTGGCCGAGGCCAAGACGATGTTCGAGGAAGAGCCGTTCAATGTCGCAAAGCTCGCAACCTTTACCTTCAAGGAGTTCCAGCCGGTGAAGCGGCAACCCTGGACCGAGGAATGGTTCGGCGGCTAGGGCGTCTGCTCAGTCACCGATATCGACGCCCTCACTCGGCGAAAAAGGGTGGTGAAAGCGTTTTCTCAATTCGCCCGCGTGCAATCTCTTCACCGTTCGCGGTCAACGTCGCGATACCGTGTTGGCTAGCGCCCCTCGCATCGAAGTGCAACGAGAAGAGAAGCTTCTGCGGTCCCGGCGCAAGCGGGCGGTCAGCGACGATGATGTACCGCTCGATGCCATCGAGATCGTACTGTTCGAGCACGAGCTTGCCGTGGTCGATGTAGAAGACCCAGCCGCCAGTGAAGCCACCCTGGGTGATGATCATGCCATCTGCGCCGTCACGCGGCACCGTCGTTTGCGCAACAACGCTGAACGACTTTCCGTCCTCGTCCGACCCAATAACCGTAAGCTTGCGAGCCGCGGTTGCGGCGTAGCTCGAGGATCCTTCGGGGCCGCCGACATCTCGGGCGCCTGACCATGCTGCGTATGTCCATGGATTGTCGCCGGATCGGTAGGTCAGCGCCAGTTCGGATCGCATGTCGGACGCGACCACCAGACGCCAACTCGCGAGCACAATCGCAACGGAACCGCCGGCGACGACAGCAAGCACCACCAGGGCACATAGGGCATCGGCAAACCGGGCTGCCGGAAAACGACCGCGCATGGCAGCGCCTCCTCTCCAGCATGTTTGGCGAACTCCCCGGTGTTCGACACTATGCTACGGGCCATTCCGACGGCATGTGACGCGCGTCACAATGCCCCGCGGCGACGGGCTTGCGTCGCAGTCGGAGCGAATTAGAACGCCTGCAATTCACGGCCT
>Ga0335081_10008540_pt1 | contig 16440 bp, 14 predicted proteins | sample Lox_Sample_35_FD_206713 | JGI IMG/M metagenome (GOLD analysis project Ga0335081, IMG submission 206713) | Soil microbial communities from Loxahatchee National Wildlife Refuge, Florida, United States - Lox_Sample_3.5 | ecosystem: Environmental > Terrestrial > Soil > Wetlands | place: USA... | reverse complement strand
CTTTCAATTCTCCAAACCCGATCCGGCATGTCGGTGCTCTTTGCCCGCAAGAACTCTGATTTCCATTGCTTCTTCCTTATCTTTTCTCTATTTTGAAGGGCTTTTGAACGCACCTCCATACTCAGAGAAAGTGATCGGTTTATGGCATCCACGGAATCACCATCCTCCTCCGAACTGAAACCTCCGCCGGCCAAGTGGTACCGATGGATGGTACTTATCCTTATCAGTCTCGCTATGTTCGGCAATTACTATATCTACGATTGCATCAGCCCTATTGCCGACCTGTTAGCAAAACAGCTCAATTTCTCAGACTCCGATATCGGGCTCCTTCAGGGCATCTACAGCGTCCCGAATATTTTTATGGTCCTCATCGGAGGATTTATCATTGATCGGCTGGGCACCAAAAAATCGACGTTCATTTTTGCGGTTCTCTGTCTCCTCGGGGCGATCATCACTGCATCGTCGAGCACACTCTTCTGGATGGCGGGCGGACGGCTCGTGTTCGGTCTCGGCGCAGAATCCCTGATCGTTGCCGTCACGACAGCAATTGCCAAATGGTTTCGGGGAAAGGAACTCAGTTTTGCCTTCGGCATCAACCTGACTATTGCGCGACTCGGATCGTTTGCCGCACTCAATTCTCCTTCCTGGGCATCGAAATATTTTGAACACTGGCAGGGTCCGCTTCTCATCTCTGTTGCCTTCGGCGTCATCTGCGTGGCGGGAGCCGTCATTTATTGGATTCTGGAATCCTCGGCTGATAAGAAATATCAGATCAGTACTGCCGGTGAGACCGATAAGGTGGTCTGGGGCGATATCTTCCGGTTCGGTACGTCATATTGGTATATCGTGGCGCTCTGCATCACCTTTTATTCGGGAATATTTCCGTTTCAGACGTTTGCCGTGAAGTTCTTCATCGAAGCGCATGGAACGTCGCGGGAGCTTGGCGGATTTCTTTCAAGCATGCTCACACTCTTTGCGATGATCGCCACTCCGCTCTTCGGGCTGATGGTCGACCGGATCGGCAAACGGGCCCTCTTCATGATGTTCGGTTCGCTCCTGCTCATGCCGGTCTATCTCATACTGGCCTACACCCAGATTTCCCTCTACATTCCGATGGCGATGATGGGAGTTGCGTTTTCGCTGATCCCCGGAATTATGTGGCCGTCGGTTGCCTATATCGTGGATCAGTCGAAACTCGGAACCGCGTATGGTCTCATGACACTGATTCAGAATATTGGTCTGGCGGGATTCAACTTCCTCATCGGTTGGGCTAACGATTATGCGCACGCGGGCGCCGATAATCCTGCCGGGTATCACCTCGGGATGTGGATATTTTCGTGTCTGGGCCTGTTCGCATTGGCGTTTTCGGCTCTCCTTCGCAAGGCCGAAACCGGCCCGCACGCACACGGTCTCGAATCGATTACGATCAAACGATCGAACTGATACGCAAGGGCCTTAACTGAGAAAAGGGTCCGTCCCCGGAGAACCATCTGGTGCCATTGCCGGCTGAACTATCTTTCCCGGAAAAGTGTTATCTGGTAGGGTTATTCCTCGGTCTTCGGCGCCTTCGTATATATCTCGATGTACGTGTCTATGAAGGAATTGCCACGTTTCCAGGACCGGGATTAAATGATTTTTCATTAAATGCGATTATTTTGTGAAAAGTCCGTACGTGATTAATCGAAATACCGGTTTCTTCATCTAAGATGAAGGGTAACATATTCCCTGCCTCACAAGTTGATATTCTTCATGAACCATGTACAGAAAATGAGGCGGAAAGTGGTGTTCGTGAGCCCATGACAATTTCTCCATGACGAAAAAAATGGTATATTTCAGTTAGAATGAAGGGACGGGGGATATCATCTCAGGAATCATTATGAAAAAACTCTACTTATACTTGATCATCGGCATTGTCGTCATCGGAACGGGCGGATATTTTATCCTGTTCGGGTCGAGTTCGAAGGACCCGAAATACCGGCTCGACAAAGTGACCCGTGGCAATGTGGTTGTCCAGGTCCGGTCGACCGGCACCGTTAACCCTCCGCTCACGATAACTATCGGGAGTCAGGTTTCCGGTATCATCTCAAAGCTCTTTGTCGATTATAACAGCGTTGTGAAGAAGGGCGAAGTCATCGCGGTAATCGACTCGACATTCCTTTATGCGGCAGTGCAGCAGGCGGAAGCAAATGTGGAGAAAGTGCAGGCGGATCTGAACCAGGCAAAGCGGACGCTCGACAGGGAAAAGGATCTTTTCAGTAAATCGCTCGTTTCCCAGGCGGACCTGGATGCGGCAACGGCGACGTATGAGTCTGATCTTGCCCAGCTCAAGCAGACGCAGGCAGCTCTCTATCAGGCGCGCGTGAATCTTCAGTATGCAATCATCCGCGCCCCAAGCGACGGCGTGATCATTAATCGCGCGGTAGAAGTGGGACAAACCGTCGTTTCCAATCTGCAGGCCTCGACGCTCTTTACCCTCGCCACCGATCTGAAACACATGCAGGTCGAAGCGAGTGTGGATGAAGCCGATATCGGCCAGATCAAGGATGGTCAGCCTGTCACCTTCACCGTGGATGCATTTCCCGACCAGACGTTCAATGGAATAGTGACACAGGTGCGTTTGGATCCTATTCTTACCCAGAATGTGGTGACGTATACGGTGATCATTGCGGTAGATAATCCCGACATGAAACTCCGTCCCGGCATGACGGCAACTGCTTCTATTCTCGTCGATCGTCGGCAGAATGTCCTGCGTGTTCCGACTCTGGCCATACGCTTCCAGCCGCCTGCGGATATTGTTGCAAACTATGCCGATCAAAAGCCGGCCGCGTCAGGAGCAGCTCCCGCACAGGGCAATCCTCAGAGCGGAGATGCGAAAGCCCGGTGGCGGCAGCAACAACAGGGTGGCGGGACGCACGGAGCTTCCGATAGTTCCGGAAACAACCAGTCAGGCGGGCTCCGGCCCGGCCGGATCTGGGTGATGGGCCCTAATCTGGTTCCCCGCCCCATTTCAGTCCAGGTGGGATTGAATGATAGCCGGTATGTCGAGATTACCGGCGATGAACTGAAAGAAGGTGACGATGTCATCATTGGGATGATGGCATCGGATGCGACGGCGAATAACGGCCAGACGAATCCGTTCCAGCAGCGGCCGATGGGCGGCGGACCGCGACGAGGTATGTAATGGTATGATGCGCTTTTTTGAAATCCTCCGCATCTCGTTTGATGCACTCCTGAGAAACAAGATGCGGTCTCTCCTGACCATGCTCGGCATCATCATTGGTGTCGGTGCGGTCATTGCCATGGTGGCGATCGGTCAGGGGGCACAGGTTCAGGTCGACGCACAGATCAGCAGCCTGGGGACCAATGTGCTGCTCATATTTCCCGGGAGCGTGCAGACCGGTGCGGTAAGAGCCGGCGCTCAAACCGGAACGACCTTGACCGAGGAAGACGGTGCAGCCATTAAGGAGCAATGTCCGGCAGTTGCCTACATCAGCCCGCTCCTGCGTGCAGGCGCACAGGTCGTTTACGGCGATTACAACTGGGGCACCTCGATGCAGGGCGGATCGCCGGATTATTTTGCAATACGCGACTGGCACATCGACGAGGGCGATTTTTTCACCGATGCAGATATCCGAGGAGCTACAAAAGTCTGTCTGCTTGGCCAAACGGTCGTGCAGCAGCTGTTCCAGAACGAAGACCCGCTCGGCAAGACCATCCGCATCCGCAGCATCCCTTTTCGTGTAGTCGGTACACTGCAACCAAAGGGTCAGAATATGATGGGTCAGGACCAGGATGACATCATCCTGGTACCGTATACCACACTTCAGAAGCGTTTTCTCGGAGGGAATTTCCGTTCGTGGGGATATACTGCTTCAGCAAAGAGCAAATCACAGATTCTCGAAGCACAGCAGCAGATTACCGATCTGCTCCGGGCGCGCCATAAGCTCGGTCCTTCCGATGACAATGACTTTACGATCCGGAACCAAACTGAAATTGCCGAGGCCTCCGCCTCGACGTCAAAAGTCATGACGACGCTTCTCGCCAGCATTGCTTCCGTCTCACTGATTGTCGGCGGTATCGGCATCATGAACATCATGCTTGTTTCCGTTACGGAGCGCACGCGGGAGATCGGTGTCAGAATGTCCATCGGTGCGCGCAAGCGTGATATTCTCACGCAGTTCCTCATGGAAGCGATCGTCCTGAGCCTTCTCGGAGGATTGATCGGAATCCTGTTCGGTGTCGTGGGCTCAACGCTCGTCTCGACAATTGCCGGCTGGCCGACGTTCGTGACCTCGGCATCCATCATTCTCTCAGTTGTTTTTTCGATGATGGTCGGTGTCTTTTTCGGATTTTATCCCGCCCGCAAGGCCTCTCTCCTCAATCCCATCGAAGCGTTGCGCTATGAGTAGCCGGCGAGTTTTCAGTCCGCTTTTCTCAGACTTCAAACGTTCATAACTTTCTCGAAAGGTCTGTTGCTATGTTCCGTCATGCGATGTACTCCCGAACCCTCCTCATTCTCGCTACGCTCTCGCTGGTGATTCTGACCGGCATGAATACGGCAAGCGCACAACGCGTACGCCAAACACCACAAGATCGTGCCCAGCATCTCAAGGACTTGCTTTCCCTCACGGACGATCAGACGGCATCAGTCCAGGCAATCTATGAGAAAGCCGATGTCGACATGAAGGCAGCGGCCGACAGCGCGAAGGCAACCGGGGCATCAATGAGAAACGTTATGCGCGGTATCAATGCGAGAACAAACGCCTCTATCAACCAGCTCCTGACGGATGATCAGAAGTCGAAGTTTGCCGAGTTTCAGAAGAAACGCGGCGAATCTCAGGGCAGATCTCCTCGCAGGCCACAGAACTAAGAAGTCGTTCCCGTTATTCTCTGAAGCTGCTCGCCGGAACCCGAACTCTTCCGGCGAACAGCGGTTTCTCCCCTTCCTTGAATTCGTTTCCGGATTTATTTAGATTGAACCGTCGTTTGTTACATTCATTCCGGGATTCGAATGCCGTTCCAGCTTATTTCCGATTACCGACCCAGCGGCGACCAGCCCCAGGCAATCCGTGAATTGACGGAAGGTCTCCGGCGCGGCGATCATTACCAGACTCTCCTGGGTGTGACCGGCAGCGGAAAAACGTTCACGATCTCCAACGTGCTCGAACGCTTCGACAAGCCCGTGCTGGTCATGTCTCACAATAAGACGCTCGCCGCACAGCTCTTTGCGGAGTTCCGGCAGTTCTTTCCAAAGAACCGCGTCGAATTCTTCATCTCGTATTACGATTATTATCAGCCGGAAGCGTATGTCCCGGTCACCGACACGTATATAGCCAAGGATGCTTCCATTAATGATGAGATCGACCGGCTCCGGCTCCGTGCAACGAGCGCACTGTTGAGCGGTGATAAGAATGTCGTTGTTGTCGCCTCGGTGAGCTGCATTTACGGGATCGGTGCGCCGGATGAATGGCTGAAGCAGATGGTGAGCGTCCGGAAGGGCCAGCGCATCGAACGGAATGTTCTCCTTCGCCAGCTCCTTGATATTCATTATCTCCGGAACGATTTCGAGTTCTCACGCGGGACATTTCGCGTGCGCGGAGATGTTGTCGAAATAATTCCTGCGTATGAAGTGGAGCAGGGGCTGCGCATCCAGCTGTTCGGCGATGAAATCGAAAAACTCGCAGTGATCCATCCAATGACCGGGAACCTCATTCGGGAGGTCGATGCGGAAATTATCTACCCGGCAAAACACTTCGTGACTTCCGCGCCCACGCTCGAACGCGCCATGGAGAGTATCGAACAGGAGCTCGAGGAGCGTCTGGACTACCTGAGGAAAATCGGAAAGCTTCTTGAATCGCAGCGGCTCGAGCAACGAACGCGCTTCGATCTGGAAATGATGAGGGAGGTCGGCTACTGCTCGGGTATCGAGAATTATTCGCGGCACATTGCCGGACGCGCTCCGGGATCACGTCCAACCTGCCTCCTTGATTACTTCCCGAAGGATTTCCTTCTCGTTATCGATGAATCCCATGTGACCGTCCCGCAGATTGCCGGCATGGTGACCGTTCACGAAAAGAAACGCTTGTCGATCATGGCTTCCGGCTTCCCTCGGCACTCGATAATCGCCCGCTCACCTTTGAGGAATGGGAATCGATGGTGCACCAGGTGATCTTCGTGAGTGCAACTCCCGGACCATACGAGCTCGAAAAGAGCAAGGGTGTCGTTGTGGAACAGATCATCCGACCAACGGGGCTGATTGATCCGGAAGTGCTGATCCGCCCGGTCAAGAATCAGATCGACGATCTCATCGCGGAAATCCGCGAACGGGCAAAGAACAAGGAACGCTGCCTCGTCACTACCCTGACGAAACGGATGGCGGAAGACCTCACGAAATATCTCAGCGATATCAATATCAAGGTGCGGTACATTCATTCAGAAATCGACGCCCTCGAGCGCGTGGAAATTCTTCGCGATCTGCGTCTCGGAGAATTCGACGTGCTGGTGGGCGTGAACCTCCTGCGCGAGGGGCTCGATCTCCCGGAGGTTTCACTTGTTGCCATTCTGGATGCCGACAAGGAGGGCTTCTTGCGTTCCGACAGGTCGCTCATTCAAACTGCGGGACGGACCGCGCGAAATCTGAACGGTAAGGTCATCCTCTATGCCGATACGGTTACCGGCTCGATGAAACGGATGTTGTCGGAAACGACACGCCGCCGCGAAAAGCAGCTCGACTACAATCGCGAGCACGGAATTGTCCCGAAGACAATCTATAAGTCGACGGAAGAAGTACTGGCAAGCACGGCCGTCGCGGATGTGAAAGCCGCACGGGACGTTCGCCGGGAGAGGGAAAAACCACCGATGATTGCCGAATCAGTCGTCAAATATATGACAAAGGACCAGCGGAGCGATCTGCTGGCAGAACTTCAGCACGAAATGCGGAATGCCGCAAAGGATTTGGAATTCGAGCGCGCCGCGGAGCTCCGCGATGAGATCGCCCGTCTTGAAAAGCTGATGCGATAAATTGTAGCGGTACTGTGCTCCGGGAGGGAGCTTCGTTTCATGAATCCTTCGTTGTGGTCGTTACTCACGCCCCTGCGTGACTTCATCTATCCTCCGGTCTGTTTCGTCTGCGACAACTCCCTCGCCAGGAATGAGGATCGCATTTGTACTGCCTGCTGGGGTTCATTCACGATCATAGATCCTCTCCATCCAACCTGGATCGAAGTGAAGGAGAAGGTTCAGGCGGAAGGTACCATCGACGAGCTTCTCTCCTGCTTCCTTTTTGAAAAGGAGGGTGCACTCCAGGATGTTCTTCATTTGTTGAAGTATCGGGGGATGAGGTCGCTCGGAGCCCGGCTGGGACTCGAGGTCGGCGCGAGAATTGCCCTGCATTCCGGGCTGCGAACCGCCGATGCGCTTATTCCTGTTCCTCTCCATCGACGGAAACAGCGCGAACGGGGCTACAACCAGGCAGAACTCATTTGCCGAAGTGTCGGGAAGGTGACAGGCATTCCGATCCGTTCATCATTCATCATACGAACCAAGTACACGCAATCACAGACAACGCTTACACTCGAGGAACGCAACCAGAATGTCGGTGACGCGTTCTCCGTGCGGGCTTCCGCCCGATCCGAAATTTCCGGAAAACGGTTCATCCTCGTGGATGATGTGATCACGACCGGCTCAACCATTTTAGCATGTGCAGGTGTTCTGCGCGCGATCGGAGCCGAAAAGGTATACGCCGCATCAGTCGCACTCGCACAGTAAGTTGATTTTCTTTCGCATTCTTGGTACATTATAGTGCTTCATGAACATCAGAATACCGAAACGTAACTTCTCGAACTTGCACCTACACTAGAATTTGGAGGGTTCCTATGGCTGTACGAGTGGGTATTAATGGATTTGGACGAATCGGTCGGAATGTCTTTCGTGCTGGATTTGGTTCAAAAGAATACGAGGTTGTTGCCGTCAACGATATCACCGACGCAAAGACGCTCGGACATCTCCTGAAATATGATTCGGTCATCGGAAATTTTTCCGGAACCGTTGAGGTGAAGGAAAAGACGCTTGTCGTTAACGGCAAAAGCGTGAAGGTTCTTTCCGAAAAGGATCACACCAAGCTTCCATGGAAAGATCTCGGTGCCGACATCGTGATCGAATCGACCGGACTGAAGATCTTCACCGACGGAGATGCGGCACGCCAGCATATCACCAACGGGGCAAAGAAGGTCATCATCACGGCGCCGGCAAAGACTCCCGATGTAACCCTGGCGATCGGCGTCAACGATTCCCTTTACGATCCGAAAATCCACCATGTCGTCTCCAACGCATCGTGCACTACGAACTGTCTTGCTCCCGTTGCGAAGGTTCTCTTGAAGAATTTCGGCATCAGGAAAGGCCTGATGACGACCATTCATTCGTACACGAATGACCAGAAGCTTCTCGACCTTCCGCATTCCGATCTGCGCAGGGCCCGCGCCGCGGCGTTGAACATGATCCCGACAAGCACCGGAGCCGCAAAGGCGATCGGTCTCGTGATTCCGGAATTAAAGGGGAAAATGGACGGCATCGCGATCCGCGTTCCCACGCCGAACGTTTCCATCGTTGATCTGGTCATCGAATCCGAAAAGCCTGCAACGAAAGATGCCGTCAATGCGGCCTTCGAGCAGGCAGCAAACGGAGAGATGAAACATATCCTCGAGTATTGCAAGCTCCCGCTGGTTTCGAGCGATTTCAAAGGCAATCCACATTCCTCGATCTTCGATGCTGGACTGACTTTTGCTCTCGATACGATGATTAAGGTGGGATCTTGGTACGACAATGAATGGGGATATTCCTGCAGGGTTGTCGATCTCACGAAGAAGATAATTGCACTTATGTCGTAAACTGTATGATGTACAGAAAGAGCTAATGATGAAACAATGTCATTAGCTCTTTTTTTATATTCCTGAATAACAAAAGGAAATGCAAAATGGATAAGCTCGCGATACAGGACATTTCACTCCGCGGAAAAAAAGTTTTGGTCCGTGTCGATTTTAACGTGCCGATGAAAGACAACAACGTCACCGATGATACAAGAATCAACGGATCGCTTCCGACGATCCGGAAGATTATGGCTGATGGGGGTAAAGCAATACTCATGAGCCATCTCGGGCGCCCCAAAGGCAAGAGGAATATGGAATTTTCCCTCCAGCCGGTTGCCCTCAGACTGTCGGAAATCATCGGGAAAAAAGTTCTTTTCTCTCCGGATTGCATCGGTGATGAAGCAAAAAAAATCGTGAACGGTATGGCCGGCGGAGATTGTCTTCTCCTGGAAAATTTACGGTTCCATCCGGAAGAAGAAGCAAACGACCCGAAATTTTCCCAGCAGCTTGCATCGCTCGGGGACGTGTATGTGGATGATGCCTTCGGCAGTGCTCACCGTGCACATGCCTCAACCGAGGGGATCACACATTTCGTGAAGCCTGCAGTAGCCGGATATCTCATGCAGAAAGAACTGAACTACCTCGGCATGGCGGTGAGTCATCCGGTGCGACCATATATCGCAATTCTGGGAGGAGCAAAAATCTCCGGAAAAATTGATGTCATCCAGAATCTCATGAATATCGTCGATGCACTGCTGATCGGTGGCGGAATGATGTTCACGTTTTTCAAGGCACAGGGACTGGAAATCGGAAACTCTCTCCTCGAACCGGATAAAGTCGATCTCGCGGCTTCGATTCTTGCCCAGGCACGACAGCGCAACATCAAGCTTCTTCTTCCGGTCGATACCGTGATTGCAAACCGGTTCGATAATAACGCGGAAACGAAGCAGGTGCGTGTGACGCAGATCCCGGCGGGCTGGCAGGGTCTTGATATTGGTGCTGATTCTATTAGATTATTTACAGACGAGATCCGGCACGCGAAAACAATTGTCTGGAACGGCCCGATGGGTGTGTTCGAGATGGACAATTTCGCAAAAGGGACGGATGAGATCGCAAGGGCTCTGGCGGAAGCGACGAAGAAGGGTGCAACGACGATAGTCGGCGGGGGCGATTCCGCGGCGGCTATTGCCAAATCCGGGCTCGAGAAAGCCGTCTCGCATGTCTCAACCGGCGGCGGAGCTTCACTCGAATTTCTTGAAGGAAAAGTCCTTCCCGGAGTTGCCGCACTGACGAACAAGTGAAACGAATCGGGTTTTGGAGATGTTGTATTGAGAGAGCGTCCTCCCTGGTCGGGTTTGAGGAGTAAGCGAAGTCCGAGGTATCATGGCGTATTATCGTTATTCAAATTCAAGCTATTATCGACCGTCGTTTTTCGGCGGACTTAAGTTCTTCCCGCCGGTGATCAAGTGGTTGCTGATCAGCAACGTCGGCGTTTTTCTCTTTGAAGCATTGTTCGGAGTGCTCCGCCTGCACGGCACTCCCCTGAGCGGTGCCGTTTTATCCTCGTTTCCCCTCTATCCTCTCGGTGACGGATTCCAGATCTGGCAGCTCTTCACGTACATGTTCATGCACGGCGGCTTCATGCATCTCTTCCTGAACATGTTTGCCCTCTGGATGTTCGGCATGCAGCTGGAAAACGACTGGGGATCGAGGAAATTCTTTTTCTATTACATGCTTTGCGGCATCGGTGCGGGGTTGTCCAATTTGTTGATCGGACCGTTGTTCGGTCCCGCCGGCCCGACTGTCGGTGCCTCGGGCGCGATCTACGGAGTCCTCCTCGCGTTTGGGATGGTCTATCCCGATCAGCCGATCTTTATCTATTTCCTTCTCCCGATCAGAGCACGCTATTTCGTTCTGATTTACATCGGTATTGAAATCTATGCCGGTGTGACCGGCTCAGCGGACGGTGTCGCGCATTTTGCCCACCTCGGAGGAGCGGCAGTCGGATTTATTTACCTCATGATCGATCAGCGCCGGATCCCGTTTCAGGGCATCCTCGAGAAAACCCGCAACCGGTTCGTCAGATCCGGGTATGTGAACCAGTATTCGAAGAATGAACACGCACGTGTCAGCGATGCCCAGTATTTTGATATCCATGATGATGAGGAACGTGTAGATCAGGCACGCATCGATGAAATCCTCGACAAGATCAGCCAGAATGGTTATCAGAGTCTTACCGAACAGGAAAAGAAGATCCTTTTTGAAGCAAGCAAGAAGCTGAATTAGATTTTCTCATCATGAACCTCACGATTCCGGTCCTCAACAATAACGCGATTCAGGTGAACGATCCTGCGGCAAAACATCCCACCTATAAAGTGGGGATACGCCGGCAGACCCGGCAGGTCAATATCGGAGGCATTCTTGTCGGAGGAAATGCACCGATCTCGGTGCAGACCATGACCAAGACGAAGACCTCGGATGTCGATGCCACCGTAACGCAGATCCGGGAGGCTGCCGACGCCGGGTGTGATATCGTACGCGTAACCGTGAACGATAAAGAGGCAGCTGACGCGATCGGATCGATCGTGAAGAAATCACCCATCCCGGTTGTAGCAGATATTCATTTTAACCATGTGTTTGCCTTGAAGGCCATCGAGGGGAACGTCGCAAAGGTACGTCTCAACCCGGGAAATATCGGTGCGCGTGACCGGATCGAACAGGTTCTCAATGCAGCAAAAGCCAAGAGGATACCGATCCGGATCGGGGTGAATTCCGGCTCGCTCGAAGAGGATATTCTCGAGAAACACGGGTATCCGACCGCCGAGGCACTCTACGAAAGCGCCATGCGGCATGTCGGCATCTGCGAGGATTTTGGATTTCACGACATTATCATATCGGTGAAATCGACCGATGTGAAACTGATGATCGAGGCATATCGGCTGGTTGCTCAGCGGACTGATATACCTCTTCACCTCGGTGTGACCGAAGCAGGCACGACAAGAGTCGGCACGATAAAGTCTGCCGTTGGTATCGGCACGCTTCTCGCCGAGGGAATCGGCGATACCATCCGGGTTTCCCTTACGGATGAGCCGGTGAAGGAAGTCGAGGTCGGCAAGGAGATCCTTCGCTCGCTCAGCATGGCATCGCGGAACGTGGAGCTCATTGCCTGTCCAACGTGCGGGCGTCTCGAGATCGACCTGTTCGGCATTATGAAACAGCTTGAAGATAAGCTGCAGGGCGTGAAAAAACCCGTGAAAATCGCTGTGCTCGGCTGCGTGGTCAACGGTCCCGGCGAGGCGAGCGAGGCAGACATCGGGATCGCTGCCGGAAAGGGCGTGGCAATTCTCTACCGGAAGGGCGAAGTCATCAAACGCGTGAAGGAAGATGAAATTGTGTCGACGGTACTGGAAGAGGTGGAAAAATTTCAACCATTAAACTAATCGCGAGGTATTGTCATGATGAAGCTCGTTCTTCTGTTCTTTGCTCTCGTTCTTTTTTCGGGGAGATCTTCTTCCCAAATACCATCCGGTGATTCTGCAGGTGTCATGAAGAGTCCGAAGGGTCTAATGGATTTCACGATGAAAACGATCGACGGTACGCCGCGGTCACTTTCCTACTATAAGGGAAAGGTCCTTCTCATCGTGAATACGGCATCACTCTGTGGTTTTACGCCGCAATATGAGACCCTCGAGAAACTCTATGAGAAGTACAAGGACAAGGGGTTCATGATCCTTGCATTTCCGGCAAACAACTTCGGAAAGCAGGAGCCGGGGACAAATGCCGAGATCAAGGATTTTTGCTCGACAAAATTCCATGTGTCGTTCGATCTCTTCTCCAAAATCAGCGTGAAGGGCGATGATCAGGATCCGCTCTACAAGTATATTACGAAAGACTCTCCCTATCCCGGAGAGATCAAATGGAATTTCCAGAAATATCTCGTCGACAAATCCGGCAACCTCCGGGCAAAGTACCTTTCACCTGTTGATCCCATGTCGAAGGATCTCACCAGTGAAGTGGAGAAGCTTCTGGCCGAAAAGGGAGCATGAGCACCAGCGTTGTGGATGAAAACAGAAAAGCCCGAGCATGCGCCCGGGCTTTTTCATTCTGGACTATTCAAGCTGTTCTAGAATGCAGCCAGCTTGAGTGCCGCCTGAAGTATGTCCTCTTCCTGAAGAAGGATGGCTTTCTCAAGCACGCGGGCAAAGGGAACAGGCGTGCTCTTTGATGCAACACGCATAAGCGGTGCGTCGAGATACTGAAATGCCTGTTCTCCGACAATCGAGGCGATTTCCCCTCCGAACCCTCCGAACAACGCGTGCTCATGTGCCACAAGAAGTCTGCCGGTTTTCCTGACGCTTGCCAGGATCGTGTCGACATCGAGCGGATTGATCGAGCGGAGATCGACAACCTCGGCCGAAACGCCGTGTTCGTCGGCGAGCTTGTTCGCAACGCGCAGGGCAAAGTGTACCGGGGTTCCCCACGCGATGATACTCAGGTCGTTCCCCTCTCGGCGTACGCGTGCTTTCCCGAAAGGTACGATGTGCGTTGCCGAGGGCCTCGGGGTTTTTGTGAAGAACTGGTTGTAGAGAAACTTGTTTTCCAGAAAGAACGTCGGACCTTTGCTCCGCATTGCCATGCGCATGAGGCCGACGGCATCATCCGCGAATGCCGGCATGACGATCCGCAGTCCGGGCATCGTTGCAAATGTGGCATCGAGACTCTGTGAATGATACAATCCGCCCCCGATGTAACCACCCGAAGCCAGACGCATCACGATGTTCGGCGAGAATTGTCCGTTTGTCCGGTAATAATCGTGCGAGCACTCGATGAGCTGTTCCATCGCCGGCCAGAGATAGTCGGCAAACTGTGCTGCTTCAATAACCACCCAGATATCTTCCCGGTAGCGTGAGAATCCGTTTGCCGTTCCGACGATGAAATCTTCGGCGATCGGCGCGTTGAAGACACGATCGTGACTGAATTCCTGGAGCATTCCTTTGGTGACGTTGAAGACTCCGCCTTTTTCGTGTGAGGCGACATCCTGTCCCCAGAGAAACGTATTCTTGTTCCTTCGGAATTCTTCCTTCAGCGTCTCATTGATTGCCTCGCGGAGCGTTATGGTCGGCGCATCCGGATTTGCCGGAATCGTGTGATCATCCTCCTGCGGCCGTTCGTATGCCGGCGGAATGACGAACCGCGTTGCCGTGGACGGATCGGGATCGGGTTCATCTTCGACCTTCGCGGCTGATTCTTCGATGAGGCGCCCGTTCTCGTCCTCAATCTTCACGATTTCGTTTTCGGTAAACTCATCATGAGAGATCAGATATTCCCTGAACCGGCGCACCGGATCACGCTTGATTGCCGCGGCGATCTCCTCGGGAGAGCGGTAAAGCTCCTGACGATCTGAATTGCTGTGGGAATTGATCCGTATGCATTCGGCATGAACAATTGCCGGACCATCTCCCGATTTCACATAGTCGAGCGCTTCCTGCATCCCGCGCCAGGAATCGAAGACATTCGTTCCATCCACGTTGACGAGCTTGACACTCTTGAATCCCGCAAAATTCTGACCGATGTTTCTGTTTGCGGACTGCTCGGAATTCGGGACGGATATTCCAAAATGATTATTCTGAATCACAAACACCACCGGAAGAAGCTCACGCGCAGCGCCGCTTACGGCTTCATACACATAGCCCTCCGAAGCGGCAGACTCGCCGAAACTTGCAAAGGCAATCTCATCTCCGTCATATTTTTGGATCGCTCGTGCTACCCCGACGGCGTGAAGGGCATGATTTCCCGTCGCGGAGGAGACATTCTGTATCCGGATGGCCGGCTTCGAGAAATGATTGCTCATATGCCGTCCCCCCGCGCCTACATCTGCCTGCTTGGAAAGGCCGTTGAGAATCATCTCTTCAACTGTTAACCCCGCCGATAAACAGGTGACCATATCACGGTAATAGGGGAAAAGAAAATCCTTGCCCTGGCGGAACGAAAGTCCGAGAATCAGCTGGATCCCTTCATGCCCTGCACAGGAGGAATGATACGACCATCCCTTTGCCTGCCGGACATAATTCGCGGCTTTCTGGTCGAGTAAGCGACCCAGATGGATGAGTTGGTACCAGCGTTTGAGTGTGTTATTGTGAACGGTGATGCCGTTATCGGATAACGGCTCGAGGGATAGAGATGGTTGGCCTGTACTAGTTTCGATGCCCTTTTCTGACATATTGTTAAGAAATTGTGAGAACGATGCTATCTATGATACTATAAGATATCAAAATTTTTTTGTTAGGCAAATTTTTGTATATTTCAGCGCAAATTTCGAAAAAAGAGAAGGAACACTCCTGGCACCTCCGGTTCCGGATCGAAAAAAAACCTGCAGAGATTCGATGTTGAAAATAACACTTTCCGTAAATTCATGACCACAAAAAAGCCGCTCAGCATTCTGTTTATCGGGGATATTGTGGGGAAGCCGGGCCTCGATTTGGTGGAGACGCTCATCAAGAGTTACATCCAGAAGTACGACATTGATTTTTGCATCGCGAACGGCGAAAACCTTATCGAGGGAAAAGGGATCAACGAAGAGGGCGCCAACAAACTTTTTGGCCTCGGCATTCATGTCATTACCGGCGGAAACCATCTCTGGGATAACTGGAATGCGCGAAAACTCCTTTCCAGCAACCGAAATGTCCTCCGACCCCTGAACTACCCCTCCGAAAACCCCGGTAACGGTTTCGTCATCTACGATCTCGGGGAAAAAGGCAAGGTCGGAGTTCTCAACCTGCAGGGAAGAGTCTATATGCAGCCGATCGATTGTCCATTCAAGAAGGGGGAATGGGCAGTCGAAAAAATACGTGAACAGACCAAGGTCATCTTTGTGGATATGCATGCCGAAGCGACTGCTGAGAAAATTGCACTCGGTTGGTTTCTCGACGGCAAGATTTCCGCGCTCGTCGGGACTCATACGCATATTCAAACGGCAGACGCGAGAATCCTTCCAAGAGGTACTGCCTATATCACCGACGTTGGAATGACGGGACCGTATGATTCTGTCATCGGACTGAAAAAGGAAGTCGCCCTCCGGAGATTTCTTCACCAAACGCCGTATAAGTATGAGATGGGCACTCACGACGTGCGCCTGGCGGGTGTGGTTCTCCAGGCCGACCCGGAGTCTGGTCGCGCGTTAAAATTTGAGAGTTTTATGTATCCCAGGTTTGAATGAACATCGTTTCGGTTGAACGGATCCGGACATGATCGCCGCGCTGATCGACGGAAAAAAGATCGCTGACGAGATCAAAGCGGAAGTTCGTGAATCATCCGAACAGTTTCGGGCCGTCCGGGGGATCATTCCGGGCCTCGCCTTTGTCCTCGTGGGAGATAACCCTGCTTCACAATCGTATGTCCGGATGAAGGGAAAAGCATGTGAAGAAATGGGATTTCATTCCGTCACCGAGCGTCTTCCCGCCGATTCATCCGAGAAGTCGATCCTGGATCTGATCAGCCGGTTCAATAAGGATACCCGTCTTCACGGGATCCTCGTTCAGCTCCCCCTGCCGAAACAGATCAATGAGGAAAAAATCAT